>Ga0100400_1002487_pt1 | contig 12724 bp, 7 predicted proteins | sample CryGeymeta201524_FD_80420 | JGI IMG/M metagenome (GOLD analysis project Ga0100400, IMG submission 80420) | Groundwater microbial communities from Crystal Geyser aquifers in Utah, USA - Crystal Geyser metaG 2015-24 | ecosystem: Environmental > Aquatic > Deep subsurface > Groundwater | place: USA... | reverse complement strand
GTTAATTCTTCCACCTTGAAACTCATATTTATTATTTTTGCACCGCTCAAAGCGGCATAAATTATTGCGTCATCTACGGCATCGCTATAAATGATTGCTGAGTCCGGATTATCTTTTTTAATGACTCTTAAAGCCATTATTTGCGCGCCTTGCAAAGCCGTTCCCCAACCACCGGCAACACCAGCAACGCCAACACCATTATTAGTTCTTGCAGCAATAATCCCTGCCACATGAGTGCCATGATTTTCGTAAATATAATCTGGTCTGGGATCTTCATCCATTTCAACAAAATCATATCCCAAATTAGTCCATTTATTATTGAACAACTCAATATGATTATAAAATATAGGCTCATCTATAACTGCAACAATAACACCAGTACCTTTATTATTAGAAAGGTCCCATCCTTCCAAAGCATTTATATCCGGTCTTGTAGCGTGATTTAAATGATATTGATATGAGAAAGAGGGGTCATTAGGTGCTGAAAGAAGTTCGCCAAATGAATTGACTTCAACTTTTTCAAAAATGCCTTCACTGACGAAAGAATTATACATTGAAATAAAATCCGAATTTTCTGGTAATTCTAAATCAATATACCCAAGGATATTTTTTCTTAAAATTTTAATATCGAATTTTTTGTTCAGTTTATTAAGATTTTCTACCAACGATTCATTCTTAAGTTTTACCGTAATTGATCGTGTATTAACTTCAAACTTACCGTCAGTTTTAAAATTAGATGTGTACCATTTATTGTTTTCTTTAAAATAAGATTTATTCCCCAACAAGAATTTTTCAGACTGAGCTTTTATATTAAAAAAAATTAAGACTACTAACATAACAAAAAGAATATTTTTCATAACTACTCCATTAATTTTTACATCCAAAGTTGTTATTTTAATTTTAGATTATCACTTTTATATAAAACCTGTTGGGTAGTTTTGGTGACTGTTTGAAAGGTTGAATGATTGAATGAGTTTTTGTACAAAAACTTCGGAAGTTTCATAATGGAGAAGAAGCAGTGGGAAGAATACATTTATCTGCATCTTTCCCTTCCACCGCCGCAGAGAGAGAAAAAGAAAAAGAGAAAGAGAGAAAGAGAGAAAGAGAGAAAGAGAGAGTAAATACCGTGCCAAACCATGTTTAGAAACATTTCCAAATTTCCTTTCAACGGCAAATCTATGACAAACAAATGTTAAAGTCAAATAAATTTTTAACAGCTCATTTTATCGCATTGCCCATTAATCAATAAGCAATTGTTAGTCCCCTTTATACAAAGTTTTTTTTACCGACAACCGTTAATAACCTGTGGCACAGACTATAAATTTGCATTACTGCCGACAATAAATGCCGGCTATTTTAAATACAGCATCTTTTTTGTTTGAGTGAAACCACCTGCACGTAGTTGATAGAAATAAAATCCACTGGGTAGAGACGGGGCATGCCCCGTCTTTACATTAAATTCAACTTTAAAAACTCCCTCAGATTTTTCTTCATTCACTAAAGTTGCAACTTCATTTCCCAGAATATCAAAAACTTTTAATGTCACCTTACCGCCAACTGCCAACTGCCAACTGATGACTGTACTCGGATTAAACGGATTCGGATAATTCTGCAATAATCCAAATTCGAGCGGAGTCGAGACTTCATTCTTAATATCAGAAATAATAAATATCGCCGGATCGGGAATTCCATCTCCATTTAAATCTGGAGAAATTGTAGCAAGATTTTTCAAACTATCAGGTCCGGCATCGCCGTTGGTATCATCATTGTTCGGGGCGGAATCTCCGGCTCCGTAATCCAAACCTCCGGCAATTAACCCAACAATTTTTACCACAACATTCTTGGGGATTACTCCTGCGCCCAAACTGTAAATATCATTCCAGGAAATTGCCAGCTCTGCGCCGCGTCCATTGTTTCCGCGTTTGCCGTTCATCTGCTTTGAAATATCTTCGGCGGTTTTACCAATAATTTTGAACAGCGAAGGTGCGGTGTGGTAATAATCAGCAATAAAAAAATCGATGGAATCTTCCGATGTAAACCGGAAATTCTTTTGGTAATCTCCAACGTAACCGGACTTTGAATTGAAGTTTGTAATTCCTCCGGCGATGCCCGCGTTAATGTACAACATCATCGTATTGTATTTATCATTTAAGACATAATCAACGCCGAGGTAGAGCGAATCGGAATCCCACGTTGCGTACAAACCGATCAATTCATTATCAAGCGAATCTCCGTTCCAGAAACTATCGGTATCGGAATCAGCAACAACAAGCCATTTATCCAGCCAATCGGAAGCGCTAACTTCAACATTGCCGTCAATCGTCGGTTTGCCGTAAGTAGCGATGCTGTCATCAACATTTTCTTTTACCTGAATTGAAAAAAGAGTAGAGTCAAAAGCTCCTTTCCCATCGGTAACTTTTAAATGAACGGAAAAGAATCCTGTATCGGTTACAGAAGGAGTTCCGGTAAGTAATCCGTTTTGCTGATTAACATTTAACCACGAAGGAGATTCAGCAAAGAAAAAGTAAAGTGAATCTTTATCTTGGTCGGCAGCGTGAGCTTGATATTCAAATCGTGTTGTCGCTTTCAAAGTAGTGTCTTTAACGGCTTCAATCTTTGGAGGAAGATTGTAAACAACAGAAAGTTTGAATGTATCAACCGCAAACAATCCTTTTGGATCGGTAACGGAAATAATGACGGTTGATTTTCCGGTATCTGCAAACGCAGGAGTTCCGAAAAGTTTTCCGCTGTTATCAAGTTGCAGCCAGGTTGGTTTTCCTTTTGCAGAAAAGGTGAGCGATTTATCATTCAAATCTGAATAACCAATCTGATGAACAAACTTAGAATTTGTGTACGCAACTTGATCGGGAATGTTTTCAATCACCGGAGAATAATTAATTGTATCAGTTCTCGGAATAAAAACCGCATACCCGCGCGGCGGCGCCCAAAGTTGAACGCGCCCATCAGCTTGCGCTAATTGATTATCAGCTAAACCGGCAAAATCTTTAAACGTTTCATTCGGATGATTTGAGTTTACCCAAACACCTCTCCACTGAGTAGGACTATCATTGATCAGTAAAAATACTTGTGGTTTTCCATTACCTCCATCCCGCCGCGCAACGTACAAATCGCTTGAAGAATTTGCATTCTCTACAATGAACCAGGGATTAAGCGCACCCCCTTTTGTGGTTCCACCGGCAAGAAAATTTTGGCGAATCCAGATAAGCGTATCAATTTTTCCACTGTAGCCGTAATCAAAATAATCTTTGAAGAAAACCGTCGGTCGTCCTTCGGCAAAAAGAATGTAGGCGTAACCTAATTGTTTATCAGTCAAAACCGGATCGTGCCCGCTGTCTATGCTTCCGTCAAAACCGATGCGGTCAAAGTCGTGATTTTCAATAAAAGTATTTACATCAAATCCCGAAACGCCCGAATTTACAAGTCCGGCACCGTACAAAGTATTTACATCGAATGAACCGGTGGTATTGTTGCACAAATCTTTTAAAGTGTATCGCAGCGGGAAATCGAACATGGAAACTTTTGCGCCGTTTACATTCTGCACTTGATTTAACCAACTGCCAATGTCGCTGTTGTTACTCCATAATTCTGCAACGGCATAATCATAACTGCCAACTCCTTTTAGCCAAGCAGCCATAAAATCGGGATCAATTGATTTAACGGCGTCAAGACGAAAGCCGTCGAACTTCATCGTTTCGCGGAGATATTTTCCCCAGGCGATAAGACTATCGCGCACACTTTTTTTGTTATGATCGAGCCAATCGCCAAAACGGAAAATCGGATCAACTTGTGTAAACAAAGGATCAACCCAGCAATTTTCTGAATTGGGATAAAATGATGAGGCATCCTTTTTGAATCGCCCGGAACCGGCGGGATAATTAAAAAGCAAATAAGCGGAATCAGAAACAATTTTATTACCATTTTTGATTGGAATACACTCATAAGGAATTTTCTCTTCGCCTCCCATCATGTGGCGAAGGACGGCATCAGCGTAGACTTTTATTCCCGCATCATGAAAAGATTTTATCGAATGTTCCAATTCGCCTCTACTGCCAAAACGGGTTTCGCGCGAACCTTTCTGGTAGAACTCTCCAAAGTCGTAATGGTCGTAAGGATCGTAACCCATAGAAGCGCCGCCGCCTGCGCCTTTTACGGGAGAAGGAAACCAGATCGCGCCGAATCCGGCTGAACCTAAACGGGGAGCCAGGTTTGCAAGTGAATCGTACCAGATTCCGCCGTCAGGTGAATTCCAATAGAAACCTTGCAGCAGTACATCAGATTTTGGATTTGAAGTTTGACTAAACCCCATCGCTTCAAATAATAGTACTAAAAGTAGAACCGTTTTCTTCATGCTAATTCCTCGTAATCGCCTTTTTATTCGGAAAGAATATTTTTGTTATGTTTGTAAAAAGTTTAATTCAAAATTAAGAGATTTATTTCTTTGAACAAGAAAAGAATTTGTAAGTGTGCGTAAAACATGGCGCGGCAAGCTGCAAGGTTGATGGCTGATTTTTAATGGATGATGGAATCCAGAAAACTTAAACAGTTATACTATCGCATGACAAAATCAGAACAATTAGCAGGCAGAAAACAGAAGATAGTGTGCAATTGAGACATTCAACCATTCTTAGTGCGGCATAGCCGATAACAAAAGTTTTTTTACTATCAGTGAGGATACTTTGGAGATAAGAAATATTTATTCCCAATGGGAATGTAAGTTGTTGGTGGATTTCTTGTTTATAAAGATTCAACCCGCCAGAGTCGGGTTGCAAAAGAAATCCCAGAGGGATTTTATATTTGTAATAAGAACAAAAGAAGAAAAAAAGGAATCCCATCGGGATTCAATATTTTTTAATTTTGTTTCATGTAAAAAGAAAATAGAAAACAATTAAAAAAATCTTGATCACTAATTATAAAATGACTCCTCATCAAGCGTTAGAAAAATATTTCGGTTATAAAAAATTTAGACCCGGTCAGGAAGAAATTATTAAAGAAATTCTTGCCGGTAACCACGTACTCGCGGTTCTGCCAACCGGTGCGGGGAAATCTATTTGCTATCAAATCCCGGCGCTGATTTCGGAAAACTTTTCGGTTGTCGTTTCTCCTCTCATCGCTTTGATGAAAGACCAGGTTGACGGGCTTAATAGAACGGAAATGATTTCAGCCTTTATTAACAGCTCGCTTGAGTATTATGAGATTGAAAGAATCTTAAAAGAAGTTTCGTACGGAAAAATTAAGTTGCTTTACGTTGCGCCGGAACGGTTTGAAAATCTTTACTTCGCAGAAAAGATAAAGCAGCTTAACCCTAACTTTGTATTTGTTGATGAGGCGCATTGTATTTCTGAATGGGGACACAACTTTCGCCCAAGTTACCGGAAGATAAAAGAGTTTCTCACTTTTTCGGGAGTAAAAAAGATCGCGGCGTTTACGGCAACGGCAACACCGGAAGTCCGGGATGATATTCTTGTACAACTTGGACTTAAAGAGCCAAAAGTTTTTGTACGCGGATTTGAGCGGGAAAATCTTTCCATTCAAGTTATCCAAACAAAAAAGAAAGATGAAAAAGTTGTTGAACTGATTTCTCTTTACAAAACTCCGGCGATCATTTATACTTCTTCCAGAAAAAAAGCTGAAGATGTTTCACAAGTTTTATCATTGTATAAAATTAAAAATTCGTTCTATCACGCGGGACTAACGTCAGCTCATCGGAAAAGAATTCAAGAAGAATTTTTAGAGAGTAAAACTCCTGTTATCATTGCCACCAATGCATTCGGAATGGGAATTGATAAAAAAGATATCCGCCTCGTCATCCATTACAATATGCCGGGAACGATCGAAAATTATTATCAGGAGATCGGCAGAGCAGGCAGAGACGGCAAACCTTCAACGGCAGTTTTATTGTTTGAGTCGAACGATTCTTCAATTCATCAATATTTTATTCAATCTTCTTATCCTGATAAAGAACTGCTGCAAAAGTTGTATGATGGGCTTTGTACTTACGGCAAAGTGAAAATTGGTGAAACAAGAGATGCGGAAATCCCGATAAATTTTGAATATCTTTCTTCGTTTGTGAAGAAAGATTTTTCCAAAGGATTGCTGATGGCGGCGATTAAAATTCTTGAGGAAGCCGGACATCTAAAATTTATTTCTGATTTTGAACGGCAAAACTCTCTTCAAATTATTATTGATTTGGAACATCTAAAGAATTACACCAAGTATTTGAAGTCTCCTCAGAAAAAAGAATTAATCGTTTTCTTGTTACGGAAATTCGGTTCATCTCTCTTCACTTCAAAAATTAATTTTTCTCTTCAAGATTTTGCCCATGAACTGAGCGCCTCAACCGATGAGATTGATAATGCGTTGCTTTCATTGCAGCACAGCGGAATCCTTGAATACACAAAGCCGCTCGGCAGAGAAAGTCTTTTCTTGAAAGGACCGCGTGTTGAAAGTTCGAAGCTCAACATCAATTATATGAAGTTGAACCAAGCATACTTTCACGCGCAAAAAAAACTTGAGCAGATGATTGATTTTGTTTATTCAAAAGAATGCAGATTTAAATTTATCTTAAAATATTTCGGCGAGGACGTTACCGGCTACAAATGCAACAAGTGCGATGCGTGCGTAAACAAAGACACACTCCCGGAATCCACTCTTGATTATTTACGCGAAATTCTTTTGAGAACTGCGCACGAAATGGAGCTTGGTGCAACTGAAACTCAACTTGTTTCAATTCTTTCCGGCTCTTCTAAAGCGGCAAACCTAAAAACTGTTTCCACGTTCGGCGTTTGTTCGACATTTTCAAAACAAGATATTATCACGGTTGTGCGGCACTTAATTGATACGGAAGATTTACAAAAGGACACAAAACAATTCAAGAAGATTTTTCTTACCAATAAAGGGAAACAGTTTCTTCTTCAAAAAGGAATCGTCGTTCCAACTGAAGAGCCTCAGGATTACGAAAAGAATTTAGAGTTGTTCCATCTTTTAAAAGAAGAACGAGATAAAGCGGCGCTCAAATTCGGGCAGCCAAAGTATATTGTCTGCGGTGATGATGTTCTGCGCGAGCTTGCAGAGATAAAACCTGTCACTCATTTTGAGATGCTGCAAATAAAGGGATTCAATCAGCGGATGTTCACTAAACTTGGAGCAGCTTTTTTAGAAATTATTGAAGGAATTGAAGCGAACGATTCCACTTTGTTCAGTGAAATCAATACAGGGAAGCGTTCTTTGCCTTCATCTATCACCGAAACTTATCAGTTAATTCAAAAAGGATTTACATTAAAAGAAATTGCGCAAACAAGAAAACTTGCCGAGCCGGTAATTTCAATGCAGGTAGAAACCATTTTGGAATATTTCCCCGGCACCGATATATCCACTCTCTTGTCAGAAGAACTTTTTCAACAAATTTCTTTACAAGTAAAAAAGGGATTTTCAAATTTAAAGGAATTAAAAAAGCGGCTTCCCGAGTTTATCAGTTACGCTGCTATAAGAATCGTAATTGCGAAGATGAAGACGATTGTTTGAGGAAAGTAAGCTGGAATCTTGTAGTCTGAATGACTGAATGTTTGTATGACTGAATGAAATCCAAAACAATCATTCATCCATTCAGCTTCATTCAGTCATTCCGTTAAAATTTTGTTGATAAATATTTTTATTAACAAGTATCGTCACGGCAGATTTTTACAACTTACTTGATCCTTCTTTTTTTCTGCTGTCCTTCCAAATTCTCCATCACTTTGCCGAAAAACTCCGCCCACTTTTTCGGGTCCCCGTTATATTCGTTAATTGTGGAGAGATATTCTTCCTCTGTAACCGAATATTTCTTATAGAGTTGTTCCCGAATCTTTATTGATGAAGCAACATCATTTCCGAGTGAATCTTGAGCAACCAAGTAATCAGTATACAATTTTATAAATGTATCTTGCTCAATAGTTTTCACGTTAGTAGCATAAAAGACAAATGCCGCGAATCCAATGGTGAGTGTGGCTAATAAAATAAACCAGAATTTCTTTTTTGCCGTCATCTTTTTTACATTTTCCGGCTTGCTTCAAAAAGAATTTTCTTTTCTCGCTCGGTTAAATTTTTATAACCTGACAGGCTGATCTTGTCTAAAATTCTATCAATATCTTCTTGAGTAACATCGCTTTTCTCTTCATTCAGATCGCGAAAAGTTGCATCTTCAATATCAGCCCCAGTTTTCTTGAACGGATTTTTAAACGAAGATTTCTGAAAAACATCTCTTTGGGAAGTCAAACCTCTGCGTGCATTTCCAAAAATCTCCTTAAAGCGAACTGTTGAATCTTTATCAAAAAGGATAAACAAAAATCCGACTAACGCACCACCCAAATGTGCAAGGTGAGCGACTCCGCTTCCAACACTGTCAACCGCAAGGAATTCAAACACAACCATGAACGCAATAAAATATTTAGCTTTAACAGGAATAAAGAAATAGAGAAAAATCAATCTATCAGGAAAGAACATTGCGAAGGCGATCATCACACCGTAAATAGCTCCGGATGCACCGATCGTTGGAGCCAAAGCCCCGGTTAAAACGGGAGAAAGAAAGAGATGCAAAAGTCCCGCGCCGATCCCGCACGCTAAATAATAAATTAAGAATTTCTTTGAGCCCCACGTATTTTCAATTTCAGCTCCGAACATCCAGAGGGCGAACATGTTAAATAAGATGTGAGAAAATCCGCCGTGTAAAAATTGGTAAGTGATAAGCTGCCAAACCTGGAATCCGTATCCAAGCGGCATCAACGCGAACCAATGAATAATAACCTGCTCTGCAGGCACACCGTTGAACACAATATTCTGCATCATCGCCATCAACAAAAAAATTGCGCCGTTGATGATGAGCAGATTTTTAATTACCGGGGGAAATAATCCAAATCCGCCAAATCCGCTCGGACGATAATAATCTCTGTTGTATAAACCCATTAATCTCTCTTTATTGTTTTTAGTTGTCAGTAGTCAGTCCGCCGCAGCGGATCATTTTTCAGTATCTTATTACTCGTGATCGGGCTCTTGATCTTAATCGTACTTGTCTCATTCATAGTAAATAATGAATAACGAACAAGGAATACTGAATTTCGAAAAAATACTTTATCATTCGTCATTCCTTGTTCAATATTCGATATTCATATCAAACTTTTTGACTAATTCTTAATCATTCAACGCTTCAACGCCGGGAAGGACTTTTCCTTCGAGGAATTCCAACGAAGCGCCGCCGCCTGTAGAAACGTGCGAAACTTGTTTCTCGAGTCCGGCTTTTGCAATTGCTGCGGCAGAATCTCCGCCGCCGATAACAGTTATTGCACCTTTTGCCGTTACTTCAGCTAACACTTCCGCAATGGCATTTGTTCCTTTGGCAAAATTGTCAAATTCAAAAACGCCCATTGGTCCGTTCCAAACGATGGTTTTTGAATTTCTAATTGCTTCGCTGAATAACTTAATAGATTCCGGTCCAATATCCAACCCCATTTTGTCAGACGGCATTTTATTAACTTTAACGACTTCTTGAGGAGAATCGTTCTTAAATTCCGCTGCAACCACAACATCAACCGGAAGAAGGAATTGTAATTTTTTTGTTTTTACTTTTTCAAGCAATTCTTTTGCAAGATCGACTTTTTCCGCTTCAAGCAAAGAGGTTCCGATTTCCCAGCCTTGCGCTTTGTAAAAAGTATAAGCCATTCCGCCACCGATGATGAGTGTATCAACTTTATCAAGCAGATTGTTTATCACATCTATCTTGCCGGAAATTTTTGCTCCGCCGAGAATTGCGCAATAAGGACGCTCCGGATTCCCGACAGCTTTTCCCAAATAATTTAATTCTTTTTCCATTAAGTAACCTGCAACCGAAACCGCAAGAAACTTAGTTACACCTTCTGTTGAAGCATGCGCGCGGTGTGCGCTTCCAAAAGCATCGTTCACATAAATATCGCCGAGTTCCGCAAGCTGTTTTGCAAATGCGGGATCGTTCTTTTCTTCTTCTTCATGGAAACGCAAATTTTCTAAAAGAAGAACGTCGCCGCTTTTCATTTCGTTTACTTGCGCTTTTACCGCTTCGCCGATGCAGTCTGAAGCGAGTTTAACTTCCTTGCCGAGAAGTTCGGAAAGTTTTTTTGCTGCGGGAGCCAAACTGTATTTTGGATTTACTTTCCCTTTCGGTCTGCCAAGGTGACTCATTAAAATTGCTTTGCCACCTTCGGCAATAATTTTCTTTATTGTCGGAAGCGATTCTACAATGCGTTTGTCGTCTGTTACGTTTAGATTTTCATCTAACGGAACGTTAAAATCTACGCGAACGAGCACGCGTTTATCTTTTAATTCTATATGGTCAATGGTCCTTTTTTTCATTTCATCCTCAATTTTTTATTAATTGCACCTGCAAGTTACGGAAAAGGGAGAAAATATGAATCTAATAATTCTTCTTGCCATTGGTTTTCTCTTCCCCTAAGTTTGTAGCAAACAATTGAACGGAAAGCGGGATTGAAAAGTTGTACCCGCTCTTCTACTCACGAATAAAAATCGTAGTGGCTCATTTATGAAAAAATTCTTTCGCTTCATTTTCTTCTCCCTTTTCTTTTTTGCTGCGGGAATGTTTGCACAAGATAGTCTTTACCTGCAATCCATATTCCATGGTGAAAATGACAAGGATCAATTTGGAGTTGTTGCAAATGTCGGCGATGTAAACGGTGACGGTTTTGAAGACCTGATGATTGGCGCACCTGGTGCTTCGCGTAATCTCTATACTGACCCACCTACAAGAGGATATGCTAAATTGTATTACGGTGGCACTGTCTTTGACACTATCCCCGATATAACTTTTAACTATTATGGAGCTTTTACAACCTTTGGGGCTACTATTGCCGGAGATGGTGATCTTAATGGTGATGGGTATGATGATTTTGCTATCGCCGATCCAACATACGGAAGTTATCAGGTGGGAAAAGTCTATGTCTTCTTTGGAGGTCCACAGTTAGATACAATTCCAGATGTGGTCTTAACGCTTAATCCCAACAAATATTTTTATACACGCTTCGGTTTAGCAATGACTATGAACGGTGATATTAACCATGACAAATACGATGATCTTGTTGTTGGGGCAGCTTATGATGATTGGGATAGACATGGAGAAGTCTTTATATATTTTGGCGGAACACAAATGGATGCTGAAGCCGATATAAACTTAATATGTAAAACGCCACTTCAAGAATTTGGACTTTACGTTGATTATGCTGGAGATGTTAATGAAGATTTTATTGATGATTTAGTAGTAGGTTCTTATCCTCTTGAAAGTGATACAACAACATTTATTTTTTTTGGTAATAAAAACCTTGATATTGGATTCCATAACAGTTACGCATTTACCTCACCCGTGCAGGGCATAATTACATCGTTAGGCGATATTAATGGAGATGGGTATTCTGATTTTGCCGTTGGCTCACATCTTTTTGCCGCACCAATAAAAAATGGTCACTTAATTGAAATCTTAATCGAAAATCCCGATAGTATTAATTATACAATAAAAGCAAGATGTCCGGATCTAAATAAAGACGGCTATGAAGAAATACTTTGCTCCTCTTCAAAAGCAAGAGAAGAAAATGTATTAATTATCTTTGGTGGGAATAAACCATCTTTAACAAATGCCATTATTTTCAAGGACCCTGATGATAAGATCGGATTTGGAAGACACATTACATCCTGTCCAAAACTTCTTAATGATACGACGATTTCAATTATCATAGGTGATACAGAAACTTATGATTATAATACTCACGGTACGGGAAAGGTTATAATTTATAATGACAAACTTATAACAGGAGTTGCAAATGATGAAAGTAGCGTAAAAAATATTGATTTTACCCTTTCACAAAATTATCCTAACCCTTTCAACCCCTCAACCCAAATACAATATGCTCTTCCAAGCACAAGCAACGTAATTGTAACGGTTTATAATTCTCTCGGGCAAATCATAAAAGTATTTAACGAAGGAACTAAAGAAGCCGGAAACCATAACATTACTTTCAACGGAGAGGGACTTTCTTCCGGCATTTATCTCTACAGCGTTAATTCTGTTTCCATAGACGGCAAACAAAACTTTACCGCCGCAAAGAAAATGTTGCTGCTCAAGTAGAATTTGACAAGTTCTTGTAGTATTTGTATATAAACCAGAAAAACCTCCGACGTTTTGAAAACGTCGGAGGTTTCGTGCTAAATTTTATTCAAATTTTGGCAATTCTGCTGTTTTAGCGTAAAAACGAACAATGTTTCACTTAAAAATGGTTATGCTGCATTAAAAAATGCCAATGTCACGTTTGAAATTGGCAAAACTCCTCTCGAAATCGGCAAAACTATTTTTTATTTCGCTAATCTTCATTCAAAAATGCTAAAACGCTTTTTTAATTCGTAAAGCGCCGGTTAAAATTGCCAAACTTTTTTATTAAATGGCAAATCTCCGTTTGAAAACGTTAAAACTTCATTTCATTTTGCAAATCCTCAGGTAAAACCGGCAAACTTTATCTCAGCAGGTTATTACTGTAACACAGAATACTATTCTGTGTTACGAATTGGATAAAAAAATTCCCTTTGGGGATAACTCCAAAGGGAATCTTTTAACTAATCGAAAGTTAAAAAGCTTAACCGGATTTATTCGTTATCATCGCCGAAATCGGAAGACACAAGAATTCTACCGCAATACTCG
>Ga0100400_1002477_pt1 | contig 12761 bp, 6 predicted proteins | sample CryGeymeta201524_FD_80420 | JGI IMG/M metagenome (GOLD analysis project Ga0100400, IMG submission 80420) | Groundwater microbial communities from Crystal Geyser aquifers in Utah, USA - Crystal Geyser metaG 2015-24 | ecosystem: Environmental > Aquatic > Deep subsurface > Groundwater | place: USA... | reverse complement strand
GACGCGTGGTGACGCATCTGGGGCGTGGCCGTGATGCCGGTTCGCCCTCGCTGCTGGATACGGACCTGCTCGACCTGCCGGAAGCGGCCTTGCAGGCCGGCTTACTCGAGTTAAGCCGCCTGTGCGGTATCTGCCGTGACAGCCTGCGGCGCCAGGCCCGGCTGTATCTCGGACCTGACGCCCGGCGTCGGGCGGCGGTGCAGGCGGACGAGATCATGCTGGACACGCTGAAGCTGGCGATGCACGACTACCTGAAAGCCCTCTTCAAGCACCCGCTTTCCCGTCGCCAGGGTATTCTGCTGACCTTGCTGTACGCGGCCATTGACCACCTTGAGCGTATCAGTGACCACGTGGCCCGGATGGCCGAGGTCAGTCAGGCGCACCGGCGTGAGCCTTCCGCCCGTTTCATGCCGGAGTCGCTGGAGGCGTTTCTCGATCTCAACCAGCAGGCCTGCATGGTGCTCACGCGCCTGCAGCAGGCGCTTAATCCCGGGGCTGGCAACTGCCAGGCGGCGGCCGAGGCGGTGATTGCCGCCCGGGACCGCTATATGGAGTCGGCCGGGCGGCAGCGTGTGCAGATCGCCAGCGATCTCAGCAGCGGCCGCAGCACGCCGTCCGCCGTCCTGTATCGCAACACCTATCTCGCGCACCTGAACCGCATCGTCAAGCACGCCAAAACCCTCGCGCTCGCTACCCGCGACCGCGATTTCCACATCAAGCCCGCCAAACTGGAGCGTCTGCCATGAGGCGGGGATTTCCGGCCAGAGCGCGACGATCCGGGTTGGCGGCCTTGGTCATCATCGTCGGGGTGGTGTTTTCCCCGCCCCCTGCCGATGCCTCTGGCGACATCGCGACGGAGGGGCTTGCGCCCCGTGAATCCCCAGCCTGGTTCGGCCTCGCGCAGGTGGTCATCCCGCGCATGCTGGTGGAGACCGAAGGCGAGTACAGCCTGAGGACATCGGAATCTGCCGATGGTGTCCGGAGTCTGACGATCGGTACCGACCATCTGGCCGCGATACGGCGATTCTGGAAAGCTGACCCCTACCGCTCAACGCGTTCATCCTGGCCGGTCCTGCAGACCACGGTTGAGTGGGATCCCGCATCCGGAACCTACACGCTTAAACGGGTCGAACTCGGGTTCTTCAGGCGGTGGGTCTGGCTGATTCACCAGCTTCCCGACGCGGAAGACCGGTTCGGATCCATCGGGATTCAGATCAAGATGGAATGGTGACGCAAAAACGTTCAAACTCCATTCAGAGGGTCACCCGTCTCTTGAGCGTTGCCGTTGCTGTTGGTCAACGGCTATTAATATGGCAATCGCCAGGTAGCAGGCGGGCACGAGGAAGAAGGCCGGACGCAGGCCGTGGTGGTTGGCGACAAGCCCCATCAGCCAGGTGAAGAAGCCGCAGCCCGGGATGCCTGCGCACGAGAGCATGATCATCAGCATGGTTTTGTCCGCCGTCGGCAGGCGGTCGGCGCAATAGCTCTGGATGCTCGGCCAGAAGGGGGCCGTGCAGACGCCCGCCAGGAACAGCACGAGCATCAGGGGGCCGACCTGCGATTGCAGCGGCAGCAGCAGCGTCACCACGGTTCCCGCCAGTGCCGAGACGAGCACCAGCATGCTGAGGTGCTGCTGGCGGATCAGGAATCCCCAGCCGGTACGGCCCAGTACCATCCCGCCGGCAAAGCAGGCGAGACCGGCCCCGCCACCAAAGGCGGTGGTGCCGAAGTTGAGCTGCAGGTAGCTGGCGCTCCAGTACGTCAGGCAGAATTCGCCGCCGCCGGCGAGGAACATGGCCGCGAAGAACAGCCAGAACCGCGGCATCCGCATGATCGCCCGGGCCTGCCTGGCGACTGTTTTCCAGTGCAGCGGTGCGGGATGCTCCGGGGTGCCAGAAAGTAGGTCGCGGCACCTTGCCCGACCTCCGAGCATACGCCGTCTGGCTGCCAAAGGATCTTTGCTCGGATGGACGGGTAAGGGTGCCCGTCCTACACCATTTTCCGACCTGGACGGCAGCAGCATGAGCAGGGCGGCGGCGAACGCCAGCACAGCCACCGCGCTGATCGCCACCCGCCACGAGCCCCGGCCCGCCAGCAGCCTGCCGACCGCCAGCACGGTCACCATGACACCCACCGACCAGAAGGAGTGCGTGAAATTGATGTAGCGTCCGGAATCCTGCGGATGGAGGTCGTGCACGAACGGCGTGGCCAGCCCCTCGATGGTGCCTTCCCCGCACCCCGCCAGCAGCAGGGCGGCCAGCAGTACCCCGTAGGTGGGTGCCGTGGCGCAGAGCGCAAGCCCGGCGGTCAGCAGCAGGAGCGCGAGCCCGATTGCCAGGCGTTTCCCCATGCGGCCTGCGATAAATCCGCACAGCAGCATGGAAGCGACAATGGCTACGGTCCGGAACAGGTGCAGGGCACCGCCGGCGGTCATGCCGCCCTGTGCCAGGGAGAACCCGAGATCGTCCGCCAGCGCGACCAGGGTCACCGGCAACACAACGGTGCCGGCGGCATAGACGAAAAAGCCCAGGAAGGCGGCATAGTCATAACGCCCGAACACGAGGCGGCGGGATGTTTTCATAAGATGTCTATTGCATGTGCGTATGGAACGTCAACGATGCGCACCTACCTTTTCAGCAAGCCGCACCGCTCCCGAACCCCATCGGGAATGCTTTGCCAGCGAAACGACACTCAGAAGGCCCAGGATGGCTCGGAGTGAATGATTGTGGCGGGATTCTTGGAACTCCAGATCTCGATATCATCGATGTTCCAGCCCGTCGCTGTTGAAAGGGTGGCGTGCGTCGGTCCCATTACCCAGCGAAGGTAAACCGTCGATTGACCGTCTGCGATTTCAGAAATGTCGTAGGTCCTGAGTTTCCAGCTTGTGTCGTCTGCGCAATATCTGTCACTTAGATTTTCAACCGTATGTGATACCGTCCAGATATCGACCCACTCGGTTCCGTTGGTCGATATCTGTATGCTGGAGCGACCGAATTTCTGATTAAACCAGCGTTGGAATCGCAGTTCTGTACGTATGAAGCCTGAACAGTCAATGGCCGGAGTCGTCAAGGACCGGGTAATGCCCTGTTCATAGTCTCCGTCAAGATTGTAGCCATACACATTGGTGCCCGTGGTTCCCGAGTTCGGACCACCCGATGGCACTCCGTATTCCCACAGACCTTCGGCGGTCCAACCCGGATTAAGACTCAATCCCCAACGCTGGGACCGACGCCTTATCCACGAATAGTTGCCCGACTCCACAGGGCTCTCAGGCATTCCAGCAGCATAGGCCCGTGCCTTTAATGTCGTGCCCATGGTCACCGAAACCGCACCGGTATAGAGACTGGAGGTTACGTCGGGATCAAGTCCGTTCGTTGTGAAATAGATTGACGCCGCCGGGGTCTCGCTTGTCATTGTTACTTGTATCGCATTCGTATCAAAGAACCCTGGTGCAGGATCAAAGGTTGGTGCCGCAACGGCATCAAGCATCTCCAGAGCGCGAGCAGCATTAACGCAACCATCCGTCACCGTACGGCCCCCGATTGGTGCCGCCAGTGGCGTTGTGCTATCAAGCAGGATCCGCCGTGCGCGCCCGATCGAAAGCGTTGGGTTGTGACTGAACAGAAGAGCAGCCACACCTGCCACATGCGGCGTCGCCATCGAAGTGCCCGACTTGGTCCCGTAGTTGCCGCCCGGAATGGTGCTCAATATATCATCGCCGGGAGCCGAAAGGTCCACCAGAGTAATGCCATGGTTAGACCAATCCGGCATATTGCCGTTGCGATCAATCGCCGCCACGGAGATAACGTTTCTCTCATCATAAGCGGCAGGATATTTGAACTCGCTGCTACCCCAATCATTGAGGTCATAACCGGAATTGCCCGACGCAGCCACCACAAGAGCCCCCGTTGAACCAAGGAACCGAACATCATCGCGTTCCGAAGAATTGCTATATGCTGATCCCAAACTAACACTTACAACACGCACGTTCGTGCCTGTTTCGACCATACTTCTTATGTATGCAATACCTTGAACGCGATCCGACGTATATCCATATCCTGCTGCACTCATGCACTTCACCGCCATGAGGTGGGCATTCCACGCCACACCTACCACACCGGTGCTGTTGTTGCCAACAGCAGCGATAGTGCCGGCACAATGCGTTCCGTGGCTGTTGTCATCCATCGGATTACCATCGTTGTTGTAGAAATCGTACCCGTAAACATCATCAATGAATCCGTTGTCATCATCGTCAAAGCTGTTGCCGGCAATCTCATTGGCGTTGGACCACATGTTCGCCGCAAGGTCAGGATGCGTGTAGTCGATACCGGTATCCAGCACGGCCACCACCACACCGGTGCCCGTTGCTGTATCCCAAGCTTCCGGGGCATCAATGTCCATATCTCTGGTCCCCCCGCTTTGCCCCGTATTGTGCAGCCCCCAAAGGTTTGGAAAATTTGGGTCATTCGGTGTAAAGCTGTTCAGATGCATAATGCCATCCGGTTCTGCATAGAGAACCACATTGGTGTCGGCACTGTAGCCGGCGACTGCATTTTCAACCGTGTACAGGGTGGCATTTGTAAAGGCCACCAGATAGGTGCGGGGCGTGTAGAGTGTGCGCCGAATGGTTCCGCCAATTTGTGCGTTGAGCGTTTCAAGATCGGCCTGGACCTTGTCTTCCTGGAGTTTCACGATGATGTGATCACCCACCACGGCGGATTGACTGACCACGTTGCTTCCGTCTGCCACGACTTCCGAGATCAGCAGGACCGGGTATTTGAGTTCAGCAACCTCGGCCAGCGCCAACCGGTTGGTAGCACTCCCCTCGCCCGGTGCCTCCGTTTGCGCGATGACGACGGCGTCACCATAGGGGTCTTCCGGTTGCATGGCGGCTCGTGCAGCTCCAATGCCTGTCAGAAACAAACCGACGATAGCCACATGTGTTAGAAACGCACCTTTTTTCATTACTCTTATCTCCCTTCGTTGTAATCTCATACCGTTTTGTGCTCCAGTTTCCGGCATCAGCATGTAGGTCGTGGCGCCTCGCCCGACCGCCGAGCATCAGTAGCCCGGTTTCCAACGGTGCATATGCTCGGCGGGACAGGCGAGGCGCCAGTCCTACGTTCACTTCCACTCACCAATACTTGTGTGCCCTGCAAAATAGTTAGTGGTTATCGCCTGCATCGCCACCGCTCATTCTATGCCCGTTGGTTTTGTCGTACTGATGCTGATATCGTCGAAATAGCAGTTACCGCCCTTCGTTCCCGTCATAGAGAACTGCGTGAATTCCGTGACACTTGTGTCCCAGAATCCAAGTCCCGATTCTCGCAGGACACTGTCAATATAGATGTCCCACGTCTGATTGGCGTAATCCTGCTTGACCGTGTAGCGGTGATATGTGTTACCGGTGATACCGCCCGACGGGGTAGCCAACACCCACGATTGCGCTACGCCATCATAAGCGTAGATATCGCCATCGGAATTCATCGCGAACACCGAAACGGTATATGTGGGTATCTCCGCAATGTCAGGGTGGTCACGGTAAGGCGTGATCGTATCGAGGTTGATACGGGCATAATAATCAATCCAGACAACCGATTCACCAATCGCCCCAATTATATGTTCGACAACGGCAGACTCCGAGCCAGACGTCAACGCCACCGCTTGCGACCCGTCATGCACCACATTAGTCTGCACCAATGCCTGTCCAGCGGGCGACGCCGTCCAGCGATTCTGTCCGTTCAAGTCGCCCGTGACCACCCCCGGTGACTCGAATGTTTCCGTGAAGGGCAAACCCATATACTGGCTGTACCCCGATGGCGGCAGCACCGGATTCAATCCCCGCGCCACCTCCGCGGCATCCCCCATACCATCATTGTCGGTATCGGAATCGTTTGGGTCAGTATCGGCGTTGTACTCAGCTAGGTTATTGAGACCATCAGGCTCCTGATCATCATTCGGCCCCCGAAAGCTGTAATGCCCGAAATGCACAGTTTCCCACCAATCAGGCAACCCGTCCCCATCGCTATCTGGATCTACGAGATTGATATTTACATTGGTAACCTGACCAGTAACGGCAAAACTGGGCCAGAAACTGTGACCTGCGTCGCCTCTAGGCTCATAGCTGTCCCTGTAATCATCCACATCTCCATCCATATAGGCAAATATATAAAAGTCGCCAGGGGGAAGTTTTGGGTAGATATAGTCCATTGGTTCTGGAACCGTAATATCACCGAAGTAGTATGGATTATAAGCTTCCACGTGAATTATCCCACTCATCTTGCCGGAATAGGTTATTGTGCCTTTGATATTCGGAGGATCGTCTGGATTATTCGGATCGGTGCCGTCAATGAATTGTTCTTCACCATTGGAAACACCATCGCCATCCGTGTCGCCAGCGGGAAGATCAGTGCGATAGCAGGCGAAAAACTCACGATTGGTTGAGGCGGGAGAGATGGCGTAGTCAAAGAAGTTCGTGCCGGAGGGGAGATTCGTTGATAACGCTACGGACCAGTTCCAATCGATCAGGTCGTCACAAGAGACGATATCGAGCGGCACGCCATACAACGACGAGGGATAGCCGATAGTAAGCTGCACATCGTTCGATCCGGGTACGCCCTTTACCATGGCGGCGAAATGCAGATCATTGCTGAAAGAGCTACTCATTCCCATCATCAGGAGCGGCATTGCAGGCATGGTCTGTAATGCCTGAAGCTCTGATTCGTCCACCTTGGCGACAACCGCTGCGGCCTCGGGGTTGACGAGCGTCATCCAACCGACGATGCGGGCCGGATTGAACATGGTATGGAACGCCAGGAACTCCTTGCGGGAGGGCGGCACACCAAGCCTGAGGAAGTGTTCCTTCGCATACCAGAACGGATCATAATCCTTTGGGCGCTCAACGCGCAGGAGTTCTTCACCGTCATAGGCGATCAGCAGGTAGTCGTGCGTTTTCTCGTCAAGCAGGATCAGAAGCGGATAGCAGGCGACCTGATAATGCTCGTCAACGATTCCCTTTGTGGAAAGTTTTCCAAGGAAGTCGGCGGGGAAAGCGCGACTCAGATCGTCAAACACAACTTTTCCTGAATCGACGACCTGCCTGGTGGTGCCGGTTTCATCGGGAACGAGGATCGGCAGCATCGCGTTAGCATGCTCGTCATGCAGTGCCAGCAGTTCACCAAGGCTCCCCACCGTTTCATCCGTAAGATTCTGTTCAATATCGGCAGACGCCAGGCTCTCCGCGCCAAGCCCCACGCTTCCTGTCATCACCCCCAGAACCACCACACAGACCAGTCGTAATCCACCCCGCATCACGCGCATCATCATTTCTTCTTGTTGTACCATGGCTAACATTATTCGGTTGTATTTATTGATTTGAGGGCACGATGGTTACGCATGCCCAGGATGGCTGCTGTTCCAGCCAGAAACAGCAGCCATGTTGAAGGTTCAGGCACCACGGTGATCCTGATATCGTCAAATGCTCCACCCGAAATAGCAAATCCTTGGATTAGACCAATTGTGCTCATATCCGCTTCAGCCGTACTCCAAATATAATCAATATACGAATACGGCAGATCGAGAACTTCGCTCCCATACTGTCCAATAAACGATATTGAGCCTCCGAATGGTACATATGAGACGCTGGCATGGCTGACATACTGGCCGGGGTCAAGAAGAAACGTAATATAGTCTTGAGTATCGAGACCAACATACAGGAAGGAATTCCCGATACTTTCTCCATTGAACTCCCAATCCAGAACTCCTGTGCCATTATTCGGGCCCGGCCCCAGGGTATGGGCAAACGAAGGATCAAAGGCACCGATACCATTACCATCATCAAAATCCTCCAACAGAAGCGTGGGGGTGGCGCAGACAAGCGGAACTAGCCCCAAAAAGCATACGATAGCTACGATCATTTCATTAAATTTATGCTGCTTCATCACGTCCCCCATGTAAGCCGTCGCCAAATGTACACAATGTTTACTTTGATAGTCAACACGTTTTCGTCGTGAATGCTTTTTATGAAAAAGGACGTATTGTTGACAGTGAGAATAGATGAGATCATGCACGAGCTTATTCGCCGTGAGGCGGTGAAAGACGAGCGGGCAGTATCCTGGATTGCACGGAAACTTCTGGAGGAAGCGCTTCGCTCGCGGGGGCTATTAAAATCAGACAAATGACTATCCCTGTATGCTTTCATTCCCTGCTTGCCCTTATCCGGTAAAAGCGGATTGGTCTGGGATCAAACACGATCACGGCATTTGTGCCCAGCGTTGGGTGAGGAACCGCGAAAATTGTATTCCAGATTCCCGTGATACTGCTGCTGCTCTGTAGCCATTGAGCCGCCTCAATGCCCCCTTGCCACTCGATCCGTACCCCGCCCCAATCGGGATAAATTCGATTGAGCCTTAGCAGGGAGTCTGCATCCTGCGGGTTGGTGCCAGCCGAGTATTCGGCAGCATTGTTCATCCCGTCGCCGTCGGGATCCAATGCTGCATCATCGCCTTTCGGGTTCAGACCATGCGTTACCTCCCAGCCGTCCGGCATACCATCTCCATCGGTACTCGTATCATGCGGATCGGTCTGCTGCATGTACTCGCCGAAGGTGGAAAGCCCGTCGCTGTCCGTGTCTTCCAATCCGGCCATGGCCTCGATACTTTCGAAGTGGCGGATTTCCCAGTAGTCCGCCATGTTGTCGCCATCGCCATCGGTAAACTCGTCCGCCCCCATGTCCACCGCAGAGCCGAAGGGGCGCGGCTCTCCATCCATATCAAACGCACTGCCGCTGTAGTCAGGATCGCCTGTATCAATGCATGGAGCCCCATAGAGTAAATGAAAATCACCGGCGGCGGGGTCAGCAAACTGTGGATCGGATCGAATCAAACTATTACTGCTGGTTAGACTACCGTAGATGTCCCTGATGCAGGAATAGGCAGCATATATTTCAGCACCCTCCTCGCTATGAATATCTGCACCATGGGGGCCAACATTCCCAAAGATAACGGAACTTGAAACTCGAAGGGAGCCAATAGAAACAGGACCGCTTATATGTATGCCGCCGCCGCCAAAAAACTCATCACTACCTTCATATGTGACAGTATTACACGCCACCGTCGATTGAGCCAAACTTGTTTCTGAAAAAGGGAAGACACTAATCCCTGCACCAGCGGATAAAGACACGTTGTTGACAATCAGACAATCCTGAATAGCAACAAAACTTCCCCCATCCGACAACACTCCTCCGCCGATTTGCGCAGCATTGTTGCCAGCAACATCACATCCTGAAAGTAATACAACTGTATCGGACGAGGCGGCAAATACCCCCCCCCCCTGGCTCGCCTGATTATTAAGCAAAGCACACCCACTGAGAAACACTTGCGCTCCAAGAGAAGCATGCAAAGCCCCACCAAACTGATTAACACCATTTGTTGATGCGTTGTCGATCAAATTACAGCTATCCGCGGCAAGCTGAGCATCTCTAACGCTGACCCCACCTCCCCATTCACTATTTCCTCGTGTAATGGTCAATCCGCTGACAGATAGCGTTGCCCCACTATCCAATAAAATTCCTCTTCTTTGCCGCTCGCAGTCAATTACCGTTGGGTACAGAACCGGATCGCTTACTGCAAAATCCTCAGAATAGCCGCCATGGATCGTAAGGTCCCAATCGCTGCCAACGAGAACCAGCACCCCCGCCGAATCGGTTCCCGTATAAGTTCCTTCCGCCACCAGGATCTCGTCACCCGTATATTGCGCCGCATTGGCTGCCGCCTGTAGCGTCTTGTAGGGGGCCTCGATCGTGCCCAGTTCCTGCGTGGCGGCACTATTGACGTTGACATAGATTCGTGCTCGTGTACGGAAGATGTAATTACCGGAGACCGCCGTCAGCCCGTTGGTGCCCTCGGCGTGTATCCGGTAGTGGTATTCAGTGCCTTTCGTGAGCCCCGGTAGTTCCACCATGTGATTGGTGCACATGATGGGATCGAGCAGGGTGCTCGAACCATAATTGGTCGTGCTGCCGTATTCCACCATCCCGTCAGCCGGAAGTCCCGTATTCCAGATCACCTGTGCAGATGTTTCGGTCACGTTGGTGACCGCAACATCCAGAATTTCCGGCGGATAGTCGTAGGGATTGCCGATCTTTACCGCAACCGGTTCACTGAACGTCCCTTGATCACTCGCAACCTGAAGCGTGAACCAGGCATTACTATTCCCCGGAAAATCCCCGGCAACGTCCACCGTAAACGGTGGTGCCGATGTCCTGACATTTCCCGAGGAAATACTCCCGAAAACCGTATTGCTCCCCGTCACTTCGATGTTGGGTGTTGGATATTGGATGTTGGACGTTGAAAGCACCCCAACCGCATACCCAAGCCCCATCTCATGACTGGTCAGCGTTACAGTCAGCACCCCGCTCTCCCCTGGCTCCAGATATCCATCCCCGTCTCCGCCAGTCTCTGCCACCATCACATTGATCCCGAACGGCAGGTCAAATGCCTCCCGAATGCCCACCGTCGAATGGGACTCCGGCACAGTGGCCGACCAGCCCAGCCCCCGCTTGGCAAAGCCGCGCCAGAGGCCAACCTGATTCGTACCGCCATGATTCACCAGATCGGCTTGCAAAATGGCGTCTCTGGCTTCTAGAAAGCTGGGATTCTCGGGTGTGAGCTTCATGCCGTCCACCACGAGCTGCAACAGCATCTCGTTCCCCGCAAAGCCGTGGCGCTCCATCAGGTTGGCCCGGCATTCCCAGAGCGCAAGGCACCAGACTTCACCGATGCGGTGAATCTGATCGGCGGGATCCGTTGTCGCCCACCAGGGGTTGACCGGAATGGACGGATTGAATTCAATCTGGTTGGGGTCGGTATCGGCGAATGTCTGCGGTGCCTTGTTCATATCGGTGGTGTACGGGAACCGCCGGATGCCGAAATAGTAGTTATTCGACCAGGTCTGCCAGGCGGCCACGTAAGCGCCGAAGGCATAGACCCCGTGTGGATCGTCGGCGGGTTCTGCCAGCAAACTCATCGCCATGTAGTCGCTCCAGCCTTCGGCCATGCCGCGCGACTGGACAGTCGAGAGTCCGTAACCGTCGCCGATCAGCCGCGACGACACCCCGTGCACGGCTTCATGGAATATCACTTCGGCATCCAGCGCACCGTCGCGCATGCCGGGCGAGTGCGGATTGAAGAACTCGTCGGCGGCCCGGTTCCAGAGATAAAGCTGCATGCGGGGTGGATTGCCGTCATTGAGCACGGTCATGTTGGCCTGGGCAAACTTTCCGTACGGCGTCTGGTACGCCCCGTTCCAGACTTCGACCCGCAGGCGGTCGGCATCGCGCCCGCCGCGCCCGAAGTTGTCCTGCTGGAAATTGCCGGAGGCCTCGTCGAAACCAAGAGCATGGAGGCGGTCGTGAAACACGTTGCCCCAGTAGAAGGCCTGCATCACCGCCGAGGTACTGTTATTGGGTAGTCCCGTAAAGTCACGATACGATGGACCCTCTATCCGATCACCGGGGTCCACCTGATTATCATCAAGCAAATCAACATAGGCATCGATATTATTACCCAGGGAGCTATTGGCACCCGTTGGCACCCACCCCTGGGGCGAGGCGTTGGTATTCAGAGCCGCAATACTGAAAACCGACTGAGTCAACACGGGGGGAATGTAATTCGTGGGTTCATCCATGCCGGGAGAGAATGCTGAAGGACTGTCGTTGGTGTAGACCTGAAGCGTGATCGGCTCCAGCGACCAGGTCAGGTTGATGTTTTCGACGATCTCCCCCGTGTCCGCACGCACAATCACCCTGTGCGTCTCCTTTGTTCCCTTCGTTTCCTTCTGTTCAAAAATCTCCACCAAAACATCCCACGCCTTGACCACCGTGATCATATCCAGCGGATACCAGATGGCTTCCGTTGGGCGTTGGTTGTTGGGCGTTGGTTGTTGGGCGTTCAATTCATGCCCAGCAATCGCGAACGCTCCCTCGGTTGTCACGTTGACCTCATCATGAAACCGCAGACTCGGCACATGCAGTGCCCGACTCTGGATATTGATGATCCTGTTATCGGCAGTCAGATTCAATGCCAGATACGCCCCGAAAATCTCAAGCCCTTCATGCTGCTGCCGCCATGTCACGGACCGCATCCCGTTATGCGGTGTCACAACGTCGCGCGTCTTCGCGGCATTCTCCGGATCAAGCAGATCCGATGCATGCAATGTAAATGTTCTGCCGTTTTCCTCCAGAAACGCCCGAAGCACACCCTCCGGGGGTACGCCTGGCGCAGGCGGGGAGAGAAAGCCGGAGCGGTTACCCACGAAACGCGGCGTGCCAAACTCGGAGTCGCGCTTGAGCTGAAGGTTGGATGACGGCAGGCGGAAGTCAGCAGGCGAGAGAGTGGACGGTAGGGTGTGGACGGCAGGCGCGTTCGATGTTAATCCCTTATCCGTGCGTTCCGCGTTACTCGCCGGAGCTTCACGCGAAGGCTGGGATTCGTCCGTGGCCCGATTCTTCCCTGCCCAATACAACGCGGGCAACCTGTTGTCAAGCAGACTGACGATGCCCACGAGCAGCAGCATGCCCGCCACGGCGGCGATGAAAAATGGATACCGTCTTCGCATGACGGTAGACTACCATTTCAAAACACAGGCAAACAAGACTATTCCCATTAGAGGCTCTTGCAAAACCCCTTGCTGCGCCCGCTTGAAGCCGGGCGCAGCAAGGGGTTTTGCAAAATATAATTCTTCAGCTCTGAACTACCGGAACG
>Ga0100400_1002474_pt1 | contig 12773 bp, 11 predicted proteins | sample CryGeymeta201524_FD_80420 | JGI IMG/M metagenome (GOLD analysis project Ga0100400, IMG submission 80420) | Groundwater microbial communities from Crystal Geyser aquifers in Utah, USA - Crystal Geyser metaG 2015-24 | ecosystem: Environmental > Aquatic > Deep subsurface > Groundwater | place: USA... | reverse complement strand
TATGTATAGATTCCATTTTTTTGTCATGTTGAGAGATTAGCGAAACATCTATTCTTCAGAGTGAAATAGATTCTTCACTTCGTTCAGAATGACATAAAACTATATTTGGTTACCAAAGCCAATCAAAATTAGAACTCCTTCCTTTTTTCTTTCCGCTTGTCTTGGCTATTGCAGTCTTGTCCGGCTGCACATACTCAAAACCATAATCTAATTTATCATACTCGGCACGGCTCTTATGTTTTGCAAATTCTTTGTCCACTACCAGCACTTCATCGTAGGTTAACTGGTAGAGTTTGTAAACCATAATGTCTATTTCGGATTCTAAGGCAGAAGCAAAGTTGCGGATTGGCTTGTATGCTACGCACAGCGGGGATTAAAACTGCCATTGTTCTTTTCTCATTAATTCTAAAATATTTATACACTCAATTTCTAAGTCATTACATACATCTGGAATTTTCGGTTTAGCAATGTTATTAGATGCTTTTTCTCCTGTAACGACTATTAAATTTTCCACTTTTGCCAAAGCAATTACAAACGGGTCAGCACTATAAGATCCTTTCCGGTCTTCCACCAATTGTTGATAATTGGAATTTTGTAAAATATTTGTAACCTCGTTTTGTACTTCATCACTGATTTCCCAAAAAAAATCATTCAAATTATTTTCCTTAAACCATTTATGGCATCCGTCATCTTTCTTGCTTATTTCATGTTCAATAAGTTCAATTGCAATGCACTTTTTTGTTGATGCCAAGTTGAGAAACTTAATCCAAAACGAAGGAAACAAGTCGTGGGGATAATGCCTTACCCAAGCATCCAAAATTGCACTTGTATCAATACTATACTTTGTCATAGAGTATATTTTCGAGTTTGGACAGATTCGATATTTTTATCTGAATAAAATCCGATAAGGAAGATGAAGTTATCTTATCCTGATAATACCCCTGTAAAGCAAGATGCAGAAATAATACTCCATTTTTAGCTATAACATTACGGTAATAATCTCCACCTGAGGATTTCTTTTTCTTTTCAAAATCCTGATTATTTCTGAAATTTTGGTAAAAAGAATTGTTCGTTCTGCGGAGTGTAAGTAATCTTCTCAGAATTACTTCCTGACTTACACAAAATCTGCTGGATAATTGATTAATCTCATTTGATAACCAGCTAGCATCATTCCTATTATGGTCTTGAACTACATCGGTTTTTAATAACAATTCGGAAGGAACCAAAACTTCCGCTGCAAATTGATTACAATAAACCTCAATCTTGTCATATAAATCCTTGTCGCTGTACCTGAAATTACTGATTCCGTCTTCTCGTAAAACAATATGTGCAACTTCATGAAAAAGCGAAAAAATTCTACCGTTTTGCGTATCGTTGCTATTAATAATAATGACAGGAAGTACTTCTTTTGCTATGCAAGCGCCTCTCATAATGTGAAGTGGAACACCGGTAGTTTGAAACACCAATATTCCTTTTGATTCCAAAAGTTTTTTCCAATAATTCAAGGCATCATATCCGGGATTTGTATTTATTATTTCTGAATAATTGATACTTAAATAACCGGCAATTTTTTTTGCAAGTTTTTCAGTTGCTTCGTCAACAGTTCCTTTTATTTTGAACTGTGTGGCTTCCGTCTCAAGTTGTTCGTATAGGTCCAAAGCAATTTGTCTCTTTTGCTGAAAAAGTAATAATTCCTTTTGAAGGATATATTCCTCATTTTCGGTTGATAAAAACTGATGATGGAACTTTCTAAAATCTTTTAATAGTTTAAAATGTTTTGGGGGGGTGGGGAAATAAAACAAAGCAAACGGTCTTTTATAAACCTGAGCTATTTTATAAAGTTGCTTTATGGAAGGATATGCATCCCCTTTTTCCCACAATTCCAATTTCTCCTGATTAACACCTATTTTTTCTGCTGCTAACGGAACTGAAAGTTTCAGGTATGTTCTTGCCCAAACCAATATGTCTTTATTAATATGTGCACCGGTATTTGACATAATTTGATTGCAAAGGTATATTAAATTTTAAATTATTTATAGATAAATAAAAATCAAAAAAGATTTATAGGAGAAAGGTATATATTTTGCCAACTTTAATTGTTCAATTTGCTTATAAAAATGACTCCATTTCAAAATTCCAAATCTTTCAGTAAATCAAAATTGGAACTCCTTCCTTTTTTCTTTCCGCTTGTCTTGGCTATTGCAGTCTTGTCCGGCTGCACATACTCAAAACCATAATCTAATTTATCATACTCTGCAGGGCTCATTTCTTTTTCAAAGTCATTATCCACTACCAACACTTCATCGTAGGTGAGTTGGTAGAGTTTGTAAACCATAAGGTCTATTTCGGTTTCATCCATTGAAGTGTCTTTCCCTATTTTTTTGTTCTTCGTAATTTGGTCAACTAAATTATTGAATTTTTGCAGTGATTTCAAACTTACTACTTTAATAGGAAGAAGTTCGGCAGTTTCAATATCTATTTGAGCCATAGCCCGATCTTCTTCTAAAGAAATCTTTTTATAATAATAGTTAACTAATTTAGAATTAAATATTGAGCATAAATACTGTAAGCTTAATGTATCATTATTAGGAGCAAAGGAATGAACATTATTCAGGTGATAAAAATGATCATAGTCAATCGCAGCAGTTAATGAATCGCCAGTTTGAGGAATAAGAATTTTGGGATTATTTATAATATCATATTCCCATCCTCCACTATTTAATAGCTTCCCATCAATGTTTATCCAATCATCATCATAAGAAATTGAATACTTGTTAATTTGAGAACTTGAAATTAATCCTTTCTTATATTTTTGATTAATTTGTTTCTTTGCAATTATTTTTTTTTGACCAACTTTTGACCTAATACCTGTTCTTCCTGTAAAAAATGTGGGGCCTACAGTAGATGAACCATTTTCAACTTTTAAAACCAAATCAAAAATTTCTTTTTTAAAAAATAATCTAAAACGATTATGAATGATGTTTATATATATATCACTTGAAATTAGAAATATTTGGTGATTTTTTGTTAAAAATTTCTCCCTTGATTTAATGAGTGCGCATTTTGCTTTATAACTATTATTGAGCACATTAAGTACCTTTTGATAGTGGAATATTACTGAAAAGCCAACTGTTGCATTCCCAAATACTTTATATGTAAATAAATTATGTTCTAAAATTTTACTGGTGTTTAATATATAATTTCTAATTTTAGAAAAGTACCTTCCTAAAAGAAAGCTATCAGGGACAATGTAGGTAATTTCACTTTTAGCGTTACCAATTCTAATAGCAAGCTCCATGAATAAAGCATAATAACTTATTTTATATTCTGCAGAATTTGGATAGTTGTTGCGATAAATCAACTTATCTTCATCACTCATTTTTTTCACACCTCGCAGACCAAAACTAACATAAGGCGGATTTCCAATCACAATATCAAACCCACTTTTATCTCCCGCAATTGCAGGATTCATAATTTCAGGGAAGTCAAGTTTCCAGTCAAAGAATTGAAGCGGTTCACTTGTTTTTCTTTTCAGCGATTCTAATTTCTTAATGGTTTGTTCGTAACCCGCAATCTTCAATTTTATTTCCGTTTCCTTTTTTATTTCATCTCTTGTTTTTTCGGTGAATCCAAGTTTTCCCTGCTCACGGTTTTTCCCCTGATATTTCAGTTTGTCAAAGGTGAATTGGTTAATGAGTAAATCAATTTTCAGGTTTCGTATTTCAGTTTGCAGTTTCGGTTTGTTGCTTTTGGTTTTGAAAAATTGTTTTTGCTTTTCCACAATTTCTTTCAGTCCACTTTTAATTTTTTCAACATAAGGTTTGGCTACTCCTGCTACATTTTTCAAATCCCAGTCAATGTCCACTACTTCGCCTTCAAACTTTGGCAAGAGCGAATCACCCACTACAATTTTGTAATCAAGATTCGGCAATGCTCTTGGTTTATCTTCATCCACAATCAGCGAGAGCCAGAAACGCAAGCGGGCAATGTCAACCGCTCCGTTTTCAATGTCCACACCATAAATGGTATTCTGAATAATATTTTGTTTTACTTCAGCAGGATTTATTCCTGTTTCTTCATTCAATAAAAGTTTTGCATTAAATATTTCGTGCAGTAAACCCATCGGGAAAGCCCCTGAACCGATTGCGGGGTCGCAGATTTTTACTTCATCCAAATATTTGTTTATGTCTTTGTGGTGTTTTTTTATTTCACCGGTCAGTTGTTTATGTTTAATAAACTGCTCTACATCCGTTCTTGTAATTCCAGTAGCAGGTGCTTTGTGTTCAAGAACCAATTCAAATTGTTCTTTCTGTACAGGGGGTGCAAACATTTCGGTTTGGTCTTTTCCGAGTTGCTGAAAGGATGCTGTTACAGTAATTGAAAGTTTTGTTGCGAGGTATTCAATCAAACTTTCCTGGCACATATAGTGAACAATTTCTTTCGGAGTGTAGTAAGCACCTTTGTCTTTATTATCTTCCAAAAGATTTTCAAAAATATGTCCGAGCATTTCAGGGTCAACGGCTAATGTGTGGTCATCGGGACTATCTTCATAAATGGTAAAGTTGTATGTCTTGAAAAATTCAAACAGGTCAGCAAAAAGTTTTGGCGGAAAAGTGAGAATGCCTTTAGGGTCGTTATCTTCAAACAAACCACCATTCAAAAAAGGAATTCTTACAATTTCTCCATCAGGTAGTTTGAACGCATCTTCATTTCTGCTTTGATTATTGAGTGTGTCATAAAATAATTTTTTCAGCCAATCATGGTAGAAGGATTCATTTTTACCCGAAGCAATAAACAGTTCTTCCAGAAAATTAGGGCTTCCATCAGCATACTTTGTATTGCTCGCTCCAAGCCATCCCTTTTTCTGAATAAAGTAAAGAAACACAATACGACCTAATAATTTCTTTGCAAAATCACGTATTGCTTTTTCATCTCCGTTAAAGACCGATGACTTGATATTTCGTTTGTTTAGATGTTCAACAAAGTCAAGGTAATGCTGTTTGTATTCGTCAAAAAATGTTTTGGAAAGTTTCTCTACTGAAAAAGCATCTTTGAGTTTATCAATGGTAAATTCCGGCTCCATTGAAAGTTTCGCAAAGCGTTCTGCTGCTGTCCGGCAGGTTTCATTGTGTCCTAAAATGTATGTGTATCGTTTCGGATTCGTTTCTCCTTTTATTATTTCACCATCCTCAATTTGTTGCTCTTTCGCAATGAAAGATAAACGCCAGCTTTTTTCTGGTTTATTTTGGTAATGAAAATTTACCAGCACTGCATTATTTCCGAAGATGTATTTTTTTATTGCCGCTCCAATGCTTACCCTGCTTCTTTCAATCACAACATTTTCGGCAAGTTCAACATCATAGAGGTCAAGTTCCCTATAATCAGTGAGCGCAACTGTTCCGTATTTTTTTACGGATTTTATCAGCCGTTCTTCCGAAGCGTTAATGTTTCTTTTTTCGGGAACGCTTGCCAATGTTAAGCTGTTTCCGAAAACTTGCTGAAGAACATTACGATGGAAAAAATCCAAATCGTAATTAGCGTTCAATGTTTTTTGTAGTGTCTCCCGGTTTGCCATTATTCAAAACTTTCAGATAAAACAATATAGGGCTTATGTATCGGCTTTCTTTGCGTTGTTCCGTTTTCAGAAGATGTTTTCAGATTATATCCGTCCAGAACATTAATGAAAAGTTTGTCAATGAAAGCAGGAACATCACTCAATGAATTTGTTTTGAAAAATTCGTTTATGACATTGGTCAATCCTTTCACGCCTCCTGCTTTTATTGTTTCCATTGCAGAAGCCAAAACTGCCTTCTTCTGCGGTGTCGGAACAGAAGGCATGATTGTTTGAATATTTGCCAATGCACGATTTTCAACCGGTGAAAGTGATTTTTTGGTAATGGATTGAATTGCCTGCTGCTGAATATCTTCATTGAAAAATTTAATTCCCTGCTGAATATGTGCGTGATGATTTTTATGCAAGGGAATTATTTTTTCATTCTCTAACGCTTTGAAAATCTTTACCGCTTCAAGAAATGAAAGTTCTGACAGATTATTTTCTTCGCTGACGAAATAAAATACTCCCGGATGGTTTTCGCTTTTCAAATAAACAACGGTTGCTCCGCTGAGTGCAAAAGGAGAATTTGCAACTGCTTCGGATTTTCTTCCGGCTCTGCTTCTTGCGGGAAGTTTAAATATTTTCTTAAATTCCTTTGGATGCTCTTTTTTAAAGTCACGGAGTTCATTCAGGTAAATCAGTATTTCGCTTTCTTCTTCTTTTATCTGACTTCCGTAGAGTGCGCCTTCTCCAACTTCTTCCAATAAAGAATAAATTTTGTTGTCTTCTCCGAATGCTGAATGAAATGCCTGTAACTTTTTCAAAGCAGTGTTTGAAAGCCGGATTTGATTTTCAGCCTGGTCTGTCGGATAAAAATTATAGACATAAATGTGTTTCGCCTTTGTGCCTATCCTGTTCACACGACCTATGCGCTGCATCAGGCGTGTAGAGTTCCAGGGAACATCATAATTCAGAATGGTGTTGGAACGATGCAGGTTTATACCTTCTGCAAGGACTTCTGTAGTAATGATAATGTCAAAATCAAATTTCCATTTATCCTCAACCCCATCTTCATAGTTGGCATCAAAGTTTTCTGTGATGGTATTCTCAAGTGTCTTTTGGTTTGAAGCATCTACCTGTAAAATTTTTGTGTAACCTTTTTGCTTAAGGTTGCCTGCAATGTATTGAGCAGTTTCTTTTGACTCGGTAAAAATTACAAGTTTGCCGCTCGGGTTAAGTTTTTCTAAAAGAAAAGTTTTATTCAGTTTGTCAATGAACACATCCATTTTGGGGTCTACGTCACCTACATTGCTCCAACGCCTTACCAATTCGTCAATGTATTTTTTGTCTTTTTTAAGATTGGGAAGAAAATCTTTTGTGAACGCATCAGATTTGAACATTTTATTGTTGCCTCCTTTCTTAATCATCATTTCTTCAATCTCAAACATTTCGTAATCATCCGAAAGTTTATTAACATCAAAATCAGGAGCAATCGGCACTTGGTCGTTCTCCATCCACTCAATCATATTTCCAGTACCTTTTTGAAACCTCTTTAATGATTGTTTGAAAGCAAAAAAACTGCTTTCCAATCTTTTCACTAAAAGAGTTTTCATAATCGCTGCAAGTCGCAGTGAGATTGAACCTACATCACCGTATTGCTTGTGGTCAGATTCTTTTACAAGAAATTCTATTGCCCTGTATCTGTAATATTCAATTCCATTTGCCGTTGCTCCGTCATCATCTTCGCAAGTCAGATAAGTAATCGTATCGTAAAACAACTGGCTGAGTTCATCGTCAAATGCATACCTCACCGCTTCGGGTCCCTTTATTTTTGGAAAAGAAATTTTCTGTTCTATCAAATCTTCCAAATACTCTTTGTTGTTCTCAATGTCCCTTCTTGTTCTTCTAATCACAAGCGGTTCAACAACATTGTCTCGGATTTCTTCAAAAATCTTTTTAACTTTTTTAATATCAAGCGTTTCTTCCTGACTTAATTTTTTGTAATCATCTTTTAATGGTTTGAAAAATTGTTGCAGATTTTTTATGTCAAGCGTTGAATTGCGTGTGTCTTGAAAAAGGTAAATCTGATTTTCAATATCTTCCGGATTGTTGTTAAGTGGTGTTGCAGAAACTAAAATTATTTTCTTTTTATCGTCTCCTGTTTCGGACGGTTTTACTCTGCGAGTTTTGCAAATTTGTTGCAGTTGTTCAAAGCGGTTTGTATAATCATTCCTGAATTTGTGTGATTCGTCAACAATAATCATATCAAACCTGTCGGCTGGTGAGTAGTGGTATTGATGCTTTTCGGGATTGATAACTTTATGCAAACTTCCATTTGAAACAAACTCTATATGGTTTTTAATCATAAAGTCATCAATTGTTTTTCTCCAACTTGATTCAAGGGCAGGCGGAAAAACAATCAGAATTTTTGTGTGCGTTCCGTTTTCATAAATAAATTTCTTCGCAATCACACAAGCGATGATTGTTTTTCCAAGACCGACTACATCAGCCAAAATAAAACCGTTGTGTTTCATCATCATTGCGTAGCCCTGATTGGCTGCATCACTCTGATATTTCAACCTTTTGTATTTGTCGGGTAGCAGCAAGTCAATATTATACGGGTCATATTCAACACGCTTGCCAAAATATTCCATCAGCATTTTAATGTAAATCTGAAAAGGAGTTGCCGTGTCAGAGAGATAAGATTTTTTCTTTAGTGCTTCTGCCTCTGCTTTTAAAATCGGATGCGATTCGTTCCAAAGTTTAATAAATTCATCCGTTGCGAATTTCACATCGTCATAATTCCTCAAACTAACATTGAACTCATAATTGGATTGAGGATTAGTGCCAAGCCCTGCATCTGTCAGATTGGACGAACCTGTAATAACTTCACAAGAGGAATATTCATTAAAAGAAGTCGGACGAAAAATATAAACCTTTGCGTGAATTTTCTTTTCGGGATGCGCTCGCAATTCAATTTTTTCACTGATTAAATCATCAATGAATTGCAAGATTCCTTTTTCAGTTGCCTCATCGTATTCGGATTCCTGAATATTTTCCAAAATCTCGTTGACAAATTCTTCTTTTGTTCTGTCGGGATTTTTAATGTATAGTTGTCCTTTGGAATGAAATTCCTGTGTGAGTTTATCAACATTTATTCCGACAAGTATTCTGATTTTTTGAATGTTCTCAAGAAATGGTCGCACTTTAAAATAGCCGGAAGCCCTGAAATAACCAACCAGAGCGTCAAAGTGCTGAATGCTCTGCATATTTGCAAGAACACCCTCAAATTTTCTGAGTAAACTATTTCCTGCCTGATTTGTAAAAAAATTTGATGGCATATTGAAGTTTTAATTATATCACCTACTCTCTTTAAACTTTTCAGTTACCGCTGCTTTATTATTATTTTAAAATCCATTATCTCTTTCCCATTGCAAACCGCTTTCTCGTGTTACAACTTCATCTACCTGAACAATATGTCCATAACACCAATATAATCTTTCCCCGTTATAAACAGTATATTGACCAGAGTTTTTATGTTCATTTTCTCTTTTATTTAGGTCATAAGTTATACCACCATGTACTATTACATTGCCTACTTTGAAGTGATATTTGTATGTATCTCTTGTTTGATTTGCCATAATCTTATTAATTTATTTTTACCCAAAATCACATTTTTTATTTCTAATATCATTCAAAAAAACATTTTATATTTTTTTCTTTTCCTGAGTACCAAAACTTACATTGAACCCGGGACTATAAGTGACATTTCCTTTATTATCGAAAATAAAATTCATAGTAAATTGACCCCATATACCATTTGTAATATTAAATACAAACCCCAAAGATGCTGTGGCTGCGTTCATATTATTCGCATACCGATATTCGCCTTGTACAAAAGCACGTAATTCGTTACTTCCATAATAATATCTGGTTCCAATAGAAACATTTCTATACCATTTTGAAAGAGAATCAACCATTCCAAATTTACCACCTATTAATAATTGATCATTCTTTGATAAATGAGTGCCATAGGTAGTCCATAAGCCGACTTTGGGAAAAATAGAATTATTAATCAATGAATCTGGTGATTTTTGCATAACTGCGATGCCGGCTTCCCAAATACTTGCGTTCCAAAGTTTTTGTTTTAATTTATCCCTAATTTTACTTATTGAATCAGGGGTTACCATATCATTTGTAAAATATTGTTTTGATAATTCGTCTATATTCTTTGTAAGAACTGAATCCTTACCATAAAGCTCACCAATTTCCACCTGACTTATATGATGGCTGTTTGCATAATCTTTTATTGCTTTATCTATAGCAACACTTTTGTTTATGCAACTTTGGTAAAGCGTTTTTAAAAAATCATCATTACATCTCAAATCAGTTTTATCAATTATCGTAAAACGGATACCTTCTGCAATTTCATATCCTCCATTATTGGGAACATTAGTCCCAATAGAAAGCCTCATACGATATAGAAATTTATATTTTTCATAATCATTTAATGAAGCTTTTGAATTAAGTAAGAGTGGTGATATTTCTACTGCTAAATTTTTAGGAATAGTGGTTCCATTTGTTAAATAGTAATTGCCAATATTAAATGCAATATTCCTAACAGAAGTAGGTTTAATAATATTATCGGGATTATTACCAAGTAAATTAAATGCAGGTGATTCGGGTACAGAATAATCTAAATTACCCCAACCTGCTTTTATACCATCTTCTTGGGAGAACAAATTTCCTGCATATAATACAATTGAGAAAAAAAATAAAATTTTTTTCATATTTTATTTGGCTTTAATTTATGTGATAATTTGCTATTGATGTTTTTTCTCCTTTAGTTGTAGTACCAGTTAGGTTCATGTTTGGATTTACAAGAATATCATCTTCAAAAATCGAAAAAATAATAGAATAAAGATAATCTGTACCATCTGGGGATATCACTGTAAATATTCCTTTAATGTAATTACCTCTATATTCAGATGGTTTTTTTTTCAGCGTTTGGACAAACGATTTATTTGATGCAGTACTACCATTAAATTGTTCAATTACTATATTACCATCTGAGGCAAATACGGTAATTTCAAATCCAAGTGCATGAAGAGATTGTGAAGTAACTTGAACTGCAATCTTTGTTTTTGAGGGGTCAATAGAAATTTCAGTCATAATATTTATTTTTTTATTTTTCTCAAATTTTATTGTTTTTCAAACAACCATTCTCCAATTTCAATAATTTTATCAATTATTGCGTCTGCTTTTTCATCTGCAACAATTTTTATAATTTCCAATGCCATTTCAATTTTGTCCCAAATAGCTGTGAGCTTAGTAATAAATTTTGTTTTATTTGCTTCGACATTGCCACTGTTATATATATTATCACCGAGTGTTATTAGTTCTTTTGCGGCGTTATCAAATCCTTGTCCTGTGAATTTTGATATCAAAGCAAATTCTAAAGTAGGTTTTATTGCAGGCCAAACCTTCATGAATTTTGTTTTATAATCAAGTGATTGAGTTAAGTCCAAATCTTTAAAAGCTTTTACCGCTTCAATAAACTTATTAAAAGCATCTTTTCGTGTTGCACGATTTGATTTTCTTAATTCTCTTTTTTGCTTCCTGGTTTCTGATGACATATTTTAAAAATTTATTTTACCTGCTTACTCTTTACTGGATTTTCGGCTTACTCCGTTTTATTTAATAAATTAATTTTTAATGATTTTTATTAATACCGTTGTGTTTTTCAACTTATATGCCATAATACAATAAGCGACACAATGTCAGTTAGTAAGCATGCCTATTAATGGCACGATGAGCGATATAAAAATAGCAGCTCTTTGGTAAGCTTTGGACTGCGGATTAGGTTTCGGGGCTTGACAATGTGCTGCAATGTGTGATAGCCAAAACGGCTTTGCCGAAAAATTGCGGTGGGGTAAAAATTTAAACTTGCGGGATGGCTTGAGTGTCGGGCAGTCAGTCCAACTGAATCTTACCTTGTTGTTTTATATGGATATGAGCCTGCTGTTTGAAATGGCAACGCGATGAGTAGTTACAATTATTTTGCATAATAAAATTTTCCTTGCCAAGTATCTCTTTCAATTAATCTTTTTCTAATTTTATCTACAACTTCAAAGTTTTTTAATCCATTCCAGTTTGGAGCAATAATTTTTTCGCAAGGCGATTCGCTTGTAAATCTTTCAATTATAATATCTGGCGAAAGTTGTTCGATAAAATCAATTGCTAAATCAACATACTCATTTGCAGTGTACAGTTTTATAAATTCAGAGTTTTGCTGGTATAATTCGGCTAATTTTGTATCTTTAATTATTTGTAGCTGATGCAATTTTAATATTGAAATTGGTAAACTCGAAATAATCTCAGCATGTTTTACAATTTGTTTTTTATTTTCGCCAGGTAAACCCAAAATTAAATGAGCAGCAATTTTAATCCCTAAACCAGAAGCTTTTAAAATTGCGTTTTTTGAATCTTCAAAAGTATGACAACGATTAATTAACTTTAATGTTTCGTTTGATGTAGATTCAACGCCAAACTCAAGAGTAACAAAGTGCATTTTAGAAAGCTGTGATATTAAATTAAGTATATCATCATTAACGCAATCGGGGCGGGTTGAAATTGCAAGTCCAATAACTTTTGGGTGCGAAAGTGCTTCGTTATAATATTTTTCAAGAATATTTATATCAGCATAAGTATTTGTATAAGATTGAAAATATGCAATGTATTTTTGTGCAAGGTATTTTTCCGAAAAAAAGTCAATTCCTTCGTTTAATTGTTGAGTAATACTTTTTCCTGAAGAGCAATATGTAGGACTAAATGCTTTGTTATCACAATAAATACAACCTCCTAATCCTTTTGTACCATCGCGGTTAGGACAAGTAAAGCCAGCATCTACAGAAATTTTTTGAACTCTTTCATTGAATTGTTTACGAATCCAGGTAGAATAATCGTTATATAATTTTATCTGATTCACGTAATAAAAATAAGGTCAAGTTACACTTTACACGGGTTAAATTATTATATCCGATGCCTATCGGATTGAGTTTTAGGTAAGTGGCATAAAAAAGGTATAGGATATAGGGCAATGTTGTTAAGTTAAGAAAATAATGCCGTCCCTACAGGACTTTAGCCAAATATAATTTAGTCTTTTTACCATAATACCGCTCATATAGAGCTTAATAAAATCCCAGAGGGATGGTATTAG
>Ga0100400_1002473_pt1 | contig 12773 bp, 10 predicted proteins | sample CryGeymeta201524_FD_80420 | JGI IMG/M metagenome (GOLD analysis project Ga0100400, IMG submission 80420) | Groundwater microbial communities from Crystal Geyser aquifers in Utah, USA - Crystal Geyser metaG 2015-24 | ecosystem: Environmental > Aquatic > Deep subsurface > Groundwater | place: USA... | reverse complement strand
TTCGGGGTTTCCCGTGAAACCCCGAAACGGGCCTGGGGGCGGTGAGCCGCACCAAACGAGGGTTGAGGCGGTCCTGGGGGGATCGTAGGCTTTTGGAAATGAGGGCAAGGGCCAAATTGGGTTGCCGGGTTTCCTCAGGGGCTGGCTTTCGGCTGGAATGGTAGAATAGCAGGGGAAAGACGCAAAGAAAGGGGGAAGGAACATGGAAGACCTGAGATTGAGGTTGAAAGCGAAAGTTAAGAAGGATCGGGTAAAGGAAGCAATCGGGGGGATTCATGACAAGCGGTTTCTGCCGCTTCAGAAAAAACTCATCTGGGATCTGGACAAGGCCGACTTCAGAACGGTTGACCTGGGGCTATTCCTGCGGCTCGGTGGGTGGTCGCATACCGGCGGAACCTATTCAAATACAATGGGCGAGGTTAGGGCCTTGTGTGAAGTGATGTTCGGATACCAGCTTCCAGAGAAGATCGGAAAGATTTTCTTCAAGGTTCACCGTTACCATTCCCCGGCAACGCTGGCGAAGGTCGGACCGGCGTTAAAGGCTTACCATGAGGGAAGGCTGAAGGGGTAAATCAGGCCTAAACCCAACAAAATTGTCACCAGCCGCAAACTGTCAGATTAGGTCAGGTTGTAAGATTTGCCTTAGCGTATATTAACGCAGCTATCTTCCCGGAACCCTTTTAGGGAGCAATGGAACGTAAAACCAGGTTAAGGAATTTTGCCTTTCACGAAAAACATTTAAAGTAATGGAAGCCCCTTACAAGGCGGCTTGTTGGGCCATGGCATTATAAACAGTATAAAGAAGCTGCTGTTTTGACGCGGGTTCCTTTGGAACTGATGGATTTTCAATTTTGAAACTCAATGTATCAGGATCAAACGAGGCTAACCCGATACCCCACAAGTCGAGAACTTTTTTGAACTTTCGATAATTCGGAATTCTTGAAGGGGGTGCGATGATGAAAACGTGATGGGCAAAGCTTTTATACTGTTGGGCCTGGAAAATAGCCCTTTTGGTATTATTCAGTTTAAGCTCGAAAACAAAGGTTTCCATCTCTGCAATAAGGCTAACTTCAGTGCCTTTAAACATATCCGCGCCTGCTTGAACGATATGATTGTCTTCTACCAAACCCTTCAAAACTCTTTTCACAACAGGAAGAGAGAAGCCGGTATTTTTTACAATCGTCTTTAATGATTTGGAAGTATTCGGTTTCAAAAGAGCCATTATTGAGGAAACAACGATTGACCCATTCAGATTAGAGAACTGAACTTTTTTCCTGTTCTTTTTTTGAATCCCCAAAAAATCAGGACGACCAGACAAACTAAGGACTTCCTTAAATACCCGCCAAAATGGACCGATACCCGGAAGACCCTTTTTCGATAAAAGTTTCTTCTGGAAGGCTAAAGCCATCTCTTCTTCGGAATATAAAATTTTTGTCGCCATACTCGTCAAAAGGATGAAATCGAATTTTTAAAATTTTGAATCGCTTGCAACCAAATGTCCAAATGATTTGGGCCGGTAGAGGGATCGAAAATTATTTCCCTTTGTTGAAAGGATCGGAATAGAGTTTTGGCCATATTAATTTTGTTTGTTGCCAATTCTAGTTGTTTGGACGCCGGTTGACCAGACAAACTCGAAGCAATAGAACTGATCGTTTCCCAATGAGATAAACAGGCAACTTCACCAGACCAAAACTGTTCCCCTGCTGCTGGGCCATGATTTACAAGAATGCTGTCGTGAGATGTGCCAGATAGGGCGGTGGGTAATGACCCTATAGAATAAACCGCTTCCAATTCAGGGTTTATAAGAATGCTGGATAAAAGAGGGCCTGAGGAATAGCGTTTTCTCGGCTGTCTTGCTCTGCCGGCGGGAAGAAACCTAGACATTGAAAAATTTTTCAAATTCTGAAACCAACCACAAGCGGTATGTGAAGCGCCGACGGCTTCCAAAATGAAACTATGCCAATCACTGTAACCGCAGAAAACTTCATAGTTATTTATTCGACTCAAAACATGAATAAAATAAAGAATATTGCCTAGTGCTGTTGAATCAAAAATCGCATTCGAAGATGTTGAATTGCGGTTTATCAGGAGATAAAAACCATTCACATCCCAAGCGGAGATAGCATCTAAGAATTCATCCAAGCCTTCCCTATTTCTAAATGCAAATTCCGATATAGCCAAAGAGCAAAGGAGCGGTTTATTTCGGGAAAGGTCTTTGGACCAGTGCTCAATAGCTTGTTCCGCCAAACCTAAGGAAATCTGACTCCAAGAATCCCGGAAATCCTCAAAAATTACTGTTGGGGAAATGTAATAGCTTAGCTCCTGAACAGAGTTTTGAAAGGCCAATGCTTCAGAAACATAGCGTTGAATGCCTTGTGGAGTAAATTTTGTTCTGCTTAGGCCCTTGTTATTATTGTAATAATCATAACTTGGCAAATTTTGATCTCTCGGACAAAGAACCGTAGTTGCATAAAATTGAGGATCAAATAGAATTAGAGCGTCGTTATAGGTTTCCCTTAGTTCCGCTGAAAAATCTTTTAATTTCGCGGGTTCCTCATCCCGGGGGCTTAAAATCACCCCTTTTATACAGCCACTTTTCAAACCCTTTTGGATTTTTTCTGCCCGGCCATAACCTGATTGTGCTAATAAAGGCATTTACTTTCCTCCCACTGAAGCCTTAGTTAGGGCTTCTATTAAAAGGCCAATTTGCCTAAATCTAAGGGCTGGCCGTTTCGCCAAAAGTCTAATGATAATATCCCCCAGGCCCTGAGGAAGATCTTTTCTTATGAGACAAGGATTTTCCGGGGCCATAGTCCTTATATTATTTACAACCTCAAATGAGCTCGTTGTGCCTTTGTTGATAAAGGGATGCTGGCCAGTAGCCATTTCATAAAGGACAATTCCCAAAGAGAACAAATCAGACCGGAAGTCTAGAACCGTTCTTCTGTGGTTAAAATCCATTTGTTCCGGGGAAAAATAGATTGGAGTTCCGACAGGGCCAAACAGGGAAAGAGAAGCATCATTCAGGTCAAAGACCAAGCCCATATCAAGAAGAATGAAATCCCCGTTGGAATCCTTCCGCATGATATTTCCGGGCTTAACATCCCTATGAATTTTAGCCCAGTTCCAAATAGAGGAAATGGCTTCGGAGATATGAATTCCAAGTTTTGTTATTTCAGGAATAGGTAAAACACCGGTTTTCTTTTTGTAATTTTTCAAGTCGATGCCCGGGATGAATTCCTCTGTAAAGAAGATATAGGGCTCGCCCTTGATGTATACTGACTTTATGCCTATTGGGCCAGGTCTCACCAAAAAGGGGCTCTGGCATTGTTGCATTGTCTCAACTTCGCGTTGAGCTCTGGCCGTGACATCATCGACAGAGTCTTCAACAGATTGATCAGCAGAGGATGAAAGGTTCGGGCGCATAAACTTCAAAGCCCATTTTTTATTTTCAATAAGCCCGGTGAAAACAATTTTTTGGCCGCCTTCTCTTGAAAGGAGCTCGATATCCGTTGCATCCGACATAGCAGTCTTGATATCTTCTGCCGATAAATCAGGAATAACCATCTCGTTCTCCTTTATGGCGATCACCCAAGAACAAAACTATTTTGAGTTAAATACCGCCTTGTGACTGAGCAACTTCTTTTCCTTTTTGGCTCTCTCTATGCCTTTAAGAAGAGAAGGACTATTCAAAATCAAATCTGTTTCGGTTGGAACTTCCGGGTATTTCTTTTTGAGTATTTCGATTGCCCGGCGGATTAATTCCGAAATTGAAACCCGTTTCTTTTCTTTTCGGCTCAATAAAAACGCCAAGCCCTCAAGGAACACTTGTTGACCTTCATCCAAGTAAATTTGGGTTCTCTTCATAACTCTTCAAAGAACATTATACCATTATGATGTATATTGGTCAAAATGCCTGAAATCCTTTCCTAGTCTATTGTTTCGCCAGTTTGGCTTTTATGGCGGGAAGGTCTTTTCCTTCGGGCATAATGAAAAGGCATTTGCCATTACTTCGAGATTCCCAAATTTGGCCGATGATGCGCTTTTCCAGGGAATCCGTGTTTGACCAGTAAATCTTTCCCTTGGACTCAACCACCATGAAACGCCCGTCGTTAAGGGCGCATACAAAGTCCGGGTAAAATTTGTCGGAAGAGGTTTGTAGCCAGAAAGAATGCTGTTGCCGACGTTCGAGGTTGCGGACCCAGTATTTCACCTCGGGGAGCATGTCGAGGAAAACAGCACATTCGTATTCTTCGCCGGTTGAATCCAGATCGCCGATTTTTCTGTAAAAATGTTTCTTGAACTCGTAAGAACCGCGATACACAGTATTATACGGGTATTCATGGGGTTTGAAGGTGAAACAGGTTTGGGGGTTCACTTCAAGCGGCGTCGCGCTGGCTGGGTCGAGAAGGGCTTGATAGGCTTTTTTCCGGGCCGTCAGGCGGTGCTGTTGGATTTTCTCTTGAATGGCTGTTTTCAGGCGGTATTTGTCATGCACCAATAGCTCAAGAGAAAGCATCCGGGTTTTCGTGAGATGTTCAAAAGCCTGATTCAGAAAGCCGATAGCCTCCGGTTGAATTATGTCCCGGTGGGGGAATGCCTGGTCAAGCCAGATAATCAGGTCTTCCGGTGACCAGTCGGCATCAAGGCCGGTAAATGCAAGTTGGGTGCGGATCTGATCGAGGTAATGAATTTTGATATCACCGGTTTTATCGACCGTGACTTCACCGACAACCCCTTCCGACCGCTTTGACGGGAGTTCCGTTTCGGAAAGGGTCGCGTCACATTCCGACAGTTTCCAGGGAAAATCAAGAAAGTGGGTTTCTTCAAACGGTTCGAAAAGGGTTCCCTGGCGAACCGACAAAACCGGGATTGAAAAGACTTCCCCGCTTTCGGCGGGCGGGCCAGGCTTTTTGATCGGAATTCCCCGGGAAACCTTGAAGATGTTTCCAACGGTGGCTTTTGCCTCGGGGGTCTTGAAACACTTCTCCAATTCCTGTTTTTCCGATTCCTCCATCTGCCCTTGAAAGGTGAAAACCTTTTCCTTTTCGTCAAAGATCACTTTTGAAGCAATCTCTTTCGAAAGGTTAGAAAGATCGGGCTTTTCCTCTATGGTTGCCGTGGTCGCACCCATGAAAATTGTCGGTTCTTCATTAAGAAATTTTAGCTGCATCGGCGCAACAAAATTCTTCACTTCATGGCGCTGGAACCCGTTTTCAACCAAAGCATCTTCAAGGGCCTTCGCGGCGTCAACGAAATTTTTGGAGGCCGAAAAGGCGTATGCCTGGTTCAATTTGGAATCGGTTTTCCGGCGGGCTTTCGGTAAACGCATGATCCGGCCTAAGATTTGTTCGACCGCCGTTGAAGAACGAAGCTCGGCCACGGAACACAAAATATAGGCAAACGGGCAATCCCAGCCTTCCCGTAAGGCTTGAACCGTTATAACAAAACGAATAGGACAATCCGGTTTTGAGATATCAACATCGGCTAATTCCTTGGTATCGCCGGTTGCTATCGCTATTTGCTCGGGGGGTATGTGATGATCTTCAAGGAGACAGGTTTTCACCACTTCAACGGTAAGGGTCTCCTGGTCTTTTCTTTTGGGCTGGGCCTGAAGAAGCATCACGGGTCGGATGTATTCACCGGTCTTTTGTTGCTCGGTATGGGCGGTCTTTTCAAGATCGGCGCGAACGGTCAAAGCGTCTTCAAGTAATTCCTTCCAATCCTCGCGGGCTTCAAGACGGATAGGAAGTTTGATCATTTCTTCGGCGTTAAGTTCAGCCGCTGAGACCGCGTGTAAAACGTTGCTGGGTTTGTCCTGGGCCGCCGGAGTCGCGGTAAATTCCAGAATACAGGAGGGCCGGAAACGGGCCAGAGTTTCAAAAGATAGATCAGTTCTGGCGTTGTGGGCTTCATCAACTATAACAATCGGATTCCGGAGGCGAAAAACATTCACCAGAGAGGGAATCGGGGAACCACCGGGAATGGTTTCCAAGAAAAGTTTTGCCGGTTCCGGCACATCGGAAAAATGGGTTTTCAAATCGCTTGAGGCTTCATAGACTTTCCGGCCTTCGGTGTCTTCGACCCGGAACGCCTGCATTGTCGAAACAATAATGACCGTTGAACCATCGCATACGGAAGGGCGCAAGGAAACGGCCTCTTGAATGTCGAGGACCGTTACCGATTGAAGCAAAGTATCAAGGGCCTGGCGGTAAGGGTGTGATCTATTTCTGAGGGCTTTTAAGGTTTGCTCCCGGATTGCGTTTGACGGGGTAAGCCACAAAACAAGGGACCGATCCACCTGTAAAAATTCCTTGGTAGCAATACCCACGGCGTGAGCAGCGACAAGGGTTTTTCCTCCGCCGGTCGGAATTCGCACACAGACATAAGGAAGGCCGGGAAGCTCTTTAATCGGGCAATACCGGAGACCTTCACCAAAAATTTCTTTGGTCACGGAATAAAAAGCGGTATCGGGGTCCCTCAATTTTGAACATTCGGAAAAGTAGGAACGAAGGCTATCAAGGGCCCGTTGTTGGTATTCTTTCAGAGTGAGGATATCAGGAAACCTTGATTTCGTAAGGTATTTGGCGGAAAGTGACATTTTCCTGGGTAAGGCGAACCGTGCCAATACGGCACCCTACGCCATAAATCACCTTCGGGCCGTCATGCGCGGCGAGGGATTGCAAAACCGGAACGGTTAAAATATTTCCCCCTTTCTGGCTTTTATCCTTCAAAACACCGTTGTATAGCAAATATACGGCTATGCCGTCGGATACACCCAAAAGGGGAAATTTCTTCTCGGCTTTATCTGGTAAAGGTTTCCCGGTTTCGGAGAAAAAAACATGCCTGGCAAGATCTTTGAAAGTGACTTCTGGTTTGATTCGCCCTTTCTCATCAAAAAGCTGAGAGCCCAATTCACAGTAACAAAAACCGCCACCAAAGCCTTTTTCAGAATCGCAACCTTGAATTACTTTAGAAAGTCTTTTGGCCGTAATTTCGTTACAAATTGTAGGAACCATCTCAACAAGAATAAAACGACGCGGGGATTCCCCATTAGATTTGTAATTAACAGCAAGAACTGCGTGACCTGTGGTCCCTGAACCTGCGAAAGAATCCAAAATTAAATCACCAGGCTTTGTTGCAATAAATAAAAGTCGCTCAATAAGTCTGGTAGGTTTAGGTGTCTCAAACCTCTTTTCTTCCTTGCCAAACAATGCTTTTATTTCGTCCTTTGCTTCTTGGCTGTGGCCTACTTCGTCATTTGGAAGCCAAGTCCAAGGAGAAACACCTAAAGATTCCGAAAGAAAAGTTTTGCGTCTTGGAACACCAGAACCATTTTTCCCAAACCACATTCGGTTATCTGCAACCAACTGCAAAAAGACACTTTCAACATTTTTCCAGCAATTTCCAGGAGGTGGCTGTACAACTCGCCCACTGGGCGTATTAATGGAATACATCTGGTTAGGACGAAAACCTTGGGCGGAAAAATCCGTTGAAGCCCATGGGCCGCGAGGGTCATTATCTGGGTTTTTATAACCCTTAATTTGCTTTGGTGATTGCGGAATTCGATGTAATTTAAGATTAAAAAGGTTTTTTGCATAAGCAACAATGTATTCATGCGCATCACTCATTTGAAGCCTGGCATCGGGGGAAGTTCGTTTCTGCCAAATTAGGCATGCAAGAAAATTTCGTTCGCCGAAAATTTCATCACAAAGCGTTCGAAGATTATGTTGTTCATTATCATCAATGCTGATAAAGATTAACCCGTCATCACGGAGAAATTCTCGCAAAAGTTGAAGCCTCGGATACATCATGGAAAGCCATTTGTCATGGCGAGAAAGGTCTTCAGCCTCGCGGCCAACGACTTTACCCAACCAGGTTTTCATTTCAGGGCTATTGACGTTGTCGTTGTAGACCCAGCCTTCATTCCCTGTATTATAGGGAGGATCGATGTAAATACATTTTACTTGCCCGGCATAATAGGGCAAAAGGGCTTTCAGGGCTAAAAGATTATCTGCCTGGACAAGAATATTGCCGCTATCAGCATCACCGCAAGAAAGATCATCACGGCTTTTGAGTAGGTGAAATGGAACATGCCGATGATGATTTACAACCGCCTTTTTCCCTAACCAATCGAGAGTAGGCATTATGAAACCGGGTTTGAGTGAATTTTATTCCAGACATTGAGGAATTTTTCTTGAGCGTCCCAAATGGTGTTATAGGCTAGATCAAGATCTTCACGGGAAATGTTTTCATATTTTTCGATGTAAGGAAGTTCCTGTTCAGGTATTCCAACACGAATAATAGCAAGGCCATCCCCTTTTGTAATGCGGACATGGGGAGGGGCGGGAAATTCCGGTTCGATAAAAAAATCAAGACCGTCTTGTTGGTGAATGAGTGGCATACCGGGATTATCGCATAAAACAGGGAACTTTGTAAGCGAAAAAAACACCGGGCGATGGGCTTTTGGTGCTGTTTTGATGGGTTGTTCCGGGGAATGCAGAGGTGAACCGAAAAGCCACGTTCACAGCACGAGGAAACCCGCCCCCAACGTCCAAACCGTAGCGGCGGAGCCGCGAAGGTTGGGCGTTGCCGCGCCTGCGGAAAGGCATGTTTTCGGAGGCGTTTTTCGCCGGAGAATGCCTTTCCGAGAAATGGGTAATGATGCCGGTCACGGCGTCGTTACCCATTTCAACAGGACGCGGGGCGGGTTTCCGATGCCCCGGATAACCGGAAAGGACCGTTACCTTTTTCCCGGGTTTTCGGGCTGGGGCTTCGCCTTCGGTTTTCTCCCTTTTAATTTTTGGTCAAAGTAGTAATCGTCAACGGAAGGGCAAGATTGAAGGTAAATGTAGCTGGGTTCCTTCGTCGTTGGGAAGGGATGCACCGGGGGGAACTTGGCATACCACGAAACATTGATTACACCACAAAAGCCGGGGACGGTCGGCCGCGCGTGAGCGCGGCGGGGTGGGGCTTGGCGTAGGGGCTAGTTTGCATAATGCGTGTTATGTAAAGCCGACCCCGGCGGGCTCCCGCCGGGTGGAGGCCAAGGGCGGGGTGGGTCAAGGGATGCGTCTGATAATAAATTTATTATCAGACGGCGACGCCGCAAGGAACGTGACAGGACCGGCCAGGGAGGGCCGGGACTGGCGCGGGCCTTGCTCTAGCGGAGCGGACAGCCCGGTATTTTTTTTACGTAGCGAAGCGGAGTGAAAAAAATATGACCCGCCCCGCCCGCAGCTAGCCCCGGAGTCAAGCCCCACCCCTTCACCTGGGCGCTTGCGATCAGGTGAACGACCGGACGAACGAAAGGCCGGTTAGCATTTCCCGGAGCAAGCCGGGACCAGGCCGCCCGGCCTGGGGGTGGGGTTTTTCTGTTGGTTCTTTCTTTTGGTTCCCCGTGGTGGGCGTCCGGCGGACGACCGCCACGGTTTCGGCTCCCGCGCGGGTCGCCGCAGGCGATCCGCTTTTTGGCGGGTTTTTCTTCGGCGTTCAACCATCCGGTTTTGGGCCGCTCGGCCGGATGGTTGAAGGCTCTCCCGGTGGTTCTCCGTTCGCCACCCCGGATTTACCGGAGACTTTGCCGGGAAACGAAGGGGAGGCCGCGGTAAACGTCCGGCTTTATCGGCGTTTTCTCGACCTGCGGAAATGCTCGTTTTCGGAGGCGCGCTTTTGCGCCGGAGAGAGCATTTCCGAAAACCGGTCAGGTGGTGAGGCGGAGGAGTGAAACGACTTGCCGAACCCCTGGCCGGTTTAACAGGACGAGAAGCGGCCTTCCCGAACGCAAGCCCGGAGGCGGGTTCCGGCGAATTCAAAATGGAGAGCGGCGACCGTTCCGGGTTCCCGGTCGGGCCGCTACCGCGTAATTCCGAAAGGGTCTTGTGCGCGTTTGCCCGGTCGGGGTTCCCCGTCCGGGTGCGCTACCGCTTTCTTCCGTCGGTTGCGCCGATCCGAAAAAACCGGCGCAACGCTTCCGATCTCGCATACGGGCCGCGCTCGCGGTCCGGCGGTTCCGCTTCTTTTGGTTCCCCGTGGTGGGCGTCCAGTGGACGACCGCCACGGTTCCGGCTCCCGCGCGGGTCGCCGCAGGCGATCCGCTTTTTGGCGGGTTTTTCTTCGGCGTTCAACCGTCCATCTTTGGGCCGCCCGGCCGGACGGTTGAAGGCTCTCCCGCTTGTCGGAATCAATGTTTCCCGGCTCCTGGTTTCCGGTTTTTGGGGCTACCCCTCTACCCCCCTCACAGCCCTCACAGGCCTCACAGGCCCCCATATAAACCGCTCTGTGAGCCTATTTTACCCTGTGAGGGGCTGTGAGGGGTTCCCTCTGTCTACCCCTCACAGCCCTCACAGCTTCCACCCTGTGAGGGCTGTGAGGGGTGTGAGCCCTGTTAGTGCTGTAAGGGGTGTGAGGGGGGGATAGAGTATACCCCCTCTTCGAGAGAGGAAAGCTGTCCATCCCGCTTCATTGCAATGAGAAGGAAGCGGATAGCATCCCGACTTTTCCCTAAAAACTCCGCTATTTCCTTCGGAGAAATCGGGCCTTTTTCTGAAACCAGGGAAAGGATTTCCCGGCGTTCCTCGCTGATAAGCACTTCCCGGGCTTCCCCCATGATGGACCAAAAACCCATATCGAACTTCAACGCGATTTCCTGGGCCTCGATATCTCTTCCAGTAACGTGAAGAATGGCGCTTGCAGGTGGTTTTCCCGTGTCCAGGATCCAAACGGAATCAGCCGCGCCGGTGATTCCAGTTGTGCCCGCCACTCGGTCAAGCGCGTATTCAGCGCCTTGCTTGCGGATATGGTGGATGATTAGGAACGCGATACCGCGATCAATAGCGAGTTTTTGAAGTTTTCCCACAAACTGGTAATCGTCCACAAACTGATTGCTATTGCCCTTCCCGGTCGGAAGGATTCTTCCCAAGGTGTCGATAACGACCAGGTGGGTTTTCGGGTGCTTGTCGAGCCAGAGCAAAAGACTTTGCATCCCTCCCATTTGGAGGGGCAAAAATTCCGTGACCAGGTGAAGCCGGGAAGGGAGGCTTGTTCCCGGGTCCTTCAATACAGCCAGGCGATTTTGCAAACGGCGGGGATTGTCTTCCAAAGCGAGATACAGGGCATCCCCTTTTTCCACGTCGATTTTTCCGAGGGCTTTCCCGCCGCTGGCGACGGCCAAAGCTATACCAAGTCCCATCCAGCTTTTCCCGCGCTTCGGCCTACCGGCGAGAATGGTTAAGCCTTCCGGGAGAAGGCCGGGAACCGCCCATTTGGGCTCCGGAAAAATCATATCTTCCAGGTCTGAGGCGGTAAACGCCTTCAGGAGCGGGAGAGGCGGCTTTGCTCCCGGCGGTCTCCATTCCTTGGCCTCGGCAATCAGCTTCAGAAGCTCGTCTTTGGTTCCGCCTTGGGCGAACCAGTCGGAAACGTCCTTGACGTGCGGTTTCTTGGGAAGCTCCAAAACCCTGATGCGGAGAGCGTGACCGTAGAGTTTCTTTCCGACATCAAAGGCATGTTTCCGGCCTGGCTCGTCGAGATCCGGGAGGATGACAACCTCTTTCCCCTCGAAGAGCTTCGACCATTCCGCGTGCCATTTTCCCGCCCCCATTGGGTTGCAGGTGGCGGGGATGCCGTGTTTCCAAAGGTTGTCCGCGTCCTTCTCGCCTTCGACTATGCAAACCTGGGAGCTTTTCAGGAGATCCGGGAGGCGGTAGGGAACCAGGCGAACGCCCTTGAGATTCCATTCCCAACCGCCCCGGCCGTCCGGGCGTCGTTGGCGAAAGTCCTTGGGGATGAAACGAACCGTCTGGAAGAGGGTTTCCCCCTTCTCGTCGGTGTAATCGTATATGACGGAGATTTCCGGTTTTCCGCCGGAAGGCTTGGAATCAAGAAAAAGGTCCTTGGCCTTCAGGTCGGCGGCTTCAAGAATGGCTTCGTGAGAGCAACCGGCATGATCGTAAAGAAGGATCTTCTCTTCCTTCACCGATATGGAAAGGCTGGCTTTCTTGTCTTCATGGGCCGGACAGCAGGCTTGCCATCCGTTGGATGTCTTCCGGACGTTTTTGAAGTGCGATAGAAAATCTTCGATCGACATAGAACCCCCAATAACCAAAGATGAGGGGGTTTTCTCTTGACCGTCCGGGTTGTTTTTGGTACGCTGATCCTAGTTATTAAGGACGGACCGACAAAACCCCTTAATGAAACCGCCTGAGCTGGCAAGCGAGGCGGTTTCATTGTTTTAGGCCATATCAGTGTTGTTTCAACATGTCTACCTTACTGCTCCGTGGTGGTCTGGTTGGCAAAATACTGAATGAGAATCATTCGGATGGTGTCCGCCCGGCTGATGGACAGGCCAGGGTTTTCTTTTTTGAACTTCTTTATGAAGCGGTCGATTTTATCAACCAGGTTCCTGGGGAAACGGGCGGATACGGGAACGGTCTCTTCATCAAGTTTTGGTCGCGGCATAAGGCACCTCGTGATTGTGATAATAGCGTAAGAAAATAGCAAAAACAATAGATTGATTGTAATTTATTTGGATTTTTTGTTTCTTGATGCAAGAATCTGCTTGATAACCTGCGGGTGCCATTTCCCGCCCTTCTTCGGGAAATACCCTTGACCGGTGAGCTGGTCACCGATCTTTCGTAACGGGATTCCCCGCTTGTGGAGCCGAAGGATAAGCCTCAAGGCGTCCTGTTCGGATTCATTGGTGACCAGTTTACCGGTAGGGGTGACGTTGAAGCCGAAAGGCACGGTCCCACCGGTCTTTTCGTGCCGCTGGG
>Ga0100400_1002470_pt1 | contig 12779 bp, 9 predicted proteins | sample CryGeymeta201524_FD_80420 | JGI IMG/M metagenome (GOLD analysis project Ga0100400, IMG submission 80420) | Groundwater microbial communities from Crystal Geyser aquifers in Utah, USA - Crystal Geyser metaG 2015-24 | ecosystem: Environmental > Aquatic > Deep subsurface > Groundwater | place: USA... | reverse complement strand
AATTGCAAACCGAAGCTTCGGTGGTTACTCTTCGGATCGAAAAGTTTTCCTTAGAACTTCCCAGAAAAGTTGAGGATGTCTTAGCAATCCTTGAGAAAAAAGCAGCTAACTCCCTTCCCCAGGAACGGCGTCTATTTTTAGCAAAAGGCACTACTCGTTCACTGGATGTGTTAGAGTCATATGCAAATTTAGTAGTCAAAGGTAACGTAGTAGATGAGAAGATGATCCCTGATCGGAGAGGATATTTCGCCGGTTATAAAATAATCTCTAGAGCGCCGGATGGACATCTAGATATAAAGCTAACCAGGTTCCTGGCTAATGGTGCTCTAATTCAGCTTTTTGCTGAACAAGAAAGGCCACCTCGGCTTAAAAATCTTAGAGTTAAAAATCTTAGACTTAAAAATCTTAGAGGAGAAGTATCAGTTGTCTGTTCAGATAAGGTCCCGCTGGAAAAAGCCAAAGAGCTTCTTGAAGCCTTCGCCCATGCTCCATATTAATAGTGCGCCTGCTTGGGATCGAATGGCTAGGTCAGCTTTGCTGACCGCCATCCCGGTCCCGGCGCTTCGCGCCGAGGGACCTAGGGACCAAGTACCTGTTGTTTATAGCGCTTCGCGATATATCAAAAACAAGTGGGCTGGGATGGATTCGAACCATCGACATCCACTTTATAGCGCGCCTTGCGCGATATATCGAAAATGGATTTGTGGACGCGCTTGGATTCGAACCAAGGACATCTACTTTATAAGAGTAGCGCTCTACCACTGAGCTACGCGTCCATTTTCGCTATAAGAGTGGCGCTCTACCATTGAGCTACCGACCCATTTTACTGCTATAAGACAACCGCTCTACCAATGAGCTACGGGCGCTACCAAGGCTAATTTTAGCAAATTAAGGGGAAAATTTAAAGTCGAGCTCGCTGGGTTATTTCCGCTTCCACAATCTCTCTATCCTTCCCATATTTTAAGCGCGAGAGTTGCTTAATCATTTCGGCGACTTTAGGATTACGAAGTTTTCTTTGGGCCTCAATATTTTTAGTCAAGTCCACCGAAAAAGCAGGCACTGGTTCATTGCGAACAATGGTTTTAACATAAACATGGAATCGCTCAATATTTAGCAAATCATCTTCGCCAAAGGTTGGTTGAAACTCATGTTGAAGATAGGAAGCGTCATTCACCCCGACCCGAAAGGCAACCAATGTCCCGATATTGCCAAAAACGGCATTTTTAATCTCCTCCTCCATTTGACCAATAAATTGATTTGCCACCGTTAAATTAAGCCGGAACTTCCGCGCTTCAGATAAAATCTGGGCAAAATCCGGGGTGGCAAAATTCTGAAACTCGTCAACATAGAGATAAAAATCCTTACGTTGCTCTTCGGGGACGTCAGACCGGCTCATGGCAGCAATCAAAATCCTTGGTACCAAAACCAAACCTAAAAAGCTGGAATTTTCTTCGCCAATCTTTCCTTTGGCTAAATTGATAATCAGAATTTTACCCTCGTCCATCACCTTGCGGAAATTGAAAGAGGATTGAGATTGGCCGATTATATTTCTCATCCTCTTATCGGTTACAAACCGACCAAATTTAGAAACGGTATAGTCCAAAACCTCAGATTTGTGGAAATCGGCTGTTTGGGCAATTTGGTCAGTCCAGTAGCGTCGGACAATCGGATCGGTTACTTTTGGTAGCAACTCTTGGACAAAGCGGGAATCAGTCATAATCCGAACTACTTCCACGAAAGTGTTGCCAGGCTCACTCATCGCCGTTAACATCGCGTTTCTAATCCCATGCTCAAACCTTGGTCCAATAATCCCAGTTTTATAAGGATCATAGAGTTTGTACATCAAATTAATAATGGCAGAACAGACAAAATGTTTTTGGTCCTCGGTGTAAGCCTCAAGCAAATTTAATCCCATTGGTCTCTCGGTATCTGAGGGATCAAAATAAATAACTTCTTCGGCTCGTTCAGGGGGAATGTAATTTAAAATATCTTCGGCTAAATCATGGGGGTCAATTAAACAAACCCCTTTGCCGGCTCGAATATCTTGTAGAATCAAATCGCGCAAAAGCTCGGTTTTGCCAGTTCCGGTTTTGCCGATAGCATAGACATGACGTCTCCGGTCATCTTCAGAAATATAAACTGGTCGGCTAACTCCCCGATAAGCTGATTTACCCAGGAAAAGCCCTTGTTTGGGAATTTGAATTGGGGCTGGAGCCCGTTTAGAATAAAGCCAGTAAAGATGGGGAGTTTCCACTTGTTTGTTGGGAAAGTGGAAAACGGTCGCCAGTTCTTCAGAATTTAAAATTGTCCGGTTACCCCAAAAGCGAAAGATTGGTTGATAGCGATAAATAAAATCAAGCATAAAGCCAGCCTTTACCCAAATTTTTCTTTTTCCAAAATTGTTTTGGTCCGAGGAAAACTGGGCAAATGAAGATTGAATATTGGCTAAATGGGAATTAGCCATCTCTTGGTTTGGAGAGCAAACTACAATCCTGATAATCGTTTCAAATCCAGACTTACTACACTTATTCTCAATCGCCTCTAAAGTTTTGGCGTCGACTTTGAATTTTGCCTTTTCTGGGTCAGACTCAGCTTTTTTAACAGAGGCAATATAGCTTCGTCCTTTACCTCGCCAATTATTATCTGCCGGACCAACCAAAATTTGAACTGCCGCCCCCTCTTCCGGTCCCATTTTTGCCAAGGCGGTGGTTATTAAAGATAAGGGGTCGGTTGGTAAATCTTTGTAGGTCTTAATCGGACAATAACTTGATTTTTTAAGCTCCAATTCGGTAAAGGCAATCCGTCCATTTTCCGAAAAAATATTGTATTCCGGTACTTCAATAATCTCAGCATCGGGATAGGCACCGTTAATTTGTTTTTCCACTAAATCCCTAAGTTTTTGGGGAACAGAGACATAAAAACGAATGTCCTCATGGCGAGCTACAATTTCAAAAGATAAATGAGATTGAGGACGGAGAAATTTAAACCAGCCCCCTTTTTTAATAGAATAAAGTGAAGCCCACATTTGTTCAGCCGCGTCAATTTTTATTTCATTATCAGCTGGCAAAGCTACCTGAAGTAAAACATATTCTAACGACTTTTCTTCTCTGTTTCTATTCCGCCACCATAAAATAAAAATATAGGCCAAAATTGCTAATCCCCCAATTGCCAAAATAAAAATGACCAACAATGACAGCCAATATTGTAAAGTGGAAATTAAATTCTGAAAAGGCTCCATTTTAAGACAATTTATAAATAAATTTTCCTCCAATAATCTTCAGTAATCTCTTCATCCATTCCCCCAACCAACGTAATGAATAAATAATTTTCAAATGTAAGGCTCGACTCATTTCTTCTTCGGTCAAGGGTAAAGTAATCGTTACCTGCTGGGGGGTGACATTATCCATTACCACCCCTCCACTATCATCGGTTACTGGCTGAGGTAAAGAAATTTCCGCCCCCGCGATTGCTTCAACATGCTCAACTTCTGAAGGAACCTCCGGAGTTATCGGTCTTTCCACTACCGGGAATTTTTCCCGCTCGGAAACAATCGTCTCTTTTGAGGGCAGGGCCATACTGAAGTTATTATATATTATTTTCCAAGATACTTAAATCTCGGCACTTTTTTGCCGCCAATTATTACCCTTTCCAAAAACATCTTTTTCGGTCGAACCCAAAGGGCATTCTTTCCAAACTTTTTGTCTTTGTAAAGCGCTTTATAAACCACCACCTCTTCCAAGGTCTCGCTGTGCCGCGCCATCCCAATAACCTCGTATTTTTTACCCTTGAAGTGGAGATAAATTCCTGGTTTAATCACGAATTTTTGTTCCTGGAATGATTTTTTTAACCGCTTTTAAGAACTTCTCCATTTCCATTTTATCATAAGGCTTTAGTTTATTAAATTTCGGCTTCAGGCAATTCTTGGGTTGAAAATTTTGCCAAAACCAGGTAACTTTTCTTCTGCCTATAATTTTTTTCAGCTGTCTGGCCATCTTAACCAAAGTTTTTTTATCATGAATACCAGGCACGATTGTTGTTCGCAACTCAAATGGGATACCCGAGTTTAAAATCGCTTGCAAACTTTTAATCCAAATTTTGGGGTCGAAATTTTTAAGGCCAACCGTTTTAGCATAATGTCTATCAAGTGGAGCTTTAAAATCCAAGGAAAGAAAATCAAGAATCGCTGGTTTGCAGGTAACAAGTTTTTGGACCAGCTCCGGTCTTCCCCCATTCGTTTCAATCATTGTTTCAAAACCGAGTTTTTTTAACTTTCCCAGAAATTCTGGTAAGTCGGCCTGAAGGCTTGGCTCACCACCGGTAATCACCACCCCCTCAATCCATTTGCGCCTTTTCTTAAGATCGATGATTATTTGCTTTTCGGAAAGACTCGGCAATTTAGCAATTTTTTTCGCGTCAACTAAATGAGAATTGTGACAAAACGGACAGCGGAAGTTACAACCTGAAACAAAAATTACACTGGAGATTTTTCTTGACCACTCAAGCAAAGAAGTCTTAATAAAACCCTTAATCTCCATTAAAGTTTATGGGCAAGGCTCTCCCTTTCGTTGTATTCTTTTCTTTCCGGAAACTCGCCCTCTCTTTTTCCCTTGTTCCAGTTTTGGACCGGCCGAAGATAGCCAACAACTCTTGAATAAACCAAGGATTTTTTTCGACAGCGGGGGCAACGGAAGTGCTCACCCTTTATATATCCGTGGGCTGGGCAGATACTAAAGGTCGGAGTAATCGTAAAATAAGGCAAACGAAAGTTTTCGGCAATTTTTTTAGTCAATTTTTGGCAGGATTGGGCATCAGAAACTCGCTCGCCTAAAAATCCATGAAGAACCGTTCCGCCGGTATACAAAACCTGCAACTCATCTTGATGCTCCAAAGCTTCGAAAATATCGTCGGTGTAATTTACGGGCAAATGGGTAGAATTAGTGTAATAAGGCGCCGAACTTGGTCCGGCAGCAATAATTTTTGGAAAACGTTGCTTATCAATTCTGGCAAAGCGAAAGGAGGTCCCTTCCGCCGGAGTCGCCTCAAGATTATAAATCTCCCCAGTTTGTTTTTGATATTTTTTAAGTCGCGCTCGCATAAACTTTAAGGTCTCAATTGCCAAATCTTTTCCTTCTTCTGAAGCAATGTCTTTACCCAAAAAATTCAAGCAGGCTTCATTCATTCCGTTTAAACCGATGGTGGAGAAATGACGGCGTAAATCTTTCAAATAGCGCTTAGTGTAGGGCAAAAGCCCCTCATCCATATGCTTTTGAACCAGCTTTCTTTTAATCTCCAAAGAGTCTTTGGCCAAATCCATCAAATATTCCAACCTTTGGAAAAATTCTTTTTTGGTCTTCGAAAGATAGCCAATTCTTGGCATATTGATTGTTACTACCCCAACTGAACCAGTTGACTCCCCAAAACCAAAAAGACCACCAGTTTTTTTTGCCAATTCCCGCAGGTTCATCCTCAACCGGCAACACATTGCCCTCACATCAGTTGGCTTTAAATCGCTATTAATAAAATTCTGAAAATACGGAATGCCATATTTTGCCGTCATTTCAAAAAGACGCTCGGAACTTGCCGAACTCCAATCAAAATCAGAGGTGATATTGTAAGTAGGTATGGGAAAGGTAAAGGGCTGACCAACAGCATCACCCCCGGTCATCACCTCAATGAAAGCTTGATTAATCATTTGGGCTTCTTTAACAAATTCCCCATATTTTTGCTTTTGTAATTTTCCGCCGATGATTACCGGTTGATCAACCAAATCCGGGGGCATCTTCCAATCCAAGGTAATATTGGTAAAAGGAGTCTGCGTTCCCCAGCGCGAGGGAGTGTTCATGTCAAAAACAAACTGCTGGATAAATTGTTTTACCTGACGATAACTTAATTTATCGTAAGCAACAAAAGGAGCAAGATAAGTATCAAAAGAAGAAAATGCCTGGGCGCCAGCCCATTCGTTTTGCAAAGTGCCCATAAAATTCACCAGCTGGGTCATTACTGTCGAAAGATGCTTTGGCGGATTGGAATAAATTTTCCCCGGGACACCGTTGAAGCCTTCCAAAATTAGTTGGTGAATTGACCAACCAGCACAATACCCATTTATCCCCATATACAAATCGTGAAGATGAAAATCCCCATCGGCGTGGGCTTGGGAAATTTTTTTTGGATATACATTTTCCAAAAGATAATTGGCAATCACCGAACCGGAGATATGAAGCATCAAACCGCCAAAAGAATAGCCAATATTGGCGTTTTCCCTTACCCGCCAATCGCCGTTTGCCAAATAATTATTAACCAATGATCTTATCTTGATTTGTGTTGCCATAAAACCTGCCCTAAACAGTTCTTCTTTTAAGAAGTGAAATTATCTTAACAATTCCCCTGGAGTCCTTGTCAACAAACAATTAACATATCAAAATATATCAGCCTTCGCTAAAAGCTTCGGCAGACACGGTCATTCCCCTAAAATCTGTCTTACTTGTTGTTGAGCCCAACGGACATATCCCAAACAACTTTCAATCACTGGTTTGGCGGTCTCTCCAACTTTTCCTTTTATCTCAAGTAAAACTTCCTCGTGTTTTAAACTTGCCCTGGAAAGTCTTTCTAGCAAGGCCTGAGTGTCTTTGCCTTTTTCCCGGGCAATTTTCTCTTGCTTGACTGCTGACTCAAGATATTTTCCTGCCTTGGTCAAGGTAGAAGCCCCCAGCTCCTCTTTCCCTGCCTCAATTAACGCTTTTCCCGCCCCCAATCTTTTATCAGCAAACAACAACAAAACTTCGGCCTTTTTTAGAGGGTCAACTGTTAACCAAAGCCAGATTCGATCCCGAACCATTTTAATTGGATACAAAATGTGACCGGGCAAAATTGGCCCTGGATAAGCCAAAGAATATTCCACTGGTTTTTTAACCGTTTCTGTTGGAGTTGGCGTTGCTTTTACTGGGGCAATCTTGTAGTTTGGGCTGGTGGTTAAGGCGGTAGTTCTAACAACCGAAGTGATTAAAATCCCTAAGGCAAAAACTAAAGCGGCAAAAACCAAAAATATATTTTTTAATTTTTCATTTTTCATTTTTAATTTCTTATCTCACCTCCTTTCATTTATCTAAACAAGACAACTGGCCAGGACCAAAAAACATGGAGCAAAATACTGGAAAAAATATTCCCAGTTCGGGCAAAGACAAAGGCTGAACCAAAACCATAAACAAAAACAAAAAATAAATAAGCCAACATCACCAGTGGAGTGTAACCCAAAACAAAAACCCCTATTGGTAAATGAATAATGACAAAAAGAGCTGAAGAGACAATGTTTGCCAACCATTCTTTTTTCCAAATCTGTTGTAGCCGGTTAAAAATATATCCCCGAAACACAGTTTCTTCGGAAAAGGCAGTCGCCAGACTTAAACCAAGCAATCCTAAAAATGTTGGCAGGCTATAATTTAAAGGAATTAGATTCAAACCGCGGTATTTAAAAATATTTGTTAAAAGCCCTTCCAAAGCAAAAACTATCCCCAAACCAATTCCCCAATAAATTGAGGGAAACAAATTTTTTAAGGTAAAACCTAAAGAAGAAAATGGCTGGCGCTCAATTTTTCTAACCACCCAAAGGGTAGGCAAAAGCCAAATTAAAGGTTTTAAAATTAACTCTTCAACCCAGTCGGGGAAAATTTCCGGAAAATAACGAAAAAGAGCCCAGATAACAAAAATAAAAGAAAAAAGAGCAAAAACACGTTTTGTCATTGGTTAATATCATAGCCCAACAATAGTATAATATCAAGATATGGCAAAAAGAAAAAGAGAAATTAGAAAATTAGAAATTAAGAAATTAGTAGAAAAACGCAGGTTCTTTATTCTTTATTCTTTATTCTTTATTCTCTTGTTTATTTGGTTATTTTGGGGTTTCCCCCTGCCAACCAAGCTTGGTTCTTATCCCTTTCCTGCCTCAACTTTAATTCTTGACCATTCGGGTCAACCTCTTTATGAAATTTATACTGAGAAAAATCGAGTTCCAATTAAATTAAATGAGTTGCCAGAATATGTTAAATGGGCTACCGTTGCCTCTGAGGATAAAAATTTTTATCGTCATCATGGTTTTGATTTTGGGGGAATTTTGCGTGCCTCTTACAATATTGTTTTCCACCGAACTTTGCAGGGTGGTTCAACCATTACTCAACAACTGGTTAAAACCGCCTTGCTTACTCCAGAACGGACTTTAAGAAGAAAAATCAGAGAAGCTATCCTGACTTATACGACTGAAGTAATTTATTCTAAAGACCAAATCTTGGAAATGTATCTTAATCAAGCCCCGTACGGGGGAACGGCCTGGGGAATTGAGGCAGCGGCCCAAACTTATTTTGCTAAACATGCCAAGGATTTAACCCTAAGTGAAACGGCTTTACTGGCTGGCTTACCAGCTTCACCCACAAGATTTTCTCCTTTCGGCGCCCATCCAGAATTAGCCAAACAGCGCCAGGAAAGAGTTTTACGCCGAATGGTTGAAGATGGATATATTACAGAGCAGGAGAGTAAAGGAGCAGGAGAGCAAGAGTTAAAGTACGCCCCGCCAACTGTCGGAATTAAAGCTCCTCATTTTGTTTTATATGTTAAAGAATTACTTGTTGATCAATACGGAGAAAAAATGGTTGAACAGGGAGGATTAAAAGTTACCACCACCCTAGACTTAGATATCCAAAATTTTGCCCAGCAAGCCGTTGCTTCAGAGGTAGCAAAATTGAAAAAACTTAAGATTAGCAACGGCGCCGCTTTAGTCACTAATCCAAAAACCGGGGAAATTTTAGCCATGGTTGGGTCAAAAGATTATTTTGATAAAGGAATCGATGGTAATGTCAACGTCACTTTGATGCCTCGTCAACCAGGTTCAGCCATCAAACCAATAAATTATGCTTTAGCTTTCTTAAAAAAAATAATCACCCCAGCGACGGTTATAAACGACGTTCCCACTTGTTTTGATGTTCCTGGACAAAAACTTTATTGCCCAGTTAACTATGATGGAACTTTCCATGGCCCGGTTCAGGCTCGTTTTGCCCTGGGAAGTTCTTACAATCTTCCCGCAGTTAAGGTTTTAACTTTAAATGGGCTTGAAGATTTTATTGCTACGGCGTCAGCCATGGGGATTACTACCTTCAAAGACCCATCTCGTTATGGTTTGTCTTTAACTTTAGGCGGGGGTGAAGTCACGATGTACGATATGGCGACTGCTTTCTCGTCTTTTCCCAATTTAGGAATTCGTCAAGATTTATGGGCAATTCAAAAAGTTGAAGACCAAAATGGCAAAATTCTTTATGAATATTCTCAAAAAGAAGGACCAAGAGTTCTACCAATGGAGGTTGCCTACTTAATCGACCATATTTTATTTGATAATAATGCCCGATCGGCCGCTTTCGGTTCCTCTTCTTGGTTAGTTGTTAAGAATCATCCCGAAGTCTCCGTCAAAACAGGGACGACTAATGATTTGCGAGACAACTGGACTTTTGGCTGGACTCCTTCAAGATTAGTCGCGGTTTGGGTAGGAAATAACGATAATACGTCAATGAGTTACGTTGCTTCTGGAGTGGCTGGAGCTTCTCCAATTTGGAATAAAATTATCAGTTACGCTCTCAAGGATAAAAAGGAAGAATGGGTTTTGAAACCAGAGGGAATTACTGGTGGACACGTCTGCGCCTTGAGTGGTAAAGCGCCCGCTCCCGAAGCTCCTTGTCAGACCCGATTCGAATATTTTCTTGAGGGAACTGTGCCCAGCGAGATTGAAAATCTCAAAACCATGGTAGAAGTCGATAAAACCACTGGCCAACTTGCCAACGAAAAAACACTCCCGGAAAATCGTGAACTTCAGGAACACCAAGTAATTTTTGATCCTTTAGGTATCCCTTATTGTCTAGATTGTCCTCCGCCAGCTGGCGGACCTACCGAACCAGTGACCATTCGACCATACGAGTTACCGCTGACTCCAAAAATCTCCCCTTCAAATCAGCCTTAAAATGAAGTAAAATAACCTTGATGGCGGTTAAAAGGACAGGAACAATTTACTCCGCTGCCCCGGGTTTTTTTGGCAAAATAAGCAGAGCTTGTTGCTTTGCAATAAGCAGAGCTTGTTGCCTCGCAATTAAAAAAACTCTCGAGCTGATTGGCAAACCCTTTTATTGGGCATTATTAGGATTGGCGTTAGTTGTTGGTTATTTATTATCAACAATATCACGACTTCGGCCTCCTAAGATCAGACTCCCAAAAATCAGGCTTCCCAAACTAAAACTTCCCCCAAAAAAAATCCTTATTGGCCTGGCTATTATTCTTTCTTTATTCTTAATTCTTTATTCTCTATTCAATTTCTTTTCCGGTCTTCCTAGTCCCAATCGTCTGGTTACCCGTGAACAGATTGTGACCACAAAAATCTTTGACCGAAATGGAAATCTCCTTTACAAAATTTACCGTAATCAAAACCGAACTTTAGTGGAGTTAAAAGATGTTCCCTTAAGTTTAATTCAGGCAACAATTGCCATTGAGGATGCTGAATTCTATCAACATCATGGATTTTCCTTTAAAGGAATTTTAAGAGCTTTTTGGGTAAATCTTAAAAAGGGCAAAATTGAGGGTGGTTCAACTATCACCCAACAACTGGTCAAAAATGCCTTACTTTCTCCTGAAAGAACTTGGCAAAGAAAAATTAAAGAAATTATTCTGGCATTAATGGTTGAACAAAAGTTTGCCAAAGACCAGATTTTACAGATGTATTTAAATGAGGTTGGCTATGGTGGGGCCGCCTATGGGGTTGAGGAAGCTTCTCAGCTTTATTTTGGCAAATCAGTCACTAAATTAACCTTAGTTGAAGCAGCCTTATTGGCTGGCTTACCGGCTTCGCCCACAACGTACTCTCCCTTCGGTACTCAACCGGAAAAGGCCAAAGAACGACAGCTTTTGGTTTTAAGGCGAATGAGACAGGAAGGATTTATCACCGAAGAAGAAGAAAAGCAGGCAGCAAGTGTCGACCTTGTTTTTGCTCCTCAACGAACTGATATCAAAGCCCCTCATTTTGTCATGTATATCAAAGATTTGTTAGTTAAAAAATATGGCGAGCGCATGGTTGAAGAAGGAGGTCTGGAAGTCAAAACAAGTTTAGATTTGGAAATTCAAAATCAAGTTCAAGAAATTGTCGCTCAAGAAATCAAAAATTTAAAAAATTTAAGAATTTCCAATGGAGCGGCTTTGGTTACCACTCCCAAAACCGGAGAAATTTTAGCCATGGTTGGGTCAAAAGATTATTTTGACATTGAAAATGATGGCAATGTTAATGTTACTCTACGACCTCGTCAACCAGGCTCAGCCATAAAACCAGTTAATTATTCAATTGCTTTGGAAAATGGTTTTACTCCGGCAACGATTATTCCTGATACACCAATAACTTATCAAATTCCTGGCCAGCCTCCTTATTCTCCGAAAAATTATGATAGTCGGTTTCATGGAGATATTCCTTTAAGAATTGCTTTAGGTTCTTCTTATAATGTTCCAGCAGTTAAGGTCTTGTCTGCCTTTGGGGTCGAGCGGATGGTTAAGCGCGGTCAGGAAATGGGCATTACTACTTGGGAGGATCCTTCGCGCTTTGGGCTCTCTTTAACTTTAGGCGGAGGAGAGGTAAAAATGGTTGATATGGCAGTCGCGTATGGAACCCTGGCAAATTCGGGAACAAGAGTCGATTTACAGCCAATTTTAGAGGTCAAGGATTATAAGCAAAGCTTGAAATTTTCGCTACGCTCAAATTATAAAGGAAAAGTTTTGGAAAAAAATGATTGCCAAGACACGCGGGGAGCCCGCCAAATTTTGGGAGGCTTCACCTTGCGAGCGCCGACAATTTCATTTAGCAGTAGGCGATCCTTCGCGAGAGAATCTGAAGCCGAATCAAAACTTTCGGCGGGCGACCTCAGTGTGTCTTGTAATGGCACACGCATTCTTTCTCCCCAGGTTTCCTACATTCTTACCGATATTCTCTCTGACAATTCTGCCCGAACTCCAGCTTTTGGACCTAGCTCTTGGCTTAATATTGCTAACCATCCTCATATCGCCGTTAAAACTGGCACCACCCAAAATCTTAGGGACAACTGGACAATCGGTTATACTCCGGATTTCTTGGTCGCAGTTTGGGTTGGAAATAATGACAATACCCCAATGTCATATGTTGCTTCTGGGGTAACTGGAGCTTCACCAATTTGGAATAAAATCATGAGCCATCTTCTTGCTGATGTTCCCGATAAAGAATTTCCCAAACCAGAAGATTTAATACAAGTGGAAATTTGCTCTTTAACCGGAACTTTGCCTTGCGAAGGCTGTCCCACCCGAACCGAACTTTTTCTCCCCGGCACCGAACCTAAAACCCATTGTGTTTTGTCTCCCACTCCCACACCGCCTTAGTAATTTTCGGCAGGGTTTCTTTAACCTCTGATTCTTTGGTGTTTTTGGACATAATTACTAAAATAAATGGCTTTTGGACAAAAATAATGCCGGCGTCAGAAAAAGTACCTGTATCTTTGCCAATTTTATGAGCCACCCGAATGTCATTTGCCAATCCCGCTGGTATCCAATCTTCAAAAGCAGTTTTGGTTAAAAACCTTAAAATCTCATCCTGATTTTCTTTATTGACTATTCCACCTTGATATAACTGGCGGAAAAATATCCCAATATCTTCAGGGGTAGTCGTGTAATTCTTAAAAGAAGTTTTGGTCATTCCTAATTTACTAATCGTCTGTTGGATTTTTTCCTGCCCTAAAACTTTT
>Ga0100400_1002464_pt1 | contig 12799 bp, 11 predicted proteins | sample CryGeymeta201524_FD_80420 | JGI IMG/M metagenome (GOLD analysis project Ga0100400, IMG submission 80420) | Groundwater microbial communities from Crystal Geyser aquifers in Utah, USA - Crystal Geyser metaG 2015-24 | ecosystem: Environmental > Aquatic > Deep subsurface > Groundwater | place: USA... | reverse complement strand
GCGAGCGAGCCCATCGCCACCAGCAACAGCAGGGCGTTGGCAAAGGCGGCAAGGATGCTCGCGCGTTTCCAACCGTAGGTGTGGCGCGGGTTCGTCTTCAACCTTCCCGCCAGCGCGCCACCCCATGCCAGCACTAGGCCGGCGACATCGCTCAAGTTGTGTCCCGCGTCCGCCAGCAAGGCCAGCGAGTTCACCTTCCAGCCATAGAACGCCTCGATCGCCACGAACACGATGTTGAAGCCGATGCCGATGGCGAAGGCGCGGTTGAATGTCGCCGGGCCGTGATGATGGTCGTGACTCATGGATGATCCTCGTTTTTATGGAATAATACCTCCCGCAGCAAGGCCCGCTCCAACCGCCAGCACAAAGGCGGGATGCCATTTGAACCGGATCAATAGTGCCAGAGCGAGAATCATGAGAACCAGTGACCGCCATGACGCCATGGTTGAAGGCCACAGAAGCAAGGCTGCGGACGCCACCAGTCCCACGACCGTGGGAGTCACCCCGGCAAGAAAGTCCTTGGCGCGGGAAGAGTCCTTGAAACGATCATAACCAGCGGAAATGACCGTCATGAGCACCATGGCTGGCGCGAAAATGGATGCGGTCGCGATGATCGCTCCGGAAATCCCTTGCAAGCGAAAGCCGGTAAAGGTTGCCAATACCGCAATCGGACCAGGTGTGAGATTGCTGATGGCAACTCCGTCCACGAATTCAGTGGGTGTGAGCCAATGGGATCCTTCAACAATTTGTTGATGCAATATCGGGAGGAGGACAAATCCTCCGCCAAAAAAGACCATGCCGACCTTCAGGAAGGCAACTGACAAGGCAGGCAGAGACAGGATCGCACCAGAACCGACAACCGGCGCTGCCACCGACATGAGTGTTCCGCTTCCGGGCGCTTGTTCCGGCTTCTGAAGCGGTTCTGCCGCGGGTCTTTTTGCTTCCAACGAGGGGCTTATCCGTTGCCTCCCAACCAGAAGGCCAGCCGCGCCTGCGATGAGAAGCACCCATGCCGGATTGATGCGAAGAACGCCGGCGGCAATTCCGATCAACGCGAAAGCAACTGCAACCCGACCTTTCAGTGCCGATCGGCTCATGCTCCAAGCGGCGGAAAGCACAAGAGCAATCACGACGGGGCCAAAACCGGCAAGAACGCCCTGGAGGGCCGGAATCGAGTGATACTTGAAATACAAAAACGACAGCAGGATCACGATGGAGATCGAGGGCAAAAGAAAGGCGCCAACCGACAGCAACGCGCCCGGAAGACCATGCCGACGATGACCCAGGAAAAAGGCGGCATTGGGCGCAAACGGCCCCAGGATCTGCGCCATTCCCACGCCGTGAAGAAACTCCTCGGCTGTGAATTGGCGTCTTCGGGTGACAAATTCGTTTTCCATCATGGCAATGACGGCCATGCCACCTCCAAATCCGATGGTGCCCAGCTTCAGGAAAATTCCAGCCATGCCCAGCATGGACATGCGGGACAATGGCGCGTTGATAGGGTGACCTTGATTCTGCTGTTCCATTGCGGTCATTTCAAATCCTGTTCCTGCAGGCGGCGGAGATAATCACGCGCCCGGTCTCCGCGCAAATAGTCGGCAAGGCCCAGCATGCCGTCCGTGAGATAGCGCGACTTGAAGCCGCGCAATGTGAGATACAGCCGGGCAATCTCGGCACGATCATAATGCGGGCACATGGTCACCACCGTTTTGGTGGGATCGATTTCGTCAAGCCGATCAGGCAGTTCGTTGAGAGGGATATGCACTCCAATCCCAATCTGCCAGGCGGCATGCTCTTCCCGAAAACGGATGTCGATCAATTGCACGACGCCTTGCGCATATAATTCCAGCAGCTCCTTGGTCTCGATCTTCATGTCCACGCGCTCCTGGTAATCAAAGCGCCGCAGATAGTCGTCGAATGGCCGTTGTGTCATCGTGGATTTCATTTGTTACGGTGAGTTGTAGTCGCTTGGGGACTCAGCTGCGGCGTCATGTCGTTGTTGATGATGTCGCCCGCTGATGTTTCAGCGGTGAAGTCGGGGGCGGCATCGCTGGCTCCAGCGGCAACAGCTGATAGGAATTTGCTTTTCGGCGGCGCTAGCCGCCGGGGTGCCATTGGGGGAGAGGGTTCATTCATGGCCAGTTCAGCCGATAGCGCTCCGCAGGCCCATCGACCACCTCACCGGAAAGCTCCTGCCGCAACAGATCGAAATTCACCACCGGGCGCACTGCCCCGTCCGCATCCCGCGATTCCGTCACACAGTTCGGAAACAGCGCCGCAATCTTTTCAATGTTCCCGGAAGCAATGTCCGGTGTCTGAAGGTCGAGTTTTTCCATGGTTCTAAGCTAAAGTGTTGAAATATCCGGAATAGCGCGACGCATAAATTCATGAAAAAGCGGGACAGTAAAGTCAATATCGCCGTGGGTGGGGGCATAGATCATCCCCTTGGCAATCAGCTTGGCACGTCGCGGACTGAGCGAGCCAACTTTGACCTTGAGAGTCTCTGCAACATCACTGATGCGATAAGACCCCTCACCATTCTCTGCCATCGCGCGAAGGAATTTTTTCTCAGAAGGGGTCAAGCGGTCATAGCGCACGCGAAAGAAATTTTCATCCAGTCTCTTGATTGTAGTTTCCGTAGCCGCAGTAACATCACTCAACGTGATGGGACTGGCATCGGCATAATTCCACGCCTGATACCCCCACTCCTGTAAGAAGTAGGGATAGCCACGAGTGAGGTCGAAGATATGATCGAGAGCGTCTTGATCGATTTTTACGCCCTCCGCAGAAAGTGGCGAACGAATAGCATCACAGGCATCCTCTTCGTTGAGTGGGCCGATGTTAGGGAAGCTGAAAAGCCGTTCGGCGTAGGATTTCGATTCGCCAGCGAGGCGCGGAAGGATGGGGAGGCCGGCAGCGAGTAAGACAAGGGGGAGCTGACGTTGCTGCATCTTGTGCATCGCCATGATCAGTGAACTTAGCTCGGTTTCGCTGAAGTATTGAATCTCATCGATGAGAATGGCGATGGCTGCATTCTTCGCCTTGGCAGCGGTCGCCACAGCGGTGAAAAGCTCGGGAAGATCAAGTTCGATGTCACCGCTGTCGGCGGTGCCTTTTGCAGGTTCAATATCGAGCCCAAATGAGATGTCATCCATCGTGAGCTTCACACTGGAGATGAAGCTTTTAAGGGTGGCGAAACCTCGCCGGATCGCATCCTTGGCACCTTCCATCCGGTCTAGCTTGAGTAATAAGGATCGCATCTGCGGAGCCAACAACGCTGGAAGGGGCTTGCCCTCGTGGGCCTCCATCTGAACAGTGAGATAGTTCTCAGTCTCACAATGCTGAGCCATATGATTAAGTAGAACGGTCTTCCCAACACCGCGAAGTCCTGTCAGCAGAATGGACTTCTCTGATCGTGATAGACGCGTGCGACCAAGGAGTAGATCACATTGATCCAAAATAGCGGAGCGTCCCACGAGTTCAGGTGGTGGAGACCCTGCACCGGGGCTGAAGGGATTAAGGATGGCTTTCATGGTGAAGCATTTCTACACACATCTACCCATTTATAGCAACAATTAAGTATAAGTAGATATAGATAGGTATCTTTAAGCCTACCAGAGAGAGAACGCTTAACCCGTAGAGCACGTGCAAGGCACTGGTAGAAGCTCGACTCTGACGGAGCATCCGCGGGGATATTGACCAGTATCGCGGATGTGGCTCTCAATGAGAATCAGCCGGGTTGGGTGAAATAACCGACTATACCATATAGCCCAAGGGCGTTTTTCCCGGCCACGTTGGGAGAAACGCGAGCCACAACCCAAAAAGCTCGCCAGCCGTTGTTTTCACTCAGTGAAACGAACCATGACGACAAGCCATAGACAGTCTTTGCGGAATAGTTAAGGGTTAAGCTCAACATTAGCCTCAGCCGCAAGCGCTACGATTGCGGAGTTTACTTGCTGAGCTGAGCTGATAGGAATTTGCTTTTCGGCGGCGCTAGCCGCCGGGGTGCCATTGGGGGTGAGGGTTCAAGGGAGAGGGGCGATTTAATGTTGAAGGTTGAGGTTTGAAGGATGAATTCTGAATTATGAAGGGGTTTGTAGCGGTCTGTTTGCGCATGCCTCGGGCTTTGTTGCTGTAGATGCCATAGTACCGGAGGGTTTGGAAGCCTTTGGGCGGGACGTGTTCGTAGAGGGCGGCGACAAAGTCGGGGCCGGAGAAGAGCTCGAAGTTTCGCTTGGTGCGCCAACTGCGGGCGGAGCGGTAGAGGACGCTCTTGGTATGTGCGTTCCATGACATCTTCTGGAGTGAGATGGGGGCGCGGAGGAAGTATTGGGCGAGTCGTTCGAGGGCTTGCCCGTCGTTGGCTCCGATGGCGGCTTCGCCTTGGTCGATGTTGAAGCCGTGGTGATTCCAGCCGAGGAGCTTGTCGGCCTGTTGCGGGGAGATCCACTTGAGCTCAAGTAACCTACGGAGCACTCGGTGACGAAAGAGCTGGGCAATTTCCTCACAGCCGGTTCCTCGGATGAGGTGGAACTGATTAAGACTCCGGCGGTGGCGAGGCAATGTATGTGCGGGTGGTAGGCGAGGTAGTCGCCGAAAGTGTGGATGGCGAGGACGATGCCAGCCCGGCCCTCCGGGAGACCTGTCTGTTCGCGCAGCCAGTCCTGCAGGGTGTGGGCGACAAGGTGGCAGAGCTCGGTGAGGCGTTGCGGTTCTTTACGGAAGACGTTGCGCAGAATTCGGGGGATGGTAAAAACCCAATGGCGATGTGGGACGGGCAGGCAAATTTCGTCGCGGATATGAGCTGCGGTATCGAGGGAGCGACGCTGGTGGCAGCTCGGGCAGCATCCACGTCGCTTGCAGGTAAAGGGAAGCAGGTAATGGTGGTCGCAGTCAGGGCACTGGACGCGGAGGAAGCCGCTGGCGAGGTCGCCGCAGCGCAGGCTGTCGCGGAGGGCGGTTTCGCGGGAGGGGTCGAGCGGGCCCAGGTATTTGGAGCGATCCGGGTAACAAGTGAGTGGCCTGAAGCCGAATCGCTCATACCAATCCGCTGCCTTTGAGTCTTTGAGATAAACGACGATTACGACGACAGGAATTTCCATGACCAGGCAGCGATGGAAGGCATCCATTAATAATAACTCGCCGATCCCCTGCCCTTGTTAGTAAAGGTAACGATTCAACTCAGGCACGCCACAATCAAAACCGGCTCGGTCATGCCGGGTTTTGTCCAAAGCTTGGATTTGCAGAGCCGTTGCCATTTCTTTTTCAGGTATTCATGCCTTTAAACAGGGTCAACCAGCTAATCCTGATCATTCTAAAAGAATGAGTTGAACCGTTAATGGACTTGAATGAACGTTAATTCTGACGACAGAACTATTTTATTTGTAGTTTCTTATGAACAATCTGTCGAGCTGTAACGCATCACACGCCCCTCGCCAAATTGGCGAAGCCTCTGATTCACGTTAATTAACGTCCATTAACGGTTTAAAAAATTTTGTTCCTTTTAACTGCCGGATTAATGATGATTCAGACAACCGCGCAAAACCGGAGTTTTGCGTTCCCGCGACTTTACTTTTCAACGCAGCTAAACCATTTTAATTGCATGACTACGGTTGCCCGGAAACTCGCGGATGGTGTGCTTGCCCTCAGCGAAGAAGAGCGGATGGAAATATTTGTCCAACTCGCCACCAGCCTGCCCGTGCAGAAAACCATGATTGCCGAGAGCGCCCGACGCGCGGAGGACATGAGAGATGGCTCCGTGATCGCGATGACGGAGATCGAGTTCCAGAATAAGATGGATCGGCTCAGGGGAGAGTTCCGCAGGCAAGCCTAGAATGGCGGTGAAGATACTTTCCGGACGAGAATTTGATTCGCTGCTACGGTCTATTCCATTCGGCAGAGAGTCCGACTAAGTGGGATAAGCGAGTGTAGCGGAGCTGCGGGAGCGGTTTCGACGGGTCGGGCGGTGATTCCAGCGCGGTGGAGTCGAAACGGCTATCGCCGCTACGCTACGTGGTTAGGGCTTGGGTTGGTAACGAGTGTAGCGGAACCAGTGTTGCAGCTACCGAAACACAAATCTCTAAGCAGCACCTCTGCACCGCTGTCGCGTTGCAGCTACGCTTGATAATGACTAACAGTCTGAAAATAAAAAGGGCCACCCTTACGGGCGGCCCTTCGTCGCAAATCTTAGTCATTTGGCAGCAGCTATTCGCAATTAGCGAGCCTGCGCTCGCCCTACTGGCAAGCCTCGCACTCCTCGCCGTTCATCATGGCTTCGAGGGAGCAGGCTTTTTTCTCGGCCTCGCTGTATTCCTTCTTAGGCGCAGCATCGTCGGTGGCCACACCGGCGCGGCCGCGCACCTCCTTTTTCATGCTGGTGGTGGCCTTTTCGATGTTGGAGGCGCCGAGGCTGCGGAGGTAGTAGGTGGTCTTGAGGCCGGCATGCCAGGCGTCGCGATACATGTGGGAGAGAGTCTTGATATCGGGCGAGGCGATGAAGAGGTTGACGGACTGGGACTGGTCGATCCACTTCTGGCGGCGGGCGGCTGCTTCGACGAAGTATTTGTAGTCGATACTGAAGGCGGTCTTGTATTTGTCGCGCAGGTCCTGGGGGACCTCGGGGATGGAATCGAGCTCGCCATCGAAGTATTTGAGCTGGTCGCGGATCTCGGGGGTCCAGAGGCCGCGAGCCTTGAGGTCGCGCACCATCTCGCCGTTGAGGACGATGAAGTCGCCGGAGAGGTTGCTCTTGACGAAGAGGTTCTTGTAGGTGGGCTCGATGCAGGGGGTGGTGCCCATAATGTTGGAGATGGTCGCGGTGGGCGCGATGGCGAGCACATTGGAGTTGCGCATGCCGTGTTTGGCGATCTTCTCGCGCAGGGGCTTCCAGTCCATCTTACCGGCGCGGGGCACCTTGATCTCGACGCCGCGCTCCTGTTCGAGCAGGTCGAGGGTGTCCTGCGGCATGAGGCCGCGGTCCCACTTGGAGCCTTTATAGCTGCTGTAAGTGCCCTGCTCGGCGGCGAGGTCGCTGGAGGCCTCGTAGGCGTAGTAGGCGATGGCCTCCATGAACTCGTCGTTGAAATCGACGGCGGTCTGGGAGGCGAAGGCGATGCCCTTCTTGTAGAGGGCGTTTTGCAGACCCATGATGCCGAGGCCGATGGGGCGGTGGCGGGAGTTGGCGGTGCGGGCGGCCTCGGTGGGATAGAAGTTGATGTCGATCACGTTGTCCAGGGCGCGCACGGCGATCTGGATGGTGTCGCGGAGTTTTTCGTGGTCGAGGTTGCCGTCCTTATCCAGGTGGGAGTCGAGCACGACGGAGCCGAGGTTGCAGACGGCCGTCTCTTCGTGACTGGTATTGAGTGTGATCTCGGTGCAGAGATTGGAGCTGTGGATGACACCGGCGTGGTCCTGCGGGCTGCGCACGTTGCAGGGGTCCTTGAAGGTGATCCAGGGGTGGCCGGTCTCGAAGATCATGCGGAGCATGACCTTCCAGAGGTCGATGGCGGGCCGCTTCTGGCCGAATATCTCGCCGCGCTCGGCCATAGCCTCGTATTCGCAGTAGCGGTCTTCGAAGGCTTTGCCGTAGAGGTCGTGCAGGTCGGGCGTCTCGTTGGAGCGGAAGAGGGTCCAGTCCTGGCGGGCTTCCATACGCTTCATGAACAGGTCGGGGATCCAGTTGGCCGTGTTCATGTCGTGGGTGCGGCGGCGGTCGTCGCCGGTGTTTTTGCGCAGCTCGAGGAAGTCGTCGATATCGTTGTGCCAGGTTTCGAGGTAGGCGCAGCCGGAGCCGCGGCGCTTGCCGCCCTGGTTGACCGCGACCAGCTGGTCGTTGTGCAGCTTGAGGAAGGGGATCACGCCCTGCGACTCGCCGTTGGTGCCTTTGATGAAGCCGCCGGTGCCGCGCACTGCGGTCCAGGAGCCGCCGAGGCCGCCCGCCCACTTGGAGAGGAAGGCGTTGTCGGCGATACCGCGGTGCATGATGGACTCGATGCTGTCGTCCACCTTGTAAAGGTAGCAGGAGGAGAGCTGCGAGTGGAGGGTGCCGGAGTTGAAGAGTGTGGGCGTGGAGGAGCAGAAGCGGCGGCTCTTGTAGAGATTGTAGAGGCGGACGGCGTAGCCCTCGCGGTCGGACTTCTCGTGCTGGAAGAGGCCCATGGCGACCCGCATCCAGAAATACTGCGGCACTTCCAGGCGGCGGTGCTTCTTATGGGTCTTATCGATGATCAGGTAGCGGTCATACATGGTCTGCACGCCGAGGTAGTCGAAGTCGAGGTCGGCGGAGGGGTCGAGCGCGGCGGCGATCTGGTCGATATCGTAGTCGAGCAGCTTGGGGTTGACGCGTTCGATCTCGATGGCGCGCTTGAGGTAGGGCTTGAAGGCGCGGCGGTGGGCTTGCTTGAGGCCTTCGACGCCGTCGCGGACGATGTCCCAACCGAGCACCTCCTCGTAGATGAAGCTGAGCAGGATACGGCCGGCAAAGCGGGCGAAGTCGGCATCGCGCTCGATCATCGACTTGGCGTTGAGGATGATGGTCTTATTCAAGTCGGCGCGCTTCATCTCCGGGTAGAGCGAGCGGCGCAGTTCCTTTTCGATCTCCTCGGCGTTCAGATTGAGGTCGAGGCCGATGCAGGCGAAGTCGATGCGGCGCTTGAGGTCGAGGCCGTCCCAGAAGGTGTTTTCGCCGTTTTCTTCGGTCACGACGATCATGGACTCCTGCTGCGACTCGTCGGCAGGCTCAATGCCCTCCTCCTCGCGGATGCGGGAGCGGTGGGCGCGGTAAAGAATGTAGGACTCGGCCACCTTGAAGTGCCCCTGGCGCATCATCTCTTCCTGCACGGCGTCCTGCACGTCCTCGATATTGACGAAGGCCTGGCCCTTGTCGTTGAGGCGGTCGGTCACGGCGTGGGCGATCTCGACGGCGGGATCGGAGTTGAGGTGCAGCGCCAGGAAGGCCTTACGCACGGCGATCTCGATCTTGGACTCGCTCCAGGGCACGACCTGCCCGTTGCGGCGAATCAGGCGCATGGTGACGGGGGTGCGCTCGTGATCTTTGACGGACTTGATGCGGCCAAACATGAGGCTGCGGGCCACGTCGTGCGCGTCGTTCTCAATCAGCGCCTTTTCGATCAGCAGGTGGATGTCGTGGGTGGACAGCTTGAGCGCCCGGCCCTGCTCGATCTGCTGAGCCAGCACTTCGCCCACGCTCTCGGCCACGCTGGCCACAAACTTGCGGTTCACTTCGGTAAAGATATCCTCTTCCTGACGGGAGAGCAGCAGGTCGGTCAGCGCGCTGCCAATGGTGTCGGCAATCTCGGCCAGGTCGAAGTCACGCTCGGAGCCGTCGGCTTCGACCTTAATTTCCGGGCGGTGGAGGCGGTTTTCACCCAGCACCGTGCCCCACTCGAAGCGGGGCTTTTTTTCTTTGGGCGTGGCGGCGAAGCGTTTGAGCTCGAGGTCTTCTGCGAAGGAGATTTTTTGGATCATGGAGGGTGTTGTGCGTTGGAAGTGGGTTGTTGTTAGCGAGAGTTTGGAGTGCGGGGAAAACGGAATGTGCGCATGCGGCACACTCCTTACGGTGAGTTGAATGTATAAAAGTTAAAAGGAAGTGTTGTTACAGCGGCCAATCGGGTTTCTGCACCCTTTCAGGTCTCAGCCCCTTTCAGGTCTCAGGTTTCAGGTTTCATCCCTCAATTAGAGCTCGTCGTCATCGACGGCGCCGAGGGCGGAGGCCTTCTGGTATTCGGTGACGCGGCCTTCGAAGAAGTTTTGCTCCTTCTTGATGTCCATCATTTCAGCCAGCCAGGGGAAGGGATTTTCCACCCCCTCACTGAGCGGCTTGAGACCCACGCCTTCGAGGCGACGGTCGGCAATGTAATCGATGTAGGTGCAGAACTCGTCGGCGCTGAGGCCGACGGCGTTGACCGGCAGGCAGTCGCGGATGAATTCCTTTTCCAGGTCGATGGCCTCGCGCATCATCTCCCGCAGGTCCTCGCGGAATTCGGGAGTCCAGACATCCTCGTTTTCTTCGATCAGGTCCATCAACAAGTTGCGGAAGACTTCGATGTGGTTGGACTCGTCGCGCAGGGTGTAGCGGAACATCTGGCCGATACCGGGGAATTTGTTCTGACGGTAGAGCGAGAGCACCATCCCGAACAGTCCGTAAAACTGGGTGCCTTCCATGCACTGGCCGAAGAGGAAGAGGTTTTTGGCGAAGGCCTGCTTGTCGGCAGTGGTGGTGAGGTCCATGTCGCGGCGGAGCGCACGCGAGTTGGAGACGACGAACTCGGTCTTTTTCTCGATGGTGGGGATATCCTCAAACATCGCCTCACACTCGTGCGGGTTGATCCCCAGCGAGCTGATCATATACACCAGCGAGTCGGCGTGGATGTTTTCCTCGTGAGCATGGCGGCCCAAAACCAGCTTGAGCTCCGGAGCGGTCACCAACTCGCGGGTGACGTGCTGAATGTTGTCCCCGACGATGCCTTCCGCCGCCGAGAAATAACCAATGGCCATCTTGATGATCCAGCGCTCGACGTCGTCCAGGTCGGTGCTGCGCCAGAGTTCGACGTCCTTCTGCATGGGGATGTCCTCCGGCTCCCAGTGGTTGTTCTTCATCGTCTTGTAGAGATCGTAGGCCCACTGGTATTTGAGCGGGAGGATGTTGAAGAACATCGTGTCCTTGCCGTTGATCACTTTTTTGGCGCGGAAAGCTTCTTCCGCTTTAGCCTGGTCAAGCACGAAGGTTTTGTCGCCGATAGTGTAGGATTTTTCCATATTGTGTAAGCGTGGGTTGGGAGTTGTTATAGTTGAGTCACTTTTTCAAATGCAGCGGCAGCGTTCGAGGAGCGCGGATACAGCATCTGAAAGTGTTGGGGAGGAATTATTTAGGGTGTCTTATGACGCAGATTAGCAGAATAACAATAACAGCAATCTGCAGTCGTAAAATTTAGCTGTCAACAAAACGAACACAAGATATTGTAAAAAAATAAGGTATTAGCACTAGATATAGTAATTATGCACATCTTATTCACATGTTTAATGTCAGCAAATTCGGGACCATTCGCAAACATAGCCGTTGAAAATCCGGAAAAAACCTGGGCAGCCGACAAACACGCAAACTGCCCAGATCGCATCATTCAGCACCCCTTCGACTCAACTGCGCAAAGAAAAAGCCGACCGGATAGTTTTTGATCGAAGGGCAGAGGACAGCGCGACGATTCTCCAAATTGCCCATGACTCAAACACCGGCTCACCAAAAGCATTTTCGCTGCAACTTTCTTTGCCGTCTGACGATGACACATCTAGAGATGACATCCACCAATAGTTATTGCATGCCAAAACTTTGGCCTTCAACCCCGCCCTCTTCCTTAGCCGCGACGTCTTTTTCAATGCCGGAATCCAATATTGCACACGACCAGGATATTGACAGCCGTGGCATGTTTGCGATCGCGGCAGGTGACCGGCAGGCTTTTACTGAACTGTTGGAGCGCTGGCAGTCGCGCCTGATCAACTTCTTCTACCGCTCCACTGGCAACCAGGCCGATGCAGAAGACCTGGCGCAGGAAACTTTTATCGAGCTTTACCGGGCGGCACCACGTTACCAGGCCCGGGGCACATTCAGCTCCTTTCTCTTCACCCTCGCCCGCCGCCGCATGATTGACAGCTATCGCAAACAGGCGCGCCGTCCGCTGGAATATCTCGACCCAACCGAGCTAACCATACAGCAGCACGCTGAAACGAGCGATCAAAGCCGCGAGATTGAAGAAGCCTTTCACCGCGCACTCGCCACACTTCCCGACAATCAGCGCGACGCCATCCTGCTCTTGCAGCAGCAGGGCCTAAGCTACGAGGAAATCGCCGCTGCCCTCGACGCCAGCCTCAGCGCGGTCAAGACCTGGATCCACCGCGCCCGCACCCATCTACGCCAGGAATTAAGTGAGTTTGCGTGAAGCAAACGCGCTCAGGTTTGCTCCGTCCCCGGTTCACCAACTATCCACCATTAATAATTTAATCCAATGAAAACCAACGACCCACTCGATCAAAAGATCGACCAACTACTCGCCAGCCAACCGATCCAGGCCTCAGCCGATTTTACCGCCCGCACCCTGGCCCGGGCAGAGGCAGACGCACCTCGCAGGAAGCCCGGCACCCTCGCCCCGCTGATCCGCTTCGCCCTGCCGCTGGCTGCGGCCGTCACGCTCGCGTTTTCCATTTTCCACGCATTCGGGCCGAAGACAGCTGCAACGATGGCACAAGCCCACGAAACACCCTCCACACTGACCAGTTTCGAAATTCAGGAACTCCTGATTTTGCAGGAGGGACTGTCCGGCTTCGCTCAAGTCGAATCTGACGAAATCAACAGCGGGGAGCTGCTCGACACCCTTGAAACGCTCTACTCCATTTAACCTATGAAAGCACCAACACTACTCCCCATCCTTGTTGCCATTTGTTTCGCGACAACAGCTTTACCTCATCCCACTCATGCCCAAAGAAGCGGCAATGATCGCGAGTCACGCATGCTCATGCACTTGCTCGAAATGGATGATGCCGAGCTCATCAAGTTACGCCAGACCGTCGAACGCATCGAAGCCATGAGTCCGGAAGAACGCAGCAACATGCGTGAGCGACTGGGCAAACTGCAGCAGATGGACCCCGCACGCCGCGAGGCCTTGCGCCAACATTTTGAATCGATTCCCCCGGAAAAGCGCGAAACCATGCGGCAGCGCTGGCTCGAAATGGATCCGGGAGAACGCCGGGAATGGCGCGAAAAACTGCGCGACATGAGCCCGGAAGAACG
>Ga0100400_1002463_pt1 | contig 12810 bp, 7 predicted proteins | sample CryGeymeta201524_FD_80420 | JGI IMG/M metagenome (GOLD analysis project Ga0100400, IMG submission 80420) | Groundwater microbial communities from Crystal Geyser aquifers in Utah, USA - Crystal Geyser metaG 2015-24 | ecosystem: Environmental > Aquatic > Deep subsurface > Groundwater | place: USA... | reverse complement strand
ATGGCCTTCTGATAAAGTAAACCTGGCATTTGTTGGGGTTGCCGGTAAAGGCGGAAATAACATTAAGAGGATAGGCGAACAGAATATCGTTGCATTGTGTGATGTTGATTGGGGAGAAAGAACAAAAAGTTCATTTGAAACAAATCCGAATGCCAAAAAATACAAAGACTTTCGCGAAATGCTTGATAAGCAGAAAGATATTGATGCAGTTGTTGTTTCCACTCCCGATCATAACCACGGGGTAATAGCCATGATGGCCATAAAAGCGGGCAAACACGTCTATTGTGAAAAACCTTTGGCACACTCAGTTTTCGAAACCCGCGAAATCACAAAGGCGGCAAAAGAACAGGGTGTGCAAACCCAAATGGGCAACCAGGGTCATTCATCTAAAGAGATTCGTGAAGTTTATGAGCACATAAAAGCCGGAACGATTGGAAAAGTAACCGAAGTACATGCATGGTGCGACCGTCCGGCAGGTGGTGGCTCTGTTTCTTTTCCTCATGGCGAAGCCCGTCCAACCGGCAATTACAAAGCGCCAAAAACACTCGATTGGGATTTATGGCTCGGACCGGCAAAAGAACGGCCCTTTCATCCTGCCTATCAACCCATGAAATGGAGAGGCTATATTGATTTTGGTTGTGGCGCTTTGGGCGATTTTGGATGTCATACCCTCGATCCTGCTTTCTGGGCGCTGGATTTGGGAAGCCCCGAAAGTGTGATTGCCAGTACTTCAAACCTGCTCCCTGATTTTGAATACGATACTTATGCCACTGCGTCAATTATAACCTACAAATTTCCGGAAAGAGGAAACCAACCTCCTGTAAAATTGATGTGGTATGATGGCGGCATACTTCCGCTTCACGATGACAGGCTTAGAAACATTCAATACGGGTCGAACGGAGCGATTATAATTGGCGATAAAGGCATTATTGTGCATGGCTCACATGGGGCCGGAGGTTATAAAATCTTTCCTTTTGATGAAAAAATGGAAATCCAAACTCCACCTGAATTGATTGAACGCAGCCAGGGACACCATGCCGATTGGCTGGAAGCCATTAAAACAGGCAAACCGGCCAGCTCAAATTTCAATTATGGCGGACCTTTGACTGAAACAGTTTTGCTGGGAACCGCCGCCTCTTTGTTTCGTAACCAGGAATTAAAATGGGATGGTAATAATATGAAGGTAACCAACCTCGAAGAAGCAAATTCGGTTATTAAACCTGAGTTCAGGGCTGGTTGGTCTTTATAAAATTGAACTTACAGAAAAATGGTTTGTGAAAGGAGAATAAACTTTAATCAGATGAAAATAATTTCCATATTATTAGTAAGCGTTTCTTTTTTATCCTGTGATTTAAATGACGTTGGAAACGAATTCCATGTATCAGTCAATGGCAACAATGGCAATCCGGGAACAAGATACAAACCCTTTAAAACGATATCAGTTGCGGCAGCAGCAGCTCAACCAGGAGACACAATTACAGTTCATGAGGGTATATATCGTGAGAGGGTTAATCCACCCCGGGGAGGTCTTTCAGATAACGAAAGGATAACCTACCGGGCTGCAAAAGATGAAAAGGTTATTATTAAAGGATCAGAGGAAGTGAAAGGTTGGGAACGAATAAAAGATGACGTTTGGCTTAAGACTCTTCCGAATTCATTTTTTGGAGATTTTAATCCTTATTCTGATTTGTTATCAGGTGATTGGTTTCATCGGTTAAACCGCGACCATCATACCGGTGCTGTATATCTGAATGGTCACTGGTTTAATGAGGCTGCCGTTAAAGATGATGTTTTTAAACCGGTAACTGGTGCACCTTTATGGTATGCCACGGTAGATGATTCATTGACCACTATTTGGGCGCAGTTTCCCGGAGTTAATCCCAATGAGGCATTTGTCGAAATAAATGTTCGCCAGTCTGTCTTTTATCCTGAAAAGGAGGGAATTAATTACATTACCGTTTCAGGTTTCAAATTGGAACATGCGGCAACCCCGTGGGCGCCTCCCACTGCCGAACAAATTGGTTTGATTGGCACACACTGGAGCAAAGGATGGATAATTGAAAAAAACGAAATCTGTTACTCGGTCTGTTCAGGAACAACTCTTGGGAAATATGGCGATGAATACGATAACAAAGCAGCAACAGTCGAAGGTTACATCGGAACAGTTAAAAGGGCACTGGAACATGGCTGGCTAAAAGAAAAAACAGGCAGTCATGTCATACGCAACAACCACATCCACCATTGTGAACAAGCAGGAATTGCCGGGTCTTTGGGAGCCATTTTCAGTTCAATAACAGGGAATGAGATTCATGAGATTCATGTCAAGCGTATTTTCTCAGGAATGGAGATGGCTGGGATAAAAATTCACGGTGCCATTGACATGGTGATTGAAAAAAATCATATCTACAACTGTTGGAGGGGTATCTGGCTGGACTGGATGGCACAGGGAACCCGCATTACCTCTAATCTTTTATACAACAACCGGGTTACCCAGGATATTTTTTTGGAAGTGAATCATGGGCCTGTTCTGGTCGATAATAATATTCTGTTATCACCCGCCTCTGTGCGTGATCTTTCGCAAGGTAGTGCCTTTGTGCATAACCTTTTCATCGGGAAGTTTATCCCTGAAACTGATGACCGGGTAGTACCTTACCAAAGGGAACATTCCACCGAAATAGCCGGTTACAGCATCATTAAAGGCGGGGACGACAGGTATTACAACAATATATATATGAGTTACAATGATGAAGTGGCATGGCCCGAACGAATGGGACCGGAACGGAAGGGGAATTTTTTTGGTTTGGGTGCATATAAATCAGTAGATTATCCTATGATTGCCGAGGGCAATGTGTATGTGGATAAGGCGAAAGCATTTGATGCGGAAAGTAATCCGGTTGAGGACGCGCAATTTAGAGCACAGATTGAACTCATAAACAAAGAGGATGGAATTTACCTTGAAATCAGGATGGATAATTCGTGGCTGCAAAGACAACGCAAGCTGGTTACAACTGAATTGCTTGGAAAAGCAGAAATTCCCAATACACCTTTTGTCAGTACCGATGGTACGCCATATTATCTGGATCTGGATTATTCGGGCAATAAAAGAAATACGAAAAATCCGGCACCGGGCCCATTCGAAAGAATTGAAGATGGCTTGATGACTGTAAAAGTTTGGAGCAGATAAAGTTTTTAAAACAATTAAAAATTTGGCAAGATGAATAATTTACTGGCAAAATCATTAAATAATACCCTGTTTTTAGTGTGTAATTTGTTGATATTTAGTTTTTTGTCTGTATCTGGGGAAAATAATTCAGGAAAGCCAAATTTAATTATCATACTTGCCGATGATCTTGGATATGGTGATTTGGGGATGAAAGGGAGCAAACAAATACCTACTCCCAATATCGACAGGTTAGGCAGGGAGGGTATTGTTTTTAAAAGTGCTTATGTAACTTCCCCGGTTTGCGCTCCTTCGCGAACGGGTCTTATTACCGGAAAAAATCAGTTGCGATTTGGTTTTAACAATAATTTTGGCCCGGATCAACCTGGATTTGATCCGGAGTTTAAAGGCCTTCCGGTAGATGAAATTACATTGACCGACAGGCTTGGTGAGCTCGGTTACACCGCTGGTTTGACAGGTAAGTGGCATCTGGGCGAAAAGCCAAAATTCCATCCTTTAAAAAGAGGGTTTGATGAATTCTGGGGCTTTTTGGGTGGTGGACATGATTATTGTGAAGCCCGGACTGATGGTGAAGATCTGGTTTCCCCAATCCATTGCAACTACAAAACACCAGTACCACTCACTTATTTAACGGATGATATTGGTAATGAAAGTGTTGATTTTATCAAAAGACACAAAAATGAGCCCTTCTTTTTATTTACCTCTTTTAATGCACCTCACTCTCCAATGCAGGCACTTGATGAGGATTTACAACTTTTCAGCCAGATTAAAGATGACCTCAGAAGAACATACTGTGCTATGGTTTTCAGTCTCGATATCAATGTGGGTAAAATATTGAAAGTACTAAAGGAAGAAGGACTTGAAAGTAACACTTTTGTGGTTTTTTTAAGCGACAATGGTGGCCCGGAAAACCTGATATCCAATGGTTCTGTCAATGCTCCGCTCAGAGGCCAAAAAACCAGATTGCTTGAAGGAGGAATCAGGGTTCCTTTTATCGCTAAATGGCCCGAAATACTGCCCTCAGGAAAGATTATAAATCATGATGAAATAGTTTCAGCATTAGACATCTTTCCAACTTTCATTGAGGCTGCCGGAGGTTCATTTACAAAAGAAGACGATCTGGATGGAATGAGCCTTCTTCCGTATTTAAAAGATGCATCACTTAAAATTCCAACCAGGTCTTTTAAATGGGGATATACCGTATCCATGGCTTTTCGGGAAGGAGACTGGAAACTTATTCGTTTGCCCGACAGGCTCCCTGTGCTTTTTGACCTCTCGAAAGATATTTCTGAGCAGAACAACGTGGCTCTTCAAAATTTAGAACGAACAAAGAGCATGTTGAAAGAACTGGGAACATGGGAAATTCGATTGCCACATCCCGTTTTTTTAGAACCCGCTGACTGGAGAATCAGGCATTTGGGATTTTATGATGCAGAATATCAACTTGTTTAACCTGAATAGCTTTTTTATATATGATGGATAATTTACATACGATACTTAAATTTTTTTGACTTGAAAAGTCTCCCGATCCCGATAGCTATCGGGATCGGGATTCATAACCGCATGGTCAACGACCTGCGGAGAAAAAGACAATAAAGAAATGCTGCCTGAAAGGCAGGACAAAGGAAAATAAATGAAGATAAATCACTTTCGGTGTTAATAGGTCAATTTACGGATATTAATAAAGAACTTAAAAATCAATAAGATGAATGGAAAAAATAAGATTCTGAAAATAGTTGCCGCAAAAGTTTTGCTGGCTGCAATTCTCATTACAATTAGCACAACCAACAGCAATGCCGAAGGTCGAAACCAAAACAACAAAAGTCAGGGAAAAGTAGAAAAGGAGCAAAAGTTAACGGGCAACCGGTTTTTTACTTTTGCCACCATCATTCGTGTAAACCAGATTGAAGTTTCAAGGGACAGAAATGAGGGTGTTGATGAATCGGGTATTCACACACCGGAAGGAGCGCGATTATTTCGGGAAACCATAGAAAAGTGCTGGCCCGGTGCGCAAATTTCCTGGGCCTTCAGTTGGCTTGCCCTCAACGATCAGAGGCAGAATTACAAAGATTTAAGGGAACTGGTGGTTTCCTACCATAAAAAATACGGCGATGAGATAACTTTTATTCCCGGAGCCTATTTTTCTCCTATGTACAACACCCGCGAACAGACCAACCGCGACCTGCATGACGGTTTGCAGTTGGTTTCTGAAATGGTGGGCGACGGGTATCAGCCCCTTGCCGTAATCGGTGGTTTTATGGCGGCTGAAAACCTGCGTTATCTGGCTGAGGAGGAAGGAATCCACGTTTGCCAGGGGAATATCTGGAGCCAGTATGCGGTTGACAACGGTGACGGCGAAGGCTCAATATCCTATCCATACTACCCATCCGCCGAACATTTCTGCAAACCTGCCCAGAGTAAAAAGGACTTAATCGATTGTATCAATCTCGATGGCTGGACGGTTGATTTCCTGAACGCGAGATATTCTGTCCCCCGATTTATCAATGGAATCCGCTGCGGCAGCCGGCAGGGTGTCGGCCCCATTGAAACGATTCTCCGCCAGGGCGTTGAGACCGGGACTAAAGAGGTACTGGCAACAACTGCTGCCCACTTCGATGCGGGGTTCGCATTAAATAACTTTGCATGGATAACCTGCATCTGGGAATTGAGCCTGGTTGAAGGGCGCAATGGCCAAAACGGGATCGCCGGCCTTGAAATCTGGCTGAACGAAATGCGGCGTCGCTGGCCGGAGACAAAGTGCATCACCCACGGTGAGTTTGGAATGTTATGGCGCAAAGAGAATAAAAATAATGACAATCTTAACTATCGGTTTGTTCAGCGCGGTTCAGGTGTTTGCGGCTCGGAACCGGAACTTGAAATCAGGTGGTTTATGAATAAAGATTTCCGGTTAGCACTTTTAAGGAACTGGATGGACAATACTTCCGAAAAATTGATTGATTTTACACGGTACGATCTAAAGGCACAGGAGTCTGCCGACCCGCAACCGGATAAACCTATCCGCAATTGGAGTTTGATGAACCGGCTCAACCAAAAAGGGACACGCCCTCAGGATGTACCAATTGATATCAGTGAGTTGAATGCCGAAGAAAAGGAAATTGTAAAACGGTGGTATCCGGAATTAATAAAAAACTAAATTCGTAAAAATGAAAAAAATGCAGATTGTAAAACAATATTGTTTAGTAAAGAATTCAATTAAAAATACTAAACACATAACACCCTTCGACTACGCTCAGGGTGACCGACAGACTGAGCGCATTGACTGTCAGACTGAGCGCATTGACTGTCAGACTGAGCGAAGTCGAAGTCTGATTACACTAAATATTCGTTATTGGATATTCGTTATCCTGTTTTTACAACTTGCCTGCAGCAGGAATTCTGACAAAAACGGCGAAAACGGATTTGGAATAACAGACAAGGCACAGTGGATAACAGACAACCGCGAACTTCCGGCCAGCGATTCTCTGTTTTATCTTGATTATCCGTCCCCGCTTTTCAGAAAAGAATTTACACCGGAAAGTAAAATTGAAAAGGCAACGTTTTTTATCACTGCTGCCGGATATTACAAAGCAACCATCAATGGCGAAACTGTTGGAAAAAATGAGCTTGATCCTGCCTGGACTGATTTCAGTAAAAGGATTTACTATTCGGAATATGATGTTACATCTTTTTTAAGTGACAATGAAAACTGTTTGGGAGTTTCGCTTGGAAATGGATTTTATAATCCGCTCCCGCTCCGAAAATGGGGACACAGAAATTTAAGAAATGATTTAACCGTGGGCAAACCAACGTTTCTTGCCAAACTTGTTATCAGCTATAAAAATGGAAAAACAGAAGAGGTTGTTTCTGATGGAACCTGGAAATATTCATTAGGCCCAATTCTGAAAAACGATGTTTATCTGGGCGTTGTGTATGATGCACGCAGAGAGATAAAAGGATGGAACAGTGCAGGATATGACGATGGTACCTGGGATTTCGCGCAAATAGGAGAGAATCCTGGCGGACAGTTGCAGAAGGCTTTTTTCCCACCGGTGCAGATTACACAGGAAATTACACCCGTAGCGGTTTCTTCCCCTGAAACTGGAATTTATATCGTTGATATGGGTGTAAATTTTACAGGCACATACAGGATAAAGTTATCGGGTAAAACAGACGATACAATTACTTTCAGATTTGGCGAAAGAATTTATGACGATGGAAAGTTGAATCCCATGACAACAGTGGCCGGCCAGATTAAACGAAAAGGAGTTGGCGGTCCCGGCGCCCCTGAAATTGCATGGCAAACGGATAGTTACATTATTGGAGATAGTTCAGATGCCTGGTTTACTCCTGATTTTACCTATCATACTTACCGGTACATGGAAATTAAAGGATTGGATTATGAACCTTCGGTTTCTGATATTCAAGGGCTTTTTATTCATACCAATGTTGATAGTAAAAACAGCTTTTCCTGTTCTTCCGAACTTCTCAATTCAATACAGGTGGCTACTGAAAGAACTTTTCTTGCAAACCTTGTCAGCGTACAATCTGATTGTCCTGCACGAGAAAAATTCGGTTATGGCGGTGACTTAAATGCAACAAGCGAATCGTTTATAACCAATTTCGATATGCAGTGGTTTTACCGGAAAACCATTTACGACTGGGTTGATGCAATGAATGATTCCAATTTTGTGGACACTGCCCCGTTTACCGGAATTCAATACTGTGGAATAAGCTGGGAATCAGCATTTATTACAACGCAGTATTACCTGTACCTGTATTACAATGACACGGAAATAATAAAAGAACTTTATGAACTGGATAAAAAATGGATGGACAAGGCGGCAAGAATCCACCCGGATGGCATTGTTAATAAAGGCCTGAGCGACCATGAATCAATGGAACCTGTTCCGGTGCAGTTAACAGGTACAGCACATTATCTGCAATGTGCGCGGATTATGCAAATATTTGCCTCGGTGATGGGTGATTCAGAGAATGAAAAAAGATATGCTGATTTGGCTGAAAAATTGAAGAACATCGTAAAAACTGAATTCTGGGATAAGCCGGTAACTGCGAAAATAAACCGGCAAACCTTGTTTTCCACGTTGCTTTATCACGGAATAATTCCGGACGATGATTTAAATGCCGCCAAAGATTCACTTTTAAAAGCAGTTCAGAATGGCCCAGCCGGGCATTTTAACACCGGAATTTTCGGCACCAAGTATGTCCTCGAAACACTTTCAGAGAATACTTCTCCCGAAAATGTTTTCAACATAGTAAACAGTACAACTTTCCCCGGCTGGGGTTTTATGATTGACAATGGCGCAACAACGATTTGGGAAACCTGGAAGGAAAGCGATAATACATTTTCCAATTGTCATCCCATGTTCGGAACAGTAACAGAATGGTTTTACCGTTGGCTGGCAGGAATCAGGCCTGACCCTGAAAATCCAGGGTTTAAAAAATTTATTATAAACCCGTCCACTCCCGAAGGATTGGAATTTGTGAATTGCACCTATAATTCTCCTTTTGGTGAAATCGTTTCCAACTGGAAAAGGCAACCGGGTGACATACAATACGAAATAACTATTCCTGCTAAAAGCAGTGCAAACGTAATTTTGCCAATTGGTCAGTCCCAAAAAATTACCATCAAATCGAGAGACAAAAATTTTAATCCTGAAAAAACAGGTGGATTACAAAAAGGGAATTTTGAACTTGGCGAAGGGGAATATTTAATTTCAGTTTCTTCAAATGAGTAAAACAACTAAAAAAAGTAAAATTATGAAGCGAATTATTTTAACAGCACTGGTTTGTTTAATCTTCAGTGCAAATATCAATGCGCAAAAAACGAATGTTATTTTTATTCTTACCGATCAGTGGCGGGCATCTGCTTTTGGTTATGCCGGCGACCCGAATGTAAAAACTCCGCAAATCGACAGGTTTGCGCAAGAGGCTGTCAATTTTACAAATGCAGTTTCGGTATGTCCGGTTTGTACGCCTTATCGCGCGTCATTGCTTACAGGTCGGTACCCAACTTCAACCGGTATGTTTTTGAACGACCTTTATCTGCCTTCGGAAGAATTGTGCATGGCCGAAATTTTTAAGTCGGCGGGTTATAACACGGCTTACCTCGGCAAATGGCATCTCGACGGACATGGCCGGTTTAATAATGTAATGCCCGAACGGCGTCAGGGATTCGATTTCTGGAAAGCCCTGGAATGTTCACACGATTACAATAAAATGCCCTATTATGAAAACGATTCTCCGGAAATGAAATATTGGGACGAATACTCTCCTTTTGCCATTTCAATAGAAGCTCAAAAATACATCACAGGACAGTCCGGTAGCAGTACCCCTTTTTTGTTATTTGTTTCAATCGGAACGCCGCATTTTCCCCACACAAATGCTCCCGATGAATACAAGGCTTTATATCCCGCATCAGAAATAAAAACTGCACCGAATGTGCCGGTAGAGCTGATTGATAAAGTAAGGGAAGAATTGAATGGTTATTACGCGCATTGCACGGCTACCGATAAAGCAATTGGCGATTTAATCAAAAAAATAGAAGAACTGGGATTAATGAAGAATACGGTGGTTGTTTTTACCTCGGATCATGGCGAGATGATGGGTGCACATGGTGTGCGCCCCAAAAGTAAACAGGCAGCGTGGGATGAATCAATCAGGATACCTTTTCTGATTAAAACACCATTTACTGATAAAAAGAACGGGAATGTTGTGAACGCTCCGATAACCACTCCCGACATTCTTCCGACTTTATTAAGTCTGGCAAATATTAAAATTCCCAAATCTATTGAAGGAGAAGACCTTTCGCGTTTGGTTAAATCACCCGATCCGAAAGCAGACCGGGCGGCATTGGTAATGAATGTTTGTCCGTTTGGAAACGAATATATCTTTAGCGAATACAGGGGAATTCGAACAAAACAATACACCTGCATTTGCTCACCGGAAGGCCCCGAAATGATGTTCGATAATGTAAAGGATAAATATCAAATGGATAATCTGGTTGGAAAGGCGGAATATGCAGACCTTCAAAAGGAACTCAGTAAAATGCTGGATAAATCTTTAAAAAAGATTGGGGATGAAGATTTTCAACCGCGTGATTATTATCTTAAAAAATGGAATTTAAAGCTAAACAATGGAAAAGTAATTGATTACAGCGCTTTTGAACGCGGAGAAGGTATTGTGCAATCGCCTAACAAAGGTTTTTCAAAATGACAAATAAAAGGCGCTTTTAACCTGATTAATTCTAATAATAATAAAATGAGAAAAATAATATTAATAGCAGTATCATTGGCATTTACAGGACTGTTTTGGTCATACAAAATTGTTAATAAAAGCAATGCTAATCAACTGAAAAAGAAACCCAACATTATATTTATCCTCACCGACGATCAGCGCTGGGATGCACTTGGTTTTGCCGGCAACCCGATTATAAAAACTCCTAACATGGATAAACTGGCTGGCTCCGGGCTCTATTTTAAAAATGCTTTTGTAACAACTGCTATCTGTGCTGCCAGTCGCGCAACTTTGTTTACCGGTTTGTACGAGCGCACGCATAATTATACTTTTGGCCAACCTCCTCTTAATAATGAATATATGCTTGAAAGTTATCCCTGTCTTTTAAGAAAAGAGGGATACAAAACCGGGTTTGTAGGCAAATTCGGAGTTAAGGTAAATGCGGGAATTAAAGATTCTTTATTTGATTGGAGAAAGGAAACTTTTTGGCCATACATCAGGGAAATCGACGGGAAAAAAATTCATCTGGCCGATATCAATGGAAACCATGCTATCGATTTTATAAAATCGAACAAAGAACAACCATTCTGTTTATCCCTTTCGTTTTGGTCGCCCCATGCCGATGATGGGGCAAAAGAACAATATTTCTGGCCGGATTACTGCGATAGTTTGTACGAGGATGTTGAAATTCCCGTGCATAAAACGGCAGACCCAGCTTTTTTTGAGGCTTTGCCCGAATTTCTGAAAACGAGCATGAACAGGGAAAGATGGTACTGGCGGTTTGATACTCCCGAAAAATATCAACACATGGTAAAGGGATATTATAAAATGATAAGCGCTGTTGACAGTGTTATTGGAAGGATTCAGAACACGTTGAGGGAGGAAGGTCTGGCCGAAAATACGGTGATTATTTTCATGGGCGATAATGGCTACTTTTTGGGTGAAAGAGGTTATGCAGGCAAGTGGTTGATGTATGAACAATCTATCCGCGTTCCAATGATGATTTATGATCCACGGCAACCGGAATCATCCAGGGGAAAAACAATTGAAGAAATGGTTTTGAATGTGGATATTACCCCAACCATTCTAAAACTTGCAGGTGTCGATATTCCTGAAAGATATCAGGGAGTAAGTCTTACCGCCTTTTACGAAAAAAAACCTGAAAACTGGCGAGAAGCAATATTTTGCGAGCATTGGTTGGAAAATAATTCTACAATACTAAAGACAGAGTGTTTCAGGGACGATACCTGGAAATTTATAAGGTACAAGGACCATCCCGATTTTTTAGAATTATACAATTTTAAAGAGGATGTAAATGAGACCAGAAACCTTGCAACGGATGAAAAATATGCGGATAAGCTTAAGAATTACGCTCTTAAATGCGATTCTGTGATAGCAAGGTTGATGTCGGATAGGATTAAAACAAATTAAAAGCAGATTGATTTGATTCTGCAATTCAAGGTTCAGGATTTTTTTTAGCACCAACGAAACCGATCCAATGGTTGTGGCCTGTTCCCCATAAGTGGCCGGGAGGATAGGCATATTTGTATTGGGATGTAACATGTATTTTGATTTTTTACTTTGAACCAAATCAAAAATAAATTCACCATTCAATGAGATACCACCGCCCAGATACACTGCTTCAGGATTCAGTAAATTTGAAATGATTCCGATACCCATGCAGAAATATTCCATAACTTCATCATAAATTTTTAAACTGGCCTCGTCGCCCAATTTAGCCGCTTTTGCTACAAGTTCAGCAGTTATCAGATTTGGATTGCCATTACAAAGTTCGTTCAAAATCTTTGAGTTGTTATTTGCAAATTCCTGTTTTCCAAGGGCAGCAATTCTGTGTCCGGAAGCCAGCGCTTCCAAACAACCCAGCATCCCGCATTTGCATCGCACATTACTTCCGGTATCAACGGGAATATGGCCAAATTCGCCTGCAAATCCCGCATTGCCATTTACCAGGCTTCCGTCAATCACCAACCCCGATGCGATACCGTAACCAATATTTAATACAGCAAAGTTTTTTAAATTCTGCTTAGCTCCAAGTTTTAATTCTCCCAACGCCATTAAACGGGTTGAATTATCATAAAAGAAAGGTAGATCCAATTTGTCTTCCAGTTCTTTCCTCAAATTGATTTTCGACCATCCAAAATCAGGAGATTCCTCAATTATCCCGGTTTTATTGTCAACAAGTCCGGCAACGCCAATGCCAATGCCCCAGATTTTTGAATTTGCCTCTTTTCTGCTTTCCAGCTTTTTTATCACCTTAGGAACTGTAACGAATTAAATTAGTCATTTAGATTCGTGATTTGGTTTGATTATATAATTCCATTCTCCATGAAAATCATTTCGTTCAATTTTTATCT
>Ga0100400_1002458_pt1 | contig 12834 bp, 9 predicted proteins | sample CryGeymeta201524_FD_80420 | JGI IMG/M metagenome (GOLD analysis project Ga0100400, IMG submission 80420) | Groundwater microbial communities from Crystal Geyser aquifers in Utah, USA - Crystal Geyser metaG 2015-24 | ecosystem: Environmental > Aquatic > Deep subsurface > Groundwater | place: USA... | reverse complement strand
TCTAAATGGTGAAAATATTAGTATATCCTTTTCGGAATTTTTATAATGGAAATAAATTTCCGAAGTGTCATTTGTTGTACTGTATGCTAATATATTATGTTTAACATTATAAGCAAAGCCAAGAAAGTTAGTATAGTTAGCAAGACTGACTAATGTATCTAATCTTCTTGATTTAAGAAAGTATTCTGCAATAACATTTTCTCCAGATAAAAAAACGAAACTTGTATCACTGCTCCATTGCGGGTAGGCATCATTAACAGCATAATTAACAGGTTGATAAACACTTAACCCAGTGTTTATAGGCTTTAATAAGCTATCGTTCATAGGGATATAATACTTGGGATTCCCATACATAAATATGCTGTCGTTTGGAGAAAAAGAACCTGGAAAGGATGAATTTACCATGTAACCCAAAGAATCTGCTTCGGAAACATCAAAATCAAAAGATAATTTTTTATCAATGTCATATAGGGTCTTTCCATAAACCAAAAGATGTTGCTTATTACTTAAAATTGGAGGCAAATAAATGAAATCAGTTTTATTTACTTCCATATTTTTCAAATCTACTTTTCTTACTGTATCGCTATAAAAATCCTTAAAGTAAACTTGTTGTGCAATTCTGTCTATAGAAAAATGAGTCGAATTTATGTCTGTTAATAAAAATTTTTGGCTATGGGAAACAGAAGAAAGGCTAACAACTAATGCAGCAATTAAGATGAGCCTTTTAGAAAGAAAGGAGATTTTCTTGCTTGCTTTAAAGTAGTCAGTTGCATGGGAAGAGCCGATAATAAAAAGTAATATACTGTGTAGCATAAACTAACAACTCTTATTTTTATTTATAAAATCTTGAGCGATTAAAATTTTTGTTCGGGTGTGGATTAGCGGGTTACAATTTATCAACCCACTGTCTGTTCAATTGTTTGTTGCAAACTTAGATTATCAAAAAACTAATGTCAAGGTTTATTTTAGAAATTTGCTTTTCTTGTAATAAAAGCAAACAACTGTTTAATTCCATACAGTTTTGATTAAACGATGGCTAATCTCCGGAAAACCTCGTTTTCTCGCTAAAAACGAAGAAATAATTATCAAAAACTGCCGGGTAATTACAATTAACCACTGATTAATTGTAATTAACTGCCGGTTTATTTTAATTAATCGCCAACTAATTGTAATTACAAACCGGGTTATTTTAATTATTCTCCGGTTAATTACAATTACCTATACGTTTGTTTTAATTATCAACTCTCTAATTGTAATAAGTTCAGACTTAATTGGAATAAACCGTTGGTTAGTTGTGGTAAATCCACCAATCTTTTTAACAATCCCCGGCAAAATTAAAACTCCCATCTTCCTTAAAATTTGAACTGACAAAAACATTGTAAAAGATTAAGTTTTCATTGTAGTAATTGCGGTTCTCTATTTATTGTTAAGGCACTACGTTTTTATTAACAAATTTATAGGAGTAATTATGCCGGTTGACGAAAAAAAACTCTTTAGTGAGTTCACCACACAGCTTGAAGATGCTGCCGATGGTGTTGCCATTCATTCCTCAGATGTAAACTTCCCTCCTGCTGTTAAAGAAAGTGATATTAGAAACTGGGAAGCGGACATCTCTGCAAAACGTGAAGCCTACGATAAGGCTAAGGTTATTTCAGACGGACTGCATGATGCTTATGAAAAGGTTTTCAAAGAGTATCAGGCAAAGTTCTCATCTGTCTGCACGTCTCTCTATGGTTTCCATGGTAAACAAAATCCTATTGTAGCAGACTATGGATTAAAACCATATAAAAAGACTGGTAAAACAGGTCCGCGTGTTAAAAAGGCAAACTAACCCCTTTTTTAAGCAGCAGTTTACGTTTAATTAACTGCTGCTTTTATTATCATATATTAGTTCAACATCCTTATAACCTCTTGATGAATTTCCAGACTCGCTGCGATAATGCTTTCACCTTTTGCGGCATCATTTCCATGATAATCCGTGATAGTTCCTTTTGCGCCGCGGATAATTGGAATGACTGCGGAGGAATCCCAAATGTTCATTATCGGATCGACCATAATATCTGCGTAACCTGTTGCAACTAAATAATAACCGTAGCAGTCACCCCAATTGCGGTAAAGTTTTACTCGGTGAATAAGCTCATTAAACTTTTTTGCATCCTGATATTTTTCAATATTCAAATGATCGGTGGTTAAAAGCGTTGCCTGCGAAAGTGAAGCGCATTTTCTTACTTCGGTTTTTACTCCGTTTAGTTCGCACGAATTATTATCGCCGATTAAAAACTCATTTAATACGGGTTGATTGATCACTCCAAGTACCGGTTCGCCATTTTTAGTTAACGCGATCAAAGTTCCGAATGTAACTGTTCCCGTGATAAAACTTTTTGTTCCGTCAATCGGATCGAGAATCCATTTGTATTCAGCGCTTTCGTTGTGCGTTCCAAATTCTTCGCCAATAATTCCGTGCTGCGGAAATTCTTTCATTATCAATTCACGCATTTTTTCTTCGGCGGTTTTATCAGCAATGGTTACCGGAGATTCATCTGCTTTAGAATCAACCGGTATATGTGTGCGGAAATAGCTACGGATGATTTTTCCCGATTCATCTGCAAGATACTTAGAAAACTTTTTTAATTCATTCATAGTTTTTCTTTTAATGTTTGTTCATAAATTGAAATTACTTTCTCTGTGAGATAATCTAAATCGAAAAACTTAACGGCTCTTTCTCTTGATGATTTCCCGAACAGTTCTCTTTTTCCTTTTGAAGAAATGAGTCGTTCAAGTTTTTCAGCTAAATCATTTCCATTTTTCTTCTCAAACAGAAAAGAAGTTTCTCCATCAATTGCGATATCGAGAATGCCATCGGAATTTGAACATACCGACGGAATACCCATTGCCATTGCCTCAACCAATGCAATACCAAAAGCTTCAGAATGCGAAGGGAAACAAAAAATATCGAGCGCCGCCAGCACCTCAGGCGTGTCGGAACGGAAGCCGGCAAAAACGATATTTTTCAAATTATAATCATCAACAAGTTTTTTAATTTGAGTTGCATAAGCTTCTTCTCCTCTACTTGCTTCACCAACAATTAAAAATTTAAGATTGGAAAATTTCATGCTCAACTTTTCTGCGGCAAGTAAAACTTCTTCATGTCCTTTACCGGGACTAAACCGCGCGAGCATTCCGATTACAATTTCATTATCAGTAAAACCGAATTCATTTCTCACTTTACGTTTATCAATTTTCTGCGGGTCAAATCTTTTTCTATCAACAGCGTTGTGAAGCAAAAGAATTTTATCTTCGGTTAGCGGACAAGTTTCCAGCAAATTTCTTTTTATCACTTCGCTTATTGCTAACGCATAAGTAACGCGTTTATAAACCCATTGATGCAGTATATCTTTTTTAACAATGAATGAACCAACTTGCTTGGTTAAGAAAAGTGGAATTTTACTTCCTATGATTTTTAACGCCGGAACTAACACCCACAAATCCTTCGAAGCCTGAGTGTGAATAAGATCAAATTTTCCATTTAAGATGATACGTGATAGTTTGAAAGATTTCACCGGATGAAAATATCCAGACACTTTTAAAGTGCGAAAAATAATTTTTTGTTTTTCAGCTTCTTTGTGAAGACGGGAATTTTCAAAACACAATAGCTCAACTTCAATATTCCGCTTCAACAGCTGATGAACCGCCGTCAGCGTGAACATTTCCATTCCACCCCAGCTTTTAGATAAACAGGAATAGAGAATTTTCATTGTAAGTTTTCAGTCATCAGTAATTGGTTTCACACTAAATTCAAATTGTATGTTAATAATTTTTTTTGAGCGTTGTGTTTTTATAATAGTGAGAAAGAATTTCATCGAAGAAAAAACCGGATTCAGACATTAACGCCGCCCCAATTTGACAAAGCCCGACTCCGTGTCCCCATCCGGCGCCGTGAAGTACAAATTTTTGCGGCACACCATTCACTTCATCCATTTTATCAAATACAATTGCGGAGCTATAGAGATGCGATTTTGAAAGGAGCTTTCTAATTTCCAATTCCTTCCCGATGACCATTGTTTTCTTTGTACCGATAACTTTCAATTTTATCAATCGAGCTGAAGCGCCGCGCTGCATTGGAATAAAGTCAAGTATTTCTCCAAAATCAATCCCGCTTTTTTCTTTTATTAATTCGGCTAACGCTGCTTGAGTATATTCAACTTTCCACCGGTAAAAATCCGTCGTCTCCTGGTCAAAATCAATCAACACTTGAGAAAGGATTTGCTTGTCTGTTGTATTGCAAAACGCGGGAGGCGCAGAGAGTATCCATTTCCGCGCATTCCGTTCTTTGGAAAAGTCAATAGTATAATTTTCCGGTTCATATTTATAATCAACAACCGGAACAAGATAACTGAAATGTTTAGGCTCCCACACATTTTCAAATGATTCGGAAATACCGCCGCATGATTTTGAAAACCTCGCGTCGCAAATTTCATCACCGCTCATTAAAACCAATCCGCGGGTTTCATTAACCGCAATTTTTGAAATATCGGTATAAATTTTTGTTATTCCCTGGTAGCGTTGACAGTGGTCATCCGCGCAGACATCAAAGTATTCATGGTCTTCACGGTCGTACCAGCGAACGATTTCGTCATCATTTTTCTCTTCTGTTTCATATTCAAGATGTTCTTTTTTTATTTTTTTTGCTTTTACAATTTGCGCCATAACCCAGCTTCGGGAAATAATTGCATGAGCTTTTAATAATTGAATCGTTCCCTTCGCACTCATTTCAGAAGAGATGACACTCGTCAAGTATTCTTCTAAAGGAACGATGTTTATTGCATGAATTTTATTCCCGATGCGCAGCAGTTTTAACCATCCTCTGAAACTCTGTTTTTCTTTTCTTTCCCAATGAAACTTTACCCCGATAAGAACGTCACGTAAGGTAAAATGTTCCGAGATATGATTTGACGGCACCAGCAGGATCTCGTTTTCAAATTGAATTGACGTGTCGTTCTGAATTAATTCTAATTTGTTATTTATAACTTTTGCTTTACAAATTCCGCTTAACAACTCCGGACTTCCTTTTATACGGAAGTTTCCGTGCAGTTCAAATTTTATTGATTTTTCATATTGGATTCCGACGCTGATCTTTGGCTCATTCATAAGTGATGTTTTGCATTGTTAAGAAAAGTTTTCGTTGCAAATATAAGAAAAGCAAAATTTAAAGCCGTACCAGACGCGCAGAGAAATTTATTAATTTCTCTGTTTCTTTTTAAAAATTGAAGACCTAATTTCAGTATGAAAAATTATGAGAGAATCTAAACAATTATATGAAGCTAAATGGTGGGAGCAAAAAGAGAAGAAATTACTCTGTACTCTTTGTCCACGCTATTGCACTATTGGCGAAGGACAGAATGGATTTTGTTTTATACGGAAGAATATTAACAACAGACTTTACTCGCTTGGATATGGAAGGCCAACAGGTTTTGCGATTGATCCGATTGAGAAAAAGCCGCTGAACCACTTTTTACCCGGAAGCGAGGTTCTTAGTTTCGGAACTGCGGGATGCAACCTCGGCTGTAAGTTCTGCCAAAATTGGACAATGAGCAAAGCTAAATTTGATGACGGTAAATCACTCTTTGCTTCACCCGAAGAAGTTGTTCATCTTGCAAAAAAAAATCATGTTCCTTCAATTGCTTTTACCTACAACGACCCGACTATTTTCGGAGAATATGTAATTGATATTTCAAAAATTGCACGGGAACAAAAAATAAAATCGGTGATGGTAACTGCGGGTTACATTGATAAAAAGGCTCGAAAAGAAGTTTACCAATTTATTGATGCCGCAAATGTGGATTTAAAAGCCTTCTCTGAAACTTTTTATCACAAACTAACCTTTTCTCATCTGAAAAATATTCTTGAAACTTTAGTATGGTTAAAGCACGAAACGGATGTGTGGCTGGAAATTACAACGTTGTTAATTCCTGGAGAAAATGACTCACTTGATGAAACGAAACAAATGATCGGCTGGATTTTAGAAAATCTCGGAGATGAAGTTCCGCTCCACTTTACTGCTTTTCATCCCGATTTTAAAATGTCGCATAAATTGAAAACACCGGTGGAAACGCTTGTGGCTGCGCGGCAAACCGCATTGAGAAGCGGAATAAAATATTGTTACACCGGGAACATCCATCACCCGGAAGGACAAACAACTTATTGTCCGGTTTGTAAAACAAAATTGATCGAACGCAATTGGCATGAAGTAGCATCCAATCATTTGGATAAGAATAAATGTCCTGTTTGCGGAACAATAATCCCGGGTCTTTTTAGGTGATTATTTTTAGCGGCTTAACTTTTTTCGGCTTTCCTTAAGTTTTTTCTTATATTTTCGACAATAATTCCAATTGATTCAATTTTTTTATGGATGAATTCAAAAGGGAAAAGAAGAGAGTTCTTTTCCCGGGAAAATAAAATGAAAAAAAAAGTAATCGTGAAAAAAAAACCTGCCGGCAAACAAAAAACATTCTCGCCATCTTTTCAGGAGTTCGTTTATCAATCAGTGTTTCATCATTCGGTTGATGCCATCTTTATTCTCAATGCAACATCGAGAACAATCTTGGAAATCAACGAATGTGCAACAAGAACGCTTGGCTACAGAGCGGATGAGCTGGTCGGGAGAAACTTCTCAACGCTTTTTCCTGATGACCATGAAACGAGAGTCGAAAATATTTTAAAAGAATTGCATGCCTTTGATGCAGTGCTTGCCGGGCAGAAATTCCTCTGTAAAGATGGTTCAACCTTATCAATGGATGTCACCGGATTGATTGAAGAATTGAACGAAGAAAAATGTATCATTCTTTTTTTACGGACGGCAAAAGAACGAAACCATGTCGAGCAAAAACTTTTTTTCAACAATGAACTGTTCCACAGTTTAATGCAGCACCTTCCCGATTATGTTTATATAAAAGATAAAGAGGGAAAATTCTTATCTATTAATAAAGCCTTAAAGGATTTCCTCCCGGGAACCGCAAGCAAAAACACCAGACAACTTGTACCGCAATCTTTTTCAGATTTGACCGCAAGAGAAGATGCTGAGATTCTTCAAACCGGCAAAATGATCCTTAACAGGATGGATCATCTAAAATATTTTAAAGACGGTAAAGGTGTCTGGATGCTTACCACAAAAGTTCCCATCTTTAAACCCACCGGTGAGATTATCGGCTTAATCGGTATCTCAAGAGACGTAACTAACTCGAAAAATGAGCTGGAAGAGTTAAAAAAAGGAGAAAAACTTTACTCTTTGCTTTTCGACATGTCACCTGTCGGTATTCTGCTTGAAGACGAAAAAGGAACAATTTTGGAGGTGAATAAAGCTTACTGCAATTCAATCGGTTTTCCTGCTGAAGAGCTGATCGGAAAATCTATTTCCCATTTTACAAGTGCTGAAGCTCTCATTAAGATGAAAGAAAATATTAAACGAATTTTAAACGGGGAAATTTTAATTCAAGAAGTTGAAAATATTGGAAAAGACGGTATTAAAAGAATTTTAGAACTGCGTGAGTTGAAGGTTACTTTAGCCGGTGGAAAAAACCGGATTTTAGTTATTGCCAATGATATTACCGAACGAAAAGAAGCCGAACAGAGACTCCAGCATGAAAGTGATCTATTGCGAAATCTCATGGACGATATTCCCGATACGATTTATTTTAAAGATGAAAAAAGTCGTTTTATACGCATTAATGCTGCACAGAAAAAAACTCTCGGGTTAAACAACGAAGCTGAAGCTGAAGGCAAAACCGACTTTGATTTTTTCCAAAGAAGTCATGCATCTGCAGCTTTGCTTGATGAACAAAATATTATTCGAACCGGTAAACCGATGATTGGAAAACTTGAAAATATTCGCACTTCAAACGGTAGTTACCGATGGGTTTCCGCGACAAAAGTTCCCCTCTTATCTAAAGACGGAACAATTAAAGGGATCGTAGGTATTTCTCATGATATCACCCACTTAAAAAATCTCGAAGAAGAAATCAAAAAAAGCGAAGGAAAATACCGCTTTATGTTCGAACATTCTCCCATTGGTTTTTTTATTTTTGATACCGGCGCCCGCATAACTCAGTGCAACAAGCGTTTTATGGAAATTCTTCAATCCTCTTATGAGAAACTTATCGGCTTAAATATGAAACAATTGAAGGATAAATCAGTCTTGCTTTCAATTGAAAAAACTTTGCAAGGAGAAGATGCCTCCTATGATGGTTGGTATAAAGCAACAACAAGCAGCGCCAAAATTTATGCTACTATCAAGACAACTCCATTGTATGATACAGATAAAAATATAATCGGCGGAATGGGGATCGTCGAAGATATAACCGAAGAGAAAAAGAAAGAATTGGAGATCCGGAAATCGGAGAATCATTTCCGTTCAATTTGGGAAAATTCTTTTGACGGGATGAGGGTTATTGATCACAACGGCATTATCCTTTCTGTTAATAAAGCATTTTGTGAGATCGTAAAAAAAACACAGGAAGAATTAATCGGCAAACATTATTCAACCATCTATCATGAAAGTCTTCGTGCAGATTTCATTTTAAAAGGAAGTAAAAATCTAATATCGAAGACTGTTCCTCTTCATTACGAACGAAAGTTAGAACTCTGGGACAAGACAAGTGTGTGGCTTGAAGTTATGAATTCGTTTATAGAAATTTCCGATGAGGAAAATTATTTGCTAAGTATCTTTCGTGATATCAACCAGAGAAAACTTGCCGAAGAAAAAATCAAAATCTATCTTGAAGAACTTAAAGAATTGAATAAAAGCAAAGATAAATTCTTTTCTATTGTTGCTCATGATTTGAAAAGCCCGTTCCAGGGATTGCTCGGTCTTTCCGAAATCCTCCTGGAAGATTATTCCGAAATGTCTGACGACCAGATCGTGCAATATCTTAAAATGATCCGCACAACCACAAAAGATGTTTACCGCTTAATTGAAAACTTACTTGATTGGTCGCGCCTGCAATCAGGCAGAATGGACTTTAACACTGAAAAACTCGACTTCTTCCATCTCTCTGAGAATGTAATAAACTTACTCAATCCAAGTGCATCAAAGAAAAATTTACGGCTCATTAATCACATTCCAAAAGAGAGTTATGTTTTCGCAGATATAAATATGCTGAATTCAGTTTTACAGAATTTGGTTTCTAATGCCATAAAATTCACTAATGATTCCGGTGCGATCTCAATTTCTTCCACCGTAAAAAACGACTCTTTAGAAATCACTGTCACTGATAACGGGGTTGGCATGAGGGAAGAAGATTTAAATAAGTTATTTAAATTGATGAGCATTTTTCTACAAAGGGAACAAAAGATGAATCGGGTACAGGCTTAGGTTTGTTGTTATGTAAGGAACTGGTTGAAAAACAGGGTGGAACTATCTGGGCAGAAAGCGAACCGGGAAAAGGGACAAAATTCATATTCACAATTCCAAAAGCTTAGAACAAATTTAGGTTTCCATTTAAAGATCTGCCTCGAAAAGTTTTTCTCCTTCAATTAAAGAAAAGCTGTGGAAACAAAAGTTTTGTGTTTTCGTGAAATAGCAATCCGTCTATTTCAATCTCCATACATAAATAGAGCGGAAACTCTAGAAGTAACTCCCTTATTTCTTCTTTCGAATTAACTGAAAATGTTATCCACAATTTTGTTTTGTCGGATGATAAAGCGTACGAAGTAATTTTCTTTTGGCTCACCAATTTACCAATATACTCTTTCTGCGCAGGAATTCGTTCAATGTATTCTTCAGAAATTACTTCCGGAAGTGATATGGTCGCCATAAATTCTTTCATGTCCATCTTTCTTTAAATAATCGTTTTACTAATAACACATTTCGGGAAGAAAAAGTTTAGCGTGAGGTATTTTCCTTCAAAAAGTACTGCTAAGGTGACAACGAAGCTCTTTTTAATCGCCTAATATCCAGGGAAAATAAAACCTCGGGGAGAGGAGTATGAGAAGCTACCTCTCCAAAGTTTCTTATATTTCCGGTAGAGAAATTTTAAAAATTACTGAGCGTATGGCAGAAAAAATAATTCGTGTAAAAGGAGCAAGACAGCATAATTTAAAAAATGTTGATCTTGAAATCCCCGGCAATAAACTTATTGTCTTTACAGGTGTGAGCGGAAGCGGTAAATCTTCTTTAGTGTTTGATACTCTCTATGCCGAAGGACAGAGGCGTTATGTTGAAAGTCTCTCTTCTTACGCAAGGCAATTTTTAGAACGCATTAACAAACCTGATGTTGATTTTATCACCGGGATCAGCCCCGCAGTAGCAATCGAGCAAAAATCCGGGTCTAAGAACACCCGCTCAACCGTCGGCACCACTACAGAAGTGTATGATTATCTCCGTCTGCTTTTTGCAAGAGTCGGCAAAACAATCTGCTTTAACTGCGAGAAGGTAGTAAAGAAAGACACCACCGCAACGGTTGTCGAATTTTTATCTTCACTTGATGAAGGGACAAAATGCTATCTTACTTTTCCGCTAACCGAGCATGAGGGAAGAACTGTAAAAGAAGAAATTGATTTAGCGAAAAAACGAGGATTCTTCAGAATCTATCACAAAAATAAAGTTTACGATTTAAATGAAACTTCCCCCAACCCAAAATCAAAGAAAGATATCCGCGTAGTAGTTGAGCGGTTAAAAATAACACCGGCAAATCTTCGCGAAAAACTTGCCGATTCTATCGAAACAACTTTTAAAGAAGGCGAGAACCGGCTTGTAATTATCAATGCAGAGACGAATGAACAAACCGAATTCAATAAATTTTATGAGTGCTGTGGAATCCGGTATGAAGAACCCGAACCACGGTTTTTCTCATTCAATAATCCGTTCGGCGCTTGCCCGGTTTGCCAGGGATTCAGCAAAGTAATCGGCGTTGATATGCAGCTTGTTATTCCGAATCCGAATTTAACTTTGCTTGAAGGTGCAATCGCTCCCTGGCGAACTCCTAAGTTTAGCCAGCATTTACGCGACTTGGTTCAACATTCAAAAAAATATGAAATCCCTTTAACCGTTCCATTTAAAAATTTATCTCCGGAAATTGTAAACCTTGTTTGTAACGGTACAAAAGATTTTACCGGTATCAATGAATTTTTTGAAAAGCTTGAAGGAAAAACTTACAAGATGCACATCCGCATACTGCTTAGTAAATACCGCGGTTACACAACGTGCCACGCTTGCAAAGGCAGCCGGCTGCGTCGGGAAGCGCTTCAAGTAAAAATACAAGACCATTCCATTTATGACCTTGTAAAACTTTCGATTGATAAATCACTCGCATTCTTTAATAATTTGAAACTTACCGAGTATGAAACAAAAATAGCGGAACGTATTCTAAAAGAACTCCAAAGACGTTTGACTTTTTTAAATGATGTGGGATTGAGCTACTTAACTCTTGACAGGTTAAGTTCAACTCTTTCCGGCGGAGAAACTCAACGGATAAACTTAGCGACGGCTCTCGGCTCGGCTCTGGTGGGTACGCTTTATGTTTTAGACGAACCAAGCATCGGGCTTCATCCGCGGGATAACGCAAAACTTATCCGCATTTTGAAGAACCTCCGTGATATTGGTAATTCCGTTTTGGTGGTTGAACATGATGAAGAAATGATCCGGACTGCTGATGTTATTGTAGATATGGGACCCAAAGCAGGTCAACACGGCGGAGAAATTATTGCACAGGGAACTGCGGATGAAATTATTCAAAACGAGAAATCGCTTACCGGAAAATATTTATCGGGCAAATTATTTATCCCTTTGCCGGCGCATCGAAAAACGGAAAAAACTTCATCGCTGAAAATTATTGGCGCGCGCGAACATAATCTCAAAAATATTGATGTTGAAATTCCGCTTCATAAATTGGTTGTGGTTACCGGCGTTAGCGGTTCCGGGAAAAGTACGCTTATCCATGATATTCTTTACGGCGGTACTGCGAAATATCTTGGAATGAATCCAGGCTCAGGCGGGGCACCCGCAAACTTTGATGAAATAAAAGGAACACAGTATATTGATCACGTTGAAATTGTGGATCAATCGCCAATCGGGAAATCGCCCCGTTCAAACCCGGCGAGTTACATAAAAACCTTTGAAATGATCCGGGAACTTTTTGCTTCAACCCATCAAGCCAGGGCGCGCGGATACAAGCCGGGTTTCTTTTCTTTTAACGTTCCGGGGGGAAGATGCGATGCTTGCTCTGGAGATGGATTCATTAAAGTTGAAATGCAGTTTCTTGCCGATATTTATTTGGAATGTGAAGACTGCAAAGGAACACGCTTCAAAAAAGAGATACGCGAAATTACTTACCGCGGTAAAAACCTTGTTGAAGTTTTGGAGATGACCGTAGATGAAGCTATTGAACATTTCCACGGGAACGATAGAATTCTCCGCTCACTAAAAGTTCTTGCCGATGTCGGTTTGGGGTATATAAAACTTGGTCAGCCGTCGAATACACTTTCAGGTGGAGAAGCTCAACGCATAAAATTAGCGCTTCATCTAAATGCTCAACATGATAGGAAACATACCCTGTTTATTTTTGATGAACCGACGACCGGTCTTCACTTTGATGATATTTCTAAATTATTGAAATGCTTCGACATGCTGATTGAAAAAAATAATTCTGTTGTAATAATTGAGCATAATTTAGACGTAATCAAATGCGCAGATTATGTTATTGACCTTGGTCCCGAAGCAGGCGAAAACGGAGGAGAACTTGTTGCAACCGGAACTCCTGAAGAAATTGCCGCAAATAGCAACTCGCTGACAGGAAAGTTTTTAAAACAACGACTGCAGTAATAATTAGGAATTAGGAATTA
>Ga0100400_1002456_pt1 | contig 12838 bp, 12 predicted proteins | sample CryGeymeta201524_FD_80420 | JGI IMG/M metagenome (GOLD analysis project Ga0100400, IMG submission 80420) | Groundwater microbial communities from Crystal Geyser aquifers in Utah, USA - Crystal Geyser metaG 2015-24 | ecosystem: Environmental > Aquatic > Deep subsurface > Groundwater | place: USA... | reverse complement strand
CCGATAAGTGAAAAGTATAACGATTATGCAAAAAAAGTTTCTGATTTTCTAAATAATTCCGATATTCGCACCGTCGTTGATGAGCGTAATGAAAAGATTGGTAGGAAGATACGCGATAGCGAGCTAAAACGCACACCTTATTTGCTGATTGTGGGCGAAAATGAAACTGAAAATGAAACCATTTCAGTTCGTCGGCAGGGTGAAGGAGATAAGGGAATTATGAAAACCAGCGAATTCGCTGATTTTGTGTTAAAAGAAGTAAGAGAGCAACTTTCAGGATTGTATAACTAATATAGGAGGAATTTAAAATAGCTATTAAAAATCGAGGTCCAAGAAATTTCCAACCCAGAGCAGAGTTGGAACCTCAACACCGGTTAAATCATAAAATCAAAGTGCCTCAGGTGAGGTTGGTGGGCGATAATATTCCGGAACCGGGAATCTTTGCTTTACGCGATGCATTAAAACTTGCAGAAGAGTTGGAACTGGATTTGGTGGAAATTTCGCCAAAAGCCGAACCTCCGGTTTGTAAAATAACGGATTACTCCAAGTTTCTTTATCAGCAAAAGAAGAAACAAAAAGAGATGAAAGCCAAAACGGTTAAGGTGGTGATAAAGGAAATCAGGTTTGGGCCACAAACCGATGAACACGACTTTAATTTTAAACTCCGACATGCTGAAAATTTTTTAAAAGATGGGGCCAAGGTAAAAGCCTTTGTATTCTTTAAAGGAAGATCGATTTTATTTAAAGAGCAGGGCGAAATTTTGCTTTTAAAATTGGCTACTGGTCTTGAAGATATTGGTGTCGTTGAGCAATTACCAAAGCTCGAGGGCAAACGAATGACAATGTATATTTCACCGAAAAAGAAATAATAGTTCTTTGATAACATTTTAATTAAGTAGGATTATGCCAAAAATGAAAACTAATTCCGGGGCCAAAAAACGTTTCAGGCTTACCGGAAGTGGAAAAATTAAAAGGAAACATGCCTACAAAAGCCACATTTTGACTAAAAAAAGTACAAAACGTAAACGTAACTTAACTTATTGGACTATGATAGACAAGACCAATGAGAGTAACGTAAAGCTTTTGTTGTGTATGAAGTAATCCGTCAGTTGACGGATTAATAGCTCTTTTTAAAGCGAAAAGGTAAAAAAAGTTTTTAACCAGATGATTGTGCCTTAAAGAGTTCTCCGGCAAATGACGGAGGATCGCCGGTTATCAAAAAAAGTAAAAGTATGCCAAGAAGTGTAAATCATGTAGCATCACGGGCCCGAAGAAAAAAATTACTGAAAAAAACAAGAGGTTATTTCGGTTCCCGTAAAAATGTCTGGACGGTTGCAAAAAATACCTGGGAAAAAGGCCAGCAGTATGCTTACCGCGACAGGAAAGTGAAAAAGAGATTATTCCGTGGATTGTGGATTCAGCGTATTAACGCTGCAACACGTTTGGAAGGAATGTCGTATTCACAATTCATGGGATTGTTGAAAAAGAACGCCATTGAAATCAATAGGAAAGTCTTAGCCGATTTGGCCATGAACCAACCTGAAGCGTTCAAAGCAATCGTTGACAAAGTAAAGTAAACAAAACGTATTATTTTTTAAGGTGAAATAAATAACCCTGACGGCTACCGTCAGGGTTTTTTCTTTACGGGTGCGGCGAATTCCGATTCGCCGGTTTAAAAAGCGTGGTTAGGAAACCGAGCCACCCGAAATCACACACTGTTGAGACCTTGACTTTCCTACGTCAAAATAAATGTTTTTCTTGTGTAATGAAATGTAAACTATAATTTTTTAATTTTAACTTGGATTGAGATTCATAAAGAGGAATTGATGGCAAATTGGGAACTCGCCAAAAATGGTGAAATGGTATTTAAAATTGACGGTTTAAAATAAAAATTATGAATCCACGGGTAAAAAAAGTAAAACCAATGGATGATTTCAAACTCTGTATGGTTTTTGAAAATGGGGAAGAACGAATTTTTGATGTTAAGCCATATCTCGATAAAGGAATATTTGCTGAATTAAGGGCTTTAAACAAATTTAATTCAGCACATGTTGCCGGAGGAACCGTACAATGGGAAAATGAAGCAGATTTTTGTCCCGATACTTTGTTTGAGGACAGTGTCCCCTATCAAAAAACATCGAAGAATTTATAGGAAAACAGGATTTGGGATAATCTTGTTCAATTTGGTTTGATGTTCCGAAACTTCGGGAGTAACTTTCAGTATCGGGACTTTTCCAGGAGACAGTAAAATGCCGGACTGAGGAAACTCAAACTCCCGGGTTTCCAATTCACTATTCATGCTCTGACTTTCAGTTCAGGGTATGAATAATTTCAGGATTTTACTTTTAGTCATACCATCACAGGAAGTGATAGCATGACATTAAAAACACGGTTGCAAACCATATGACCATGACTTCAAACTCAGGACTTCCGACTTCGGGCTTTCCCTACCAAACCGTTTTAATTATCCCACCATCAACCGCCAAACTCACACCGGTAATGTACGATGCTGCCGGAGAAAGCAAAAATGCCCCGGCTTTTCCAAATTCTTCAATATTTCCGTATCGGCCAAGCGGGATTGTGGCTTCGTTTTTCAGTTTGATTTCAGCAACCGGAACTCCCGATTTTTCTGCCATATTTTTATCCAGCGATTTAACACGGTCAGTATCGATTCGGCCTGGAAATAAATTATTTACGCGAATGTTTTCCCCGGCAAGTTCATTCGAAAGGCTTTTCACCAAACTCGTAACTCCTGAGCGCAAAACATTGGAAAGTAGCAACCGGTTCACGGGTTCTTTTACCGACATGGAAGTAATCGTAAGAATTGAACCTCCATCTCCGTTTCGCATAACTGGCAAAACACCACGTATCAACCGAACTGCGCTCATCAATGTGAGATTGAAAGCTGATTGCCAGTTGTCGTCAGTAAAATCGTCGAAATTTCCGGGGGGCGGACCGCCGGCATTTACCACCAATCCATCAATTCTTTCAAAGGCTGTTTCCACTTCAGCAATCCAGTTTTGAATTGATTCAGCGTTTGAAGCATCAAAAACCGAAGCATGAATAGTTGCACCGGTTTCTTTTCGCAAACTCTCAGCAGCTTTTTCTATTTCTGTTTTGGTACGACTGGCAATACAAACAATTGCTCCGTTTTTTGCCAGTTCACGGGAAATACCAAATCCCAGTCCTTTGCTGGAAGCGGCTACCATAAAAACTTTTCCTTCTATTTGTAAATCCATAAGACAATTAAAAATTAAAAATTTGAAATTAAAAATGTAAGCAAATCTCAAATAAATTTCAAATAACAAAAGACAAATCTCAGATAAATTTCAAATAGCAAAAGTTAAATTACAAATAAATACAAACCTCAAAATACAAAGTCAAAATAAACTTCTATTCATAATTCTATTATTCTTTCTCCTTCTTTGGAGAGGTCAGGAGAGGCTTTTTTTTCTTACTCCCCTCCTTTGTTAAAGGAGGGGCCGGGGGAGGCTTTTAGCGCAACCAATGCAAACGATGCCAGCCAATGCGCACCGGCATATTCGCCCGAATCCATTTTTTCGTAACTATAATTAAAGTGTTCAGTCCCTAAATCAATCATTTTCCGGTTGTTCAGCCCTTTTCCCATTTCAAAAAGGCACCACGCACGGCTGAAATTTAATCCGTCCAGATGCGCCAGTTTTCCATCGCTGCGGTCGGTTACAATTGCCGGTTCCAAAAATTTAGCGGGATTTTTCTCAAAGCCCGGCATAAAATCTTTCAGCCATTTTTTGAACTCTTTTTCAGGCAAAACTTTCATCATCAGCGAAGCCTCCAGCAAACAAGGCGAGAGAAAATCGGTTCCTCCGGGTTCCCAGGTAAGCGGGCATCCACAGTCGTTTAAAAAATACTGCTTTGCCTTTTCTTCGATTTTGGCGGCGAGTTTTGTATCGTATTTTTTTGCGTAATCGTACGCAAACGACATTCCGAAAGCAATGTTGTTGTGTTCGCCAATCCGGATTGGATAGTTTAACTTGTCGAGGAATTCAGTGAATTTTGCTGAAAGTAACTCAACTAGCGGATTAAGATTTTCATGCAGAATCTTCGACTCGGGAGAGTCGAAGTCCCGGAGGGCTTCATCAAGTTTAAAAAGCCATGCCCAACCGTAAGTTCGTTCGTAATCTTTGTTATGATTATCGTTGAAATATTCGATTTCTTTTTGAATATTTTCGCTGGTTATGTTTTTGGTCAGTTTGGCAAGAATTTCATCCCGGTATTTAAAATCGGGAAATTCATTTAAAATGGTAACCAAAGTCCAGTACCCGTGAACCGAAGAATGCCAGTCGAAACAACCATAAAATGCGGGATGCAGCTCACGGGGAGGAGCAAGGTAACTGTCGTCTCCCAAAACGCCATTCAATTTATTGGGATATTCCTGGTCGATACATTCGAATGCAAAATGGTAAAGGTATTCAGCTTTCTTTTCATCTAAATTCAGCCTGGTTTGAATCTGAGATTTTCCTGCAAAACAGAAAAGGAGAAGAATAACAGGCAAAGTGAATTTAATTCTCATTTTGAAATCATTTGATGTGATGAAAATAAAACGACATGATAAATTTTTGAAGTTATTTTTTGTATTTGTCGTTTAACCCGATGTTTCCGAAAATCAACGATATAATTTTCTGAATGCGCTTTTTCTTCGTTTCAACTGTTTTTGCTTCAGAAATGTATGTGGTGAATTCCCTCTGTTTACCTGGTGTAAAACGGTTAAAACAATTTTCAAGTTCTCTGTCTTCGTTGAAAACTTCTGTTAATTCATCAGGGATTATAACAGATATGTTGCGTTCCGGTTTCAGCTCCTTCCCCTGTTTTTGATTTTCAATTGCTTCATGCAGGTATTTTAAAACCAGAGTGTCATCAATTTTATCAACCGATGTAAAACGCCACTGCCGCAATGCTTTGGTAACTCCTTCAGAAGCATTTATTAGTATTCCTGCCTCATCTTTTAAAAACGAACCGTTGTAAAACCACAACCCGACATACGATTTAAATGCCGCCATTCCGACCACATTTTTATCATTAATCGTGTAAACCGGGATTCCCCATTTCACTGTTTCTGTTAGTGCCGTCGAACGGATGAGTTCGCGCAAAACAATTAAAATTTCCCTGCCTTCCTCAACATTCAGTATATATTCATCAACCGTTTTATATCCTTTCATATCAATTAAAAATTGGAAATTAAAAATTAGAAATGAATCTCTCAACTTTGAACTTTAAACCTGCCTGCCGACAGGCAGGCTCTGAACTCCCTATATCTCTCTCAGTTTCCACTTTCCCTTTCGAAACAAATATAATGCAACCAAAGCTAAAAACGATTCGGCACATACAATGGCAATACTTGCCCCGGTTAATCCCATGTTTAAAACAATGGCCAGCAACCATGCCAACGGAATTTCGAACAACCAGAAACTTACAAAATTGATTTTTGAGGGTGTTACTGTGTCGCCGCTACCGTTAAATCCCTGCATCATCACCATGCCAAGCGCATAAAATAAGAAACCTATGCTGATAATCCGTAAAGCCAGAATTCCGTTTTCAACAACCAATATATCTGAAATAAATAACCGTACCCAGAATCCGGGGAAAATGAACAGCGCCAAACCCATTGTTCCCATAAATGCCATATTTACATAACCGGTCACCCAGACCGCTTTTTCTGCTCGGTTGGGTTTTTTTGCCCCCAGGTTTTGTCCCACCAGCGTTGCTGCGGCATTACTTAAACCCCAGGCTGGCAATAGCATAAAAATAATTATTCTGATGGCAATGGTGTAACCGGCCAGCGCTTCAGGCCCTGATACAGCAATAATCCGAACAAGAAAAATCCAGCTCGAAGTGGCAATCAGGTTTTGTAGAATTCCGCCACCCGAAATTTTCAGAATTTGCCACATCACTTCAAATTTTATTTTCAGGCTGTCGAAATAAAGGCGAATACGGTGACTTCCCGAAAACAGGAGATAAAACTGGTAGATAACAGCCAAGCCGCGGCCAATGGAAGTTGCAACGGCTGCGCCCATGATACCAAGTTCGGGAAAGGGGCCTATTCCAAAAATCAACAACGGGTCGAGAATGATATTGATAATGTTGGCAAACCACATCACACGCATGGAAATGGCTGCATCGCCCGAACTCCGGAAAACTGCATTAATAATGAAAAGTAGCATGATTACAGCATTGCTGCCAAACATGACTGCCGGGTACAAATAACCCTCTTCGGCCATTTTTTCGGTGGCGCCCATGATTAACAGAAAATCTTTGGCATAAATTACCCCGGGAATTGCAATCAACACCGAAATAAAAACTCCAAGTAAGATTGCCTGAAATGCAACCACACCGGCATCTTTTTTCTTCTTTTCTCCGATTCGCCTCGAAACCAGCGCTGTAGTTGCCATGCTCAATCCCATGCCAATGGCATAAACAACGGTCATTACCGATTCGGTTAAACCTACCGTTGCAACAGCATCGGACCCCAATTTAGAAACAAAGAATATATCGACAACAGCAAAAACCGATTCCATCACCATTTCCAAAACCATTGGAACGGCTAAAATAAAAATGGCGCGACCAAGATTTGTATTGGTAAAATCACGCTCCGAACCGGCAATGGCTTCTTTGACATCCTCCCAAATTTCTTTGAAATCGATTTTTTTCACTTTACCCACTTCTCTTTTTCCTTTTGCCCTTTTCCTTTTGCCTTGTTTAAAACCTTTCTCCCCACCAGCGTTTCAGCCTTTCAAGTATCTTGATTTCCAACTGGTTGTTTTGTGGGTGGTACAGTCTTTCTTTTTTGATTTTTTTTGGAAGAAAATCCTGCTCCACAAAATTGCCTTCAAAAGCGTGGGCGTATTTATAATCTTTACCGTAACCAATTTCCTTCATCAGTTTTGTCGGGGCGTTGCGAATGTGGAGAGGAACTGGCAAATCTCCGGTTTGTTTCACGAGCGAAATCGCCGCGTCGATGGCTTCGTAAGCTGAATTGCTTTTAGGCGAAGTGGCCAGGTAAATCGTACATTCAGAAAGGATAATCCGAGCTTCGGGCATCCCTATTTTATGCACAGCATCAAAAGTACTTTGTGCCAATAATAAAGCATTTGGATTGGCCAGACCTACATCTTCAGCCGACAAAATAAGCAACCGACGGGCGATGAATTTCACATCCTCACCACCTTCGAGCATCCGGGCAAGCCAATAAACTGCCGCGTCGGGGTCGCTGCCGCGAATGCTTTTGATAAATGCTGAAATGATATCGTAATGCATTTCGCCTTGTTTGTCGTATATGGCAAGGTTGTTTTGCAAACGGTCGAGCACTTTTTTGTTGGTAATTTCAATGGTTTCGCCATCTTCAGCCTGTACCACCAGTTCGAGGACATTTAGCAGTTTGCGCGCATCCCCACCCGAAAAACGCAACATCGCCTGGTCTTCGGTGATGGTAATATTTCGTTGTTTCAGTTCGATATCTTTTGCCAGCGCAGTGTCAATCAATTTAAGCAATCCTGCTTTTTCGAGTGGTTCGAGAATATAAACCTGGCAGCGCGAAAGAAGCGGGGAAATGACTTCGAACGATGGATTTTCAGTGGTAGCGCCAATCAGAGTGATTGTTCCGTCTTCAACTGCACCCAGCAGCGAATCCTGTTGCGATTTGCTAAACCTGTGAATTTCGTCGATAAAAAGTATGGGATTTGGCTTGTTAAAAAACTGCTGTTTTTTGGCTTTGTCGATTACATCGCGAATATCTTTTACACCTGAATTAATAGCACTTAACACATGAAAAGGCCGTTCCAGCGTGTTGGCAATAATTTTGGCCAGCGTGGTTTTTCCAACACCGGGCGGCCCCCACAAAATGATAGATGAAATATTTCCCGATTCAATCATTTTGCGCAAAACCGCATTTTTACCCACCAAATGTTCCTGCCCGATGTAATCATCTAAGGTTTTTGGGCGAAGCCGTTCTGCCAGCGGTTGGTTGCTCATGAAATTATTTCTTAACTCTGTTCAATAATTTCGGACCGGTTAATTTCAATTAAATTACTTCTGGAGAGCATCGAAATAATTTTATTAAGGTTATTTCTGAATATATTGATTAAATCAGGGTTTGGAATGTTGCCTGTTTTAACCATGACCAGTTTTCGGGGCTCAGCTTTGATAAGGTATGAATCAAGAAAATCATTGTCTTTTGTTATAACCACCCGGTTTTCAGTGATAGCACTGAAAATGATTTGAGAATCCTTTGTTTTATTTTTTTCAGGGAATTCCAAGGTGTGAACCGCATCAAATCCTTCACTTTTCAGGAAGTCAGAAAGTGACTTTGGCAACTGAGTGTCAACGATAAATTTCACGATGCAATTTTATAAATGCTTTTTATCTGTGTCAGTTTTGCTGCGTATTCAAGACAGGCCAGAAAATCATCTTTTTCAAGGTCAGGATAATCCAAAAGCAACTCCTCAATAGTCATACCCGAAGCCAGTAATTCCAATATGTTCTCCACGGGATAACGAAGTCCGCGAATCGTTGGTTTTCCGTGACAGATATCCGGGTCTATTGTTATTCTTTGAAGTAAACTTTCCATTTATTGATATTTACAAATTTATTCAAAAATCGTAAAAATTTACCGACTAAAAAAATCCTTTATATAAATGCAATGATCTTATTCCACTCTCAACCCCGTCACCAGTGTTTTCTTTTGCAACGAAAACCATGTCAATCCGAAAATCCAAAGGAAACCGTTTAGCAATATCAATCCGGTAACCAAAGCTACTGTGCTGAAAGATGTATCAGAGCCCGCCGAAAGGAAAGCGGGCAATGTGGCAACTACGGCGGCGGCAAAACCAATCATTACCCCGGCAAAAAGCAAAAGCAGATATTCGCCGGTTATAATCCTGAAAATCGGTCGTGTACTGAATCCAACCGCCTGCATCAACGCAATCTCGCGGCGGCGCTCCAACAGTGTGCGTGCCAGAATCACTGCCAGCCCAATGGTTCCGAGGATTAAGCCAAGCGCCCCCAACGCGAGGAATATGGAAAGATATGTATTCGTAACAGAGTAAAATTCGACCAGACGCGTGGCTGTTGACTGCATTTCCCAGCCATAATCGCGGAAAACTGATTGCAATTCGTCGGAAATGGCTTGCTGGTTATCAGGATTTCCGTCAATCAGAAATACTGAAGTACCGCTGTGTGTAGGATAATTTTTCAGGAAGTTTTGGTTCGAAATTATCACATATCCCTGAAAAATTGAGGGAGTTGTTCCGGCAATCAGTTTTAACCGGAGCGTGTCGCCCAATTCGTTTTGATACAAAAGTATGTCTCCCACTTTCATCCCCAAACCCCACTGAATCACGGTTTGGTCGGCGATTGCCGGAATAGTGCCATCGTCAAATTGTTGATTCAAAGCGAGCCACAAATCAGTTTCTTCAAATTCCTTCATTTTTGTGGCGAATGAAAACCGGTCATGTAGCATTTCCCGTTCAACTCCCAAAATAGCAGGTTGCGAAATGCGGTTCAGGTTAAGGCAACTGGCATCGTCGCCTTCCACTTTACTGAATTGAATTGCTGAGAAATCCTCCAGAATTCCTTCATTTGCTCGTTTATCAGGTGCATTCATATCAAACAAAACAGGAATTGTGGTTTCGGCAAAATAGAGAAAACCTCCGGTGCCGCTGGTTTTGTCCTGTGCATTGGCAAACATATCGAGTTTATTCGAACCTGTTGAAACCACCAGAAAAGTTCCCAGTGCAAAAAGGGTAACTACTGTTATCGAACGTCCTTTGTTGCGGGTGAGGTTCAGTTGTGCCAGTCTTCCCAACCCAAATTTTTCGTTTTTCTTTACTTCAATCCGAGAAAGATTTCTTCGGAAAAGGAGTAACAATCCCAGCAACAGCAAAGCGCCGGATAAAAAGAAGAGTGAAGGGTTCATTTGATTTATTCCTGAAATCTGATAAACGAAAATAACAATTGAAATAATGAGGGAGAAATACAAGATTCCGTTCATAAGTAGTTTTTTCCCTCTTTTTTCAACCGAGAAGATTTGTTTTTGAAGATCGGCAGCGCGATGTTTCTGGAATCGACGAACTGAAATTAATATTGCTGCCATGGAAACCAGCAAACTTATACACAGTCCCAAAATCAATGTAATCGGGTAAATCCGAATCATAAGAACATCAGTTCTTACAATGTCAAACCACAAGGTATTCAGAATTTTAAAAACAAGTGAAGTATAAAACACGGAAACCACCAATCCGAGTAGTCCACCCAAAAGCGCCACAACAAAACCTTCGGAAAGGAAAAATCCGCGAACCTGTTTTTGCCGGAATCCCAGGGCATCGAACAAACCAATCTGAGATGATCGGGTTTCAAGGTTTAACCTGAAAAGCAAAGATGTCAGTACAATTGCGGCTATCAAAAGAAAAAAGCTCAATCCGATGAACAGCCCGCTGAAATCGGTACCGTTTTGTGCTGCCTGCACACCTTGTTCGCGAATAGGTGTGATTGCCATTCCCAAATCGGCTGGATCAATTTCCTGAGCAAAAAGCTGGTTGTATTTGTCTTCGTTAAATGTTTCAGTCGGAAAACGCACAGCCGTATAATTTCCAAACCGGTTCGACCACATTTTTAAAGCCGCGTTTTTCGATACAAAAGCTTTTGGCGTTCCTTTATAATCGTCCCAGTATTTTTCGTCTTTATCACGAATTGCATCCAGATTAATTGGAACACCGGCTTCCCACTCGCGGCAATGTCCGGCATCTGAGAGTCCGGGCAGGTGCGGCGCCCGCGTTGGGTCGCTCCATTTGGAATCCATCGGAATAACCTCTTTTACAATAAACTCAGTTTCCTTTTCGATTAACTGACGAAGCGGGCCTATTTCCAAATATTTTAGAATGATTTTATCTCCGGCTTTGGCATTTAAATCGTCTGCAGCCCAGCGGTTGAGGATGATTTCGTTTTCGGCGAGATTTGAGTCGGTAACTGAGGAGACGAAAGAGTAGGGGATGGAGGAAGAAGAAATGTGATTGGTGGGGATTGATGGAGATTGATTGAGATTGGTTGCTGGTTGCTGGTTACTTGTTGCAGGTTGCTGGTTACTGGTTGCTGGTTGCTGGTTGCCGGTTTCTGGTGACTGCCAACTGCCAACTGCCGCTTCTCCGCCTTTGCCTTCGCCTTTCTCTATACTTTCTTCTGACTTCCGACTTCCGACTTCCGACTTCTCAATCGCATTCACAAAATAGGTAAGTATCAATTCAGCATCTGGTAATTTATTTAGTGTAACGGAAATCTTATCTTCCAAAAAAACCCGTTCGGTGGAGATTTCGGTTTCGTTGGTCGTTTCAATTCTTTTTAAAGATAAGCCTGCATCAGTTGGTGTGAGGCAGCTTTTAACCGATTCAGCTACTTTGGATGTTTCAATTTCAGTTGAAACTAAAATTTGATTGGCTTTGCCTTCAAACTCCATCAGCTTGTTTAATCGTTTAATGGAAACAAAAATATTGTAAGGAGCAGTTTGCGAGTTCTTCAGATTAAAACGGCCAAGTTCTTCTTTTTGAACCACTTTTTTGATGGTTGCACGCATCGAAACACTGGTTTCTTCAGCCGAAACAAAAGGGGCATTCATGGGTATCAGACTTGCTTTTTGAATTCGCACCAGCAAATTGTAGCCTTCTTTTACCTGTAGTCTTTCGGCCAGGTTTTGACTGATTGCAATTTCATTATCCTGCATTTCAGAAAAAAACGGGGTATTGGAAATTTCTTCAAAATCAGTGTCAACGCCAATCACCTGAACTTTATTTACCCGGTTCACACCTCCATCGGCAATCGCCATTCCTTCCAAAAGCAAAACCGGGGAAGCTTTTATTTCAGAATTAACAACTTCGATTTCGGTCGCCATTTCCTGCCGAAAATAGCGCTCGGTAACCGAAACGAGGTGAGTTGTTTTTCCTAGTCGCGAAAAAGTGGATTGTTCCAGACTAAATCGAACTGAATCGCCGATGATCAGCGAACCTGTTAATACAGTAGCGCTCACAACAACCCCGAGCGCAACCAGTAAGTTTGCCTTAAAATAGTGAGTGAATGTTTTTAGTATATATTGAAATTTCATGAAAGCCCCCTCTGACTCCCCCGGCGGGGAGAACTTTAAACTTTAAACTGTAACCCCTGAACTTTGTATCAACTTCCCATTTTTCAGGGTGAATTTTTTATCCATTTTAGCGGCCAAATCAGTTGAGTGGGTGACGGTTACAAGCGCAACATTTTCCTCATTACTCAATTGAATTAGCAACTCTGAAAGTGCAACTGCATTGTCTTCGTCAAGCGCACCGGTTGGTTCATCGGCCAGAATCAGTTTTGGTTTGTTGATTAGCGCCCTCACTACTGCTGTTCGCTGACATTCACCGCCTGACATTTCCGATGGTTTCTGGTTGAGTTGTTCCCAAATACCGACTTTACGAATCAGGTGTTCAGCCCAATCTTTTTGTTCTTTCGAAATTTTATTTCCCTGCGGCAGCAATGGTAACAGCACATTTTCCCATAATGTTAACTGCGGCATTAAATAATGCAACTGAAAAATAAATCCCAGTTTTTTATTGCGGAAATCAGCCAGTTCGGTTTTTGAATAACCGGTAATATCCGTTCCTTCAAAAAAAACTTTCCCTGTTTCCGGCAGGTCGAGCGCGCCAATTAAATTGAGCAATGTAGTTTTTCCCGAGCCACTTGGCCCGATAATCGCTACTTTTTCACCCGGATGCAAATCAAGATTGAGGTCTTTCAGCACCGGACGGTAGCTGTGTGTGCCCGACTGCCCGTAGCCTTTTGT
>Ga0100400_1002453_pt1 | contig 12844 bp, 9 predicted proteins | sample CryGeymeta201524_FD_80420 | JGI IMG/M metagenome (GOLD analysis project Ga0100400, IMG submission 80420) | Groundwater microbial communities from Crystal Geyser aquifers in Utah, USA - Crystal Geyser metaG 2015-24 | ecosystem: Environmental > Aquatic > Deep subsurface > Groundwater | place: USA... | reverse complement strand
TTGATTCAGGCTAGCCTCATGATTTTCTTTAAGTTGATTCAGGCTAGCCTCATGACCTTCTTTGAGACGATTCATGTCAAACTGCAGATGCGTCAGCTCTGCCTGAAGCTTGGCCACATGCCCAGATTGCGAACTGGGGTAAGCCTTTACAACATGCTGGTACACCATGCCATTTACCGCATGGTCTTGCAGAAAGTGGCGAACTGGTTCATCCAGTCCCGTCCAGAACGATGCCAACTCTGACGCTAACGGCGGCACTTCCACATATTCCCAGCGCTGAGCCAGAAAGCCGCTTGCCAGCAACAGTTGCTCCACATCGTGACGGCCAAAAAAACGCACATGCGTGCGATCCAAAAGCCCTGTGGACTGATACGGAAAACCTCCAGCCATCAAGCACCCCAACACCGACAAATGCGACACATTGGGAACAGACAACACCACATAACCGTTGTTGGACAATAAATTTCCCAGCACCTCAAGCAAATCTTGCGGGCAATTCAAATGCTCCAACACATCAGCCAACACAATCACATCAAACACTTCGCCCTTAACCGCTTGCACCCACGCGGCTGCCGACAAATCGGTCTGAATCACCCGCGTACAAAACGCTTTGCACACGGCAAGCGCACCGCTGTCCATGTCCATGCCAGTCACACGGCATCCTTTGGCATGCAAAATCCGCGTTACCGTACCTGGGCCGCAACCCAGCTCCAGCACCCGCAAACCAGGCTCTATCATTCTGGCAATTCGCGCTGCGGCGCTGCCACCATCCGGGTCAATCTGATGCGCGTATTTATGTTCTGACATGCGATAAAAAGGTTCCAAATCAAATGAAAAAAATAGCGGGCATTCTCGCCAGACTCTCAAACTGGCTTCAATCCAACATGCCGGGTGCCATCAACGCACCACAGCCCCCCGACCTGCCAGAAAACTACGATCTGGCCGCCTATCGTCAATTCATGTGCCAAGAAACCTGGCTCTACAGCGCCAATTATTGCAAAGCCCGCATCACCATCCAGGGCGCTCACCATTTGCGCAACGCACTAGCCAAGACACCCGTTATGGTCGTATTCATGCACCAGGGCAGCTGGTTACTGATGAACGGCGCACTACACCACCAGCTGGGGCTACCCGTTTCCACCATTGGTTCACGCAGAAACCTCGACCTTTGCCAACCAGAAGAACGTGCCTTCTGGCTTGGCGTGCATCAGCGTGTCATCTCAAGCTGCAACGCCCCCTGCGTCTTTTACACCGACCAAAGCCCCATGGGTGCGGTGCGTTGGCTGCGCCAACCTGGCCATGTCCTGACCGTCGCACTTGACGTGCGCGAACCAGGGTTTGAAAAGCCAGAACTCCCCTTCAAGTTTTTGCAACACACCATTTACCTGCCCACGGGAGCCGCCCGGCTGGCGCGCATGACCGGTGTGCAGGTGGTGCCCGCCACCATCGAATACCTGCCAAAAAAACGCAAACACATGCTTACCCTACACCAAGCCATCGCCCCGGCCCAGCAAGAGGCAGACATCATCGGGCAAGCCCTGATACCGCTGTCTGCCCAACATGCCCGTGCACCCAACCAGCAATTTTTTGACCTCATAGCCGCACATGCCCAGCCTCAAACCGACGCACCGCCCCATTGATGTGCCAAATGCACAAAACCCTGCTCCACACCGGGTTGGGTGACATCAATCACTGCCGCCTCCAGCACCCGGTCATAAACATGAATAGCCCGCTCGCAAAACAAGTAAGCCCCCACGGTAAAACGCCCCTTCATCAGCGCAATGCGCGCAAACGTCACTGTAGCAACCCCCACGCCTGACGCATCCACCGACAACTCAACCTGGTCAAACAAGGTATACACGCTACTGAAAATTTGGCCGTCAGGCAAGATAAAACCAGTCGCCACCACAGGCATGGGCATACCCGGCGCACAGCAAAACTCCACGCTGATCGTCACATCACTCTCACCACTTTTGGCCACCAACTCCCGGCCGCACACACCATCCACACAGGTTCGCACCCGGGTAATGCGCGCGCTACCGTCCGCCATAACAGGCATCGCCACCTCTGTTGGTGCTTCTACTGCCACAGCTACAACACCTGGTGAAACATCCTTAGCGCGCAAACTGTCGTTATAGGCCGCCACCACCGATGACGCAGACCCCACCAGACGAACCTGCCCATGGTCGAGCCAAATTGCACGGCTACAAAAGGCCTCCACCTGATACAAAGAATGCGAGCAAAACAACACCGTTGTGCCACGTTCACGCAACTGCATGATGCGCTCGAACGACTGCCTGGCAAACGCCCCGTCCCCCACAGACAAGGCCTCATCCACCACCAAAATGTCGGGGCTCACGCTGGTAGCCACGGAAAAAGCCAAACGCACATACATGCCACTGGAATAAGTTTTGACCGGCTGCTCAATAAAGTCACCAATACCTGAAAACGCAACAATACTGTCATACAAAGCAGCAATCTCGCGTTGCGACAAACCCATCACCGAAGCGGCCAGGAAAACATTCTCGCGACCTGAAAAATCAGGGTTAAACCCCGCACCCAGCTCCAGCAACGCGCCCACCTTGCCATGCACTGCCACCGTGCCGCTGCTGGGTGTCAACGTGCCACAAATCAACTGTAGCAAAGTCGATTTGCCCGCACCATTGCGGCCCACAATACCCAAGGCCTCGCCTTTAAAAACCTCAAGATTCAAGGGTGCCAATGCTACAAAATCTTGCGACTGTGCGCGCAAACCTGGCCACAAAGCCTGCCAAAAACGATCCGCTGGCTGGCGAAAACGCCGGTAAACCTTACCCACCTGGTGCAAGCTGATCGCCAGCTGCTTGGTATCAAATGACATCGGCAAACCCTCCACGGGTACGGGCAAAAACCCAGCTCCCGGCCAAAGACAAAACCACGCCTGCCACAAACAACCACCCCAAATGCGCCCAATTGGGCCAGACACCAAGCAACACCACGGCGCGCAAAGCCTCAATTGGCGTACTCAACGGATTCACCGGCAACCAAGGCTGCAAGGCCAGCGGCAGGGCGCTGCCCGGGAAAAACACCGGTGTCAAAAAAAGCAGCATCCCCATCACCGGTCCTGTCAGCTCCGCCAAATCCCTAAAAAAAACACCCAGTGAAGACAACAACCAGCCCAACCCCAACAACACAGGAAACAAAGCCAAAAAAATCAACGGCAATGCCAGCCAAGGCAAACCCACACGATGCCCAGCCAGCAGGCTAATGGCCAACCACGCCACCGTAGCCAACAACGCGTGGAACAAACTCGCCAGCAACGCAGACCAGGACAACACCTGCAAAGGGAAAACCACCTTGGTCACCAAATTGGGCTGACTCACAATCAAGCGCGGCGCGCGGTTAATAAACTCTGCCGCCCAGTTAAACACAATCAAACCGGCAAACAAATTCAAGGCAAAAGTCAGGTTACCCTCATCCATGCCTGGCCATCTGGCCTTGAAAATATGGCGAAACACCAAGGTATAAACCGCCAGCATCGCCAGCGGTGTCAACAGCGACCACCCCAGGCCCAACATTGACCCACGGTACTTGCCCAACACCTCACGCCGGGCAAACTGCCAAATCAGCGTGACATGAGCCGTGGGCCACAAAAAATCAGACAAACGCAACATCCAAAAACCCTTTTAATCTGGCAACCGTTCGCCAGGCACCTGTAATTTTGTGCTGTCAATGATCAAGTTATCGCCATCACGCAGCAACGCCCCGCGCGCCTGCAACACCTGAAACGCACGCGTTACTGTCTCACGCGTCAAATTCACCATAATTGCCAACTCCTGGTGCGTGGGCACATTCACAATCTGCAACAACTGGGCATGTGGCTGCGCCAAACTCTGCAACTGCAACACAATCCGCTGCACCGGGTGGTTCACCGCCAGCAACTGCTGCTGCTGGCTTTGCCTGCGGATACGCTGGGTCAAACCGCGGGTAATCCCCTCCATCACCGCAGGCAACAAAAACATCACCTTCTTCATGGCCTGCGCTGGCACCATCACCACGGTTGACTTTTTGATGGCAATGATCATCTCGGGCTGCCCCACACCGTCAAGCATATCGATCTCGCCAAAATACTCACCTTCATTGACAAAATAAATCCCCACCTCTTTGCCATCCAGCGTGAAATCTATCGCTTGCAATTTACCTTCAAGCAAAAAACACAAAAAAAGGGCAGGGCGGTTTTTTTCAAACACCACCTGCCGCTTGGCAAACTCTTTGGTTTGAGAAATCAACGCCAATGACTGGGCATCCTCGTCCGGCAGGTTGCGCAGCAGTGCAAATTGCCGCAAAAGTGACGGGTGAATAGGCATGTAAGGTCAAGGCAATCAAATAGCGAAACAGCACATGAGTTTAAGAGCAACGGCCAGCCAGCTGCCAGCGCCAATCAGCCAGCCAGCTGTTTTTGTGATTGAACGCACAACTGCAAAACCCCTTGCCCACTAAAATTCGTTTCCCAAAAGCCACGCCGCCATGAACACCCCCGCACGCCCACCCAACCACCGCCCCTGGGCACAGGTGTGCGCATGGGTATGTCTGCTGCTAGCTGCCAGCCTGTTGCACGCGCAGCCTGCAGCCCCAGGGGCCGAATCCGCAGGCCAAGTCACGCTGGTCATTGGGCAAGCACATATCCAGCGTGTCAATACCAACACATCCCCCGCCACCAAAGGGGCTGCCATACAAACAGGCGACACCATCCAAACCGGCAACAACGGCCACGTGCACATCCGTTTTGCAGACGGCGCACTGGTCAGCGTGCGCCCCAACTCCATCTTTCGCATCCAGGAATTTCATTACGACGCCTCACAACCCGGCCTGTCCACCGTGCGCTTTAGCCTTGAAACCGGCGAAGTCCGCTCCATCTCAGGCAAAGCTGCTCAAGCAGCGCGGGATCGCTTTCGCATGAACACCCCGCTGGTGGCCATAGGTGTCAAAGGCACCGACTTTTTAACCCAAACCAACACACAGGCCACACGCGTCACCGTCACCCAGGGCACCATCGTCATGGCCCCGCTTGACACCACCTGCCTGGTATCCGGTCTGGGCGCATGCGCCGGGCCACGCGCACGCGAACTGCGTGCCGACATGGGCTCACTCACACTAATTTACCAGCGCGGCGCAGCAGACCCCGATCTGCAAACTGCACCCAATGGCAGTGACGGTGCCAAACTGCTCCAACTTGACCGTCAATTCAACAGCATCAAAACCAACGCCACTACCCCTCCCCCTAACACTACGCCACCCGTCACCCCCCCTGATGCCCCACCATCGCGCATGGTTTGGGGGCGCTGGGCCAATACCGCCATACCTGGCGACACCCTCACTGTGCCGTTTTTACAAGCCCTGCAAGGCAACGAAGTCACGGTGGGTGACGGGTATTACTTTCTTTTCAGACAGCCTGACACGCCCAACCTGCTGCCCAGTCTGACCCGCCAAATCGACTTCAGCCTGCAAGCCGCTTCAGCCTATTACCGCACCCCTGCCAACAACATCACTACCGCCAGCGTGCTCGGTGGTGCGTTGGGTATCAACTTTGCAAACCAAACCTACAGCACCAACCTGACCCTGGCCACCCAGGGCATTAACAACCACCCCTTTAGCATCACCGGCAGTGTCAACACCGCAAGCGGTATTTTTCTGGGCGGCACGGGCAGCCGCGAAGCCGCCAACCTGGCCGGCGCCTTGACATTTGATGCCCACCAGGCCGGCTACTTGTTCAGCGCGCCCGCCGGTGGCGGATCATTCATTGGAGCCACCCAGTGGAGCCAAATCAAATAATGCAAGCCCTCTGGCTCAAACTGCTACAACGCCCGCTATGGCTGCAGCTCTGTGCTGCCCTGCTGGCCACGGCATTCATGGGGCTGGTGCTTGCCATCTGGGGTCAACCCTTGCACCAGTGGGACGAGCGCCTGGCCAGCCAAACCTGGGCGCTGTCTGATGCCAACGCCACCGAACGGCGCGTTGTCATCATCGACATCGACGAAAAAAGCGTCCAGGCACTCGGCCCCTGGCCGTGGCCACGTGAACGCATTGCCACACTGCTCACCCAGCTAAACCACTACGGCGTCAAACTCAACATAGCCGACATCCTCTTTGAAGGCACACAAACCCAAGACACCGCGCTGGCAACCGCACTGGCGGCAGCGCCCAGCGTTATCGGCCAACTGCTCACCCTGCCAAACACCCCGCCTGACCACACCCCGCCCATGCGCAGCGGGCAACCCGCGGGCGCGCTCAACTTTGCCGCCTGCCCAGCCCAAAGCAGCGCTGCTACCGGCTACCTTGCCCCTGCCAGCACCCTGGCCGCAGCCGCCCACGGCGTAGGCCATATCACCCCAGTGCTAGACCCAGACGGTGCGGTGCGCCGCGTACCCGCGCTGGTGTGCCACAACGGCAAAACCTACCCGGCGCTTGCCGTGGCCGCGCTCAGTGCTGCCACCGGCGCTGCACCCCGCCTGCTGCCTGCGGGTCAAGCGGGCACGCCCATGCTTGATATGGGAGGCATCACCTTGCCCATTGACGCGCAAGGCCACATCCGCGTCTCATACCAAATGCCCCGCAGCGGCTTTGTAGCCGTGTCTGCGGTAGACGTCTTGCAAGGCCGTGTCCCCGCCAACCTGCTCTTTGGCAGTTGGGCACTGATAGGTGCCACTGCCCTGGGCGCCGGCGATGCCATACCCACCCCCCAGGGTGGCGCAGTCGGTGGGCTTGAAGTGCATGCGCAGATACTCTCCGCAGCCCTTGATGCCCGCACGCCCTATGCCCCTGCCTGGGCCTCAAGCTGGCCCTGGCTCACCGGTGCAATAGCCGCACTGCTGCTGATATTGGCCACCAATCTAGCCACCAGAAAAACAATGTTTTTAATGCCCTTGTCCGCATTAACACTGGTTACATTGCTATTTATTTTGCACGCCTGGCTTCTGCTGCACCAGCACCTGTGGCTAAACTGGGGGCAACCCGCGCTCTACATTGTGCTGCTGGCCACCCTGCTGGGTGGTGCCGAACAATTGCGCCTGCACTTTGAACGCGAGCGGCTGTTTCTTAACCTATCAAGCTACCTGCCAGCAAACGCCGCCCGCCAGGTGGCCTTTGCTGCACCCTCGGCTCAGGTGCAAGCCCAAAACCGCAATGCCACCGTCATGTTCGTAGACGTGCGCAACTTCAGCGCCTACTGCGAACACCGCAGCCCTGAAGACACCGCCACTGTGCTGCACCTGTTTTACACCACCGCAGAGCGCATCGTTACCCAACATGGTGGCGTGGTGGAGCAAATGGTGGGCGACAGCGTCATGGCAGTCTGGAACGGCTCAAACCCTTGCGCCGACCACGCCCAAAGCGCCGTAGCTGCCGCCAGCACCATCTGGCAACAGTGCTTGGCACAACTGCCCAAAGTAGCCAGCCGCAGCACCCCACCGCTGGATATTGGCATTGGCATTGAAACTGGGCCGGTGCTGGTAGGCTCTTTTGGCCCCGCCCGCAGGCGGGTTCACACCGTTATGGGCGAAGCCGTGGGCGTGGCCGCCCGGCTTGAAAAACTTACCGCAGAGCTGGGCTACCCCATTCTGCTAGGGCCACGCGCCAGCTGCAACTGCGCCCAGCCTGGGCTGCAAAAGCTGGGAGACTTCTTGCTGGCCGGCTTCAGCCAGCCACGTACCCTGTTCGCGCTACCCGTCAAACTGGACCACAGCCACATGCACCTGGTGTACAGCCTGGACCAGTTCACCAGCGCCATCGGCTAAAGCCTGCCCCACCTTGCGCCTGCACGCCCCCCCACTTCACACCGCTTTGCTGTTAACCGCCGCCCATGCCCTGGCTGGCGCAGCCCATGCCCAAACCGAACCGGCAACATGCCCCGCCAACTTGGGCATGCCAACCAACCATGCCACTCAAAACCCGCAGCAACAGCACCAACAACTGCGGCAACTGGCTGCACTGGCCGGCGCTTGCGAACACAACGCCAGCTACCACGCCTACCGTGGCATGCTGCTGCTGACCCTTGGGGCAAACACCCAAGCCCTGGAAGCGCTTGAAAAAGCCCTCATGCTCAACCCCGATCTGCCCGGTGCCCAACTTGACTACGCCCAAGCCCTGGCTCTGGCCGGGCAAAAAACTGCTGCGCGCAACATACTCCAAAGCGTGCTGCAGCGGCCAGACTTTCCCGCCGCCTTGCGCCCGCAACTGCAGCCCATTGAACCGGCCAGCAACCCCGCCTGGCGCTGGAACGCGCAGTTGCAAATACTCAGAGGTCACGAAACCAACCTGGCCAACGCCACCAGCACCCAAAACATCACCTTGCTGCTGCCCAACGGCCCGGTCACCATTGCCCTGGCCGACACCGAGCGCCCACGCACCGGGTCAGCCAGCAAAGCCCAGGCACAGGGTCAGCTCACACTGCCTTTGCCCACAGGTGGCCTGCAGCTGTACGCCAGCTACCTCGGCCGCCAGACCAGTAACCCGGCCAGCGCCGCAGACCCCACCCAGCTTGAGGCCGGCGCCGCCTGGGCGGTGGCAGTGGGCACCGGCACCCTGGTGGGCACGGTGGTAGCCCAACACCTTCATATAGCCCGCCAGGCCACCTACCGCGACACCACCCTGAGTTTCAAATACGAAACCGCGCCACAGTGGGCTGCCTGCCAATGGGTGCCTGAGCTAGGCACATCACACCCAAGCTACAGCACCTCACCGGTGCTCAATGGCCGTTACACCTTTGCACGCCTGGGGCTGGCTTGCCAGCGCGACCTGTACCAAACCCGCCTGACGCTCACCGCCGGGGTAGATACCCCCCAAGACAACGCCCGCCCTGGCGGCACACGCCAGCGGCAAGAAGTGCAACTGCGCCACGACCGGCTGGTGGTCAATACGCAACTGGGCTTGTGGGCGCGTTATAACCGCAGCCAAGATGCCACCGCCTTCAGCCCATTGCTGGGCAACCTTAAAACCGACACCCGTCTGACCAGTCTGGGTGTGGCTCTATGGCATCCGGTCAACAAAAGCTTGAGCCTGGGGTTAGAGCTGGAGCGCACCACCCAGCGGTCTAACAACACCATCAACAACATCCACAACCAAACTCTTTACGCTGGGGCGCGCTGGGTTTTGCAATAAAAGCCCCTGTATCCCCCGTCAACTAATTGATGTATTCAAGCAACAAGCAAGCAGCGCAGCTCAACATGTGATTGAACGCACAAAAATCCACGTAACAAGCTCTATACAATGCACGCACTTGATTCAGAATAGCCGTGCCTTCATCACAGGATGCTCGCCTGAGCCTCTATACACGTGGGGGCTCAAGCGAGTCAACCTCTTGTAGGAGCTCGGCTTTCTGCAGAAAGTAAATTTAAACAATGTCACTTTAAGGAGTACCCTGACATGCCTATTTCCACCAATGGAACCGTTGTTGCCCGTTTTGCTGGCGCCCTTTACAACCAGCAATTGAGCAACGCCACTTACAACGAAGTGGTCACCTGGTCCAACACCAATGACCTGAACGCGCTGCTGAACGCTGTTTACGTGCGTGACTTTTCCAGCGCTACTGACCTGAGCGTGGCCACCACCATCATCGCCAACCTGGGCCTGACGGCTGTGGCGGGTTTGGACAACTGGCTGTCGGCTCAATTGACCGCTGCCGGTAGCAACAAGGGTGCCAAGATTGCTGAAATTTTGAATGGCTTTGCACAAACCCCTGCCAGCGATCCGATTTATGGTGCTGCTGCTGCTGCCTGGAACAACCAAGTGACTACCAGCCAGACCCTGTCGCAAACTGCTGGTAATGCGGGTGGTTCGTTTACGACTTTGGGGACTACACCGGCTGGCGTGACTTTCACGCTCACTGCAGGTGTGGATGCTGGTGCTTTGTTCACTGGCGGTGCAGGTAACGACACCTTCACCGCTGACAACACCGGCACTACCGCTGTTCTGTCCTCCGCTGACGTCCTGAATGGTGGCGCTGGCACTGACACTCTGAATATCTTCTCTGCTGGCACCGCATTCAACCTGCCGGCCCTGACCAGCATCGAAACGGTCAATATTTACGACCAAACTGCATCACAGAGCATCGCGGCCGCCAACTTCGCTAGCGTGACCACCGCCAACCTGATCCGTGGCGACGGTGCCTTGATACTGACCGGTGGCGCAAACCTTGCAACCGTCGGTTTGACTGATATTGTTGCTGACGGTACGGGCGCTGCATTCGGTGTGGTGCTGGCCTTCGAAACAGCCCGCACTTCCGCTACGGTCAACCTGAATGGCGTGACAGCTTCCGGCCGCGCCAATGATGATAACGTTGACGTTAACGGCGCTGCCCTGACTTCGGTCACTGTCAACACCACCGGCACGGCCTCATCTTTTGATGTGTTGGACGTGGCCAGTGCAACCACCATTGCTATCGACGCTGCTGTCGGCCTAACCGTAACCGCCCTCGAAACCGGTGCCACTGCCGCTGCCTTGACCATTACTGGTGCTGGTGCGGTTTCCCTGGGTACGCTCGACACTGCCATCAATACCGTAACTGCTTCAGGCAACTCGGGTGGCATTACTGCTGCAATCGGATCCGAAGTGGACACCGTGTTCACGGGCTCCACTGGCAACGATGTCATCACCGCTGGTACCACGGCTGCACTCGTCGCCGCTGACACATTGGCCGTGAATGCTGGCGACGGCACTGGTGACGTATTGGTGGTTACTACAACCACTGACATTGACACTGCTGCCGATGGCGCCCGTTACACCAATTTTGAAATTATTCGCACCGCTGACTCCATGAACATGGCGTTGGTTGCGGGTGTAACTGCCCTGCAAATTACGGGCGGTACCGCAGAAGCTTATACCGGCATGAGCGCAACGCAAGCGGCTAATGTCACCTTCCGCGCCAACAACACGACGTCAACAGCCTTCACGCTGACGACGCCAACGGGTCCGACTGACGCCATCACGATCAATTTGGCATCGACCACGGCAACCACAAACGTGGATGTTGTCGGTATCAGTGTGGTTAATTTTGAAACCGTGACATTCAATGCTACGACCGGTACTAACACCACAGGTGATACCGCGATCGGTTTCTTGGCAAACAGTGCTGATTCGGTCTCCAAAATCAATGTAACGGGTACGGCAGATGTCACGTTGACTGTTGCAGCCGATACGCTCGACGTTGTTGCCGTGAACATCGATGCCTCCACGATGACGGGAACAGCCGACTTCACCTTGGTGCAGACGTCTGATTTGGTAGCCGGGTCAACCGTGACCGGCACTCTGAATGGTGACACGATTGCATTGGGTGCAACACGTGGTTCCACCTACAACGGTGGCGAAGGTGACGATGGCTTTAGCGGCGCTCTGGCTGTTTTGGTTGCAACCGGCACAAACGACACCAAAGTCAACGGTGGCGCAGGTACCGACACATTGACGCTGACAGATACCACCACCACGCTGACCGACAACCACTTCACATTTGTCACAGGCATGGAAAAGCTGGCTTTGTCAAACACGGTAGGCGACCTTGTCCTGACCACAGGCTCTGGTTTCAATGCCGCATTTGCAACGGGCGCAACCATCACTACTGGCGTGATGGCAGCAACCACAGATGTCAACATCAGTGCAGGTTTGTCCTCTGTGGCGATGAACATCACGGTTGACGCCACAAGCTTGGTGGGTACAGCAGCAGAAACTCACGTTATTACGACGGGTTCCGGTGCGGACACTGTCACCTTCACGGGTGACGCAACCTACGTGGGCGTCAATGGCGGCGCTCAAGGTACCATCGTTATCAGTACAGGTGGTGGTGCAGACACGATCTCTGTCACCGTGGGTACGTTGCTGGCAAGTACAGCTGGTCAGTTCGCGACCATTACCGGTGGTACAGGTGCTGATTCGATTACCAAGGTCGGTGTGAACTCTACGACGGCAACGTCAGTCGCACACTTCGTGATGGCTGTCGGCGATTCGACAACGACTGCCTGGGATAGCATCACCGGCTTTGATGTGTCTGACGGCACCGCGCTGTCTGATGGCTTGGACTTTGCTGGTACGGCTGCAGTCGGCACCCTGGCAACGCATCTGGACTTCGGCACCATCCTGTCGCACAGCATTACCGCTGGTGTGGCAACGTTTGATGACGCCGCATCCTACAACGCTGCTGTTGTCATCAACGCGACCAACCTGGCGGACGTAGTGGGCTACCTGGCCCTGAATACTGCGACCAACGATGTCGTGGCATTCACCTATGACAGCGATGCAAGCGGCACTGCTGATGCGACCATGGTCTTCCACAACGGGACGACCGATTCGCTGGTGCTGCTGGTTGGTGTGACCGCTGCTGACGCGCTTGTCACCACCAATGCCGCTGGTGCAAACGACCTGTTCATCCTCTAATCTCCCCCCGGAGACCCACCCTGCGCTTCGGCAAGGGGTGTAGGTAAACTCTCTCAAGACCCCTGTGACTTCGGTTGCAGGGGTTTTTTAACATCTGTACTTCAATCTAAACCAATCCATACCATGCCCCAAATCACCATAGACAACCACACCTACGACCTCGACACCCTCACTGACGAAGCCAAAGCCCAACTCACCAGTCGATAATACAAAGGACACCCATGTTAGAAAGTAATACAAAGGACACCCATGTTAGCGATAATACAAAGGACACCCACGTTAGTGAACATAACGCCCATCGTGTCGTATACTTTCCAGGCACCATCTGTTTATGAAAGAGCTCCACCGTGCCAGCCATCAGCATGTTTTTCGGTATCGTCGTCAGTCTGTATTTTTTTGACAACGAGCGGCATAAATTGCCACATATTCACGCCAAATTTCAAGG
>Ga0100400_1002452_pt1 | contig 12844 bp, 12 predicted proteins | sample CryGeymeta201524_FD_80420 | JGI IMG/M metagenome (GOLD analysis project Ga0100400, IMG submission 80420) | Groundwater microbial communities from Crystal Geyser aquifers in Utah, USA - Crystal Geyser metaG 2015-24 | ecosystem: Environmental > Aquatic > Deep subsurface > Groundwater | place: USA... | reverse complement strand
ATATTGCCATCGTGATACGTTATATCAAAGGCAAGATCAACAATATGAATGAGTTGCATCTGCCCGATGTACTCAAGTCGTTGATTATGGAAAAGCGTGGGCTGGTTCTGGTGGTGGGCGCGACGGGTTCGGGGAAATCCACCACGTTGGCTTCCATGATTGAACACCGTAGCCACACCCAGTCCGGTCACATTCTGACGATTGAAGATCCCATCGAATATCTGTTCAGTCACGACAAATCCCTCGTGAATCAGCGTGAAATTGGCACGGACACCCTGTCTTACGAAAATGCCCTGTCTTGTGGAATGCGCGAAGCGCCGGATGTATTGATGATAGGTGAAGTGCGGGATCGCGACACGCTGAAACACGCCCTGATTTTTGCTCAGACAGGCCATTTGTGTCTGACCACGCTGCATGCCAATAACAGTTATCACGCCCTGAATCGTATCGTGAATTTTTTTCCCTACGACTCGCGCCAAAGTGTTTTGTCAGACCTTGCCATGTGCTTGCGCGCAGTCATTTCACAACGTCTGGTGCGCACCACAGATGGCAAACAAGTACCGGCTGTGGAAATCCTGTTGAACACGACTTTAATCGCCGACTTGATTAAAAACGATGAAATTGAAAAAATCCGCGAAGCGATAGACAAAAGCGTCTCTGCCGGTTCGCAGACTTTTGAACATGCTCTTTACCGACTGTTTAAGTCTGGAAAAATAACCAAGGAAGAAGCCATGCTTAACGCTGACTCGGCAAGCAATCTATCTGCCCTGATTGATTTTTCGGAACGCACCAACACCGTACCTGTACCGGAATTTTCGTTCCGCGCAGATGAGGCAAAACCGTTGTCCTCAAAGTCGGATTTCAGTGGCATCAAACTTGATCTGGACGTGTCCAAATAGCGATGACAAATATGAGCAAGCCTGTCATCGCTATTTCCCTCACCCCAACCCCCTCCCCCGAGCGTGAGGGGGAGCAAACGTATCGCTGCGCGAACCTTATGATCCTGAAGTTGTATGGCATCCCCAATTGCAACACGGTCAAAAAAGCGCGCGACTGGTTATCGCAGCATGATATTGCCGTCGAATTTCATAATTTCAAAAAACAGGGACTGGATGCTGTGACCGCACAAAACTGGCTGGGTCAGCGCGCCTGGAGCGAGCTGATCAACCGCAAAGGAATGACTTGGCGCGGTCTTTCTGATGAACAAAAACAACAAGTTAAAGACAACTCCTCGGCATTGACTTTAATGTTGGAAAAAAACAGTGTAATCAAACGCCCCTTGCTAGAGCAGGACGGAAAATTGCTTTCTGTCGGCTTTGACGCAAACCGGTATGCAGACCTTTTCAAACCAGCAGATTAAACCCATTATGACTGACACTCTTGCTCTCGCCCGCGCGCTGATCGCACGCCGCTCACTCACCCCAGATGATGCGGGTTGCCAGGAAATCCTCATCGAACGGCTGGAAAGAATCGGCTTCATCGTCGAGCGGATGCGCTTCGGCAATGTGGATAATTTCTGGGCTAAGCGCGGCATAGACAGCCCCGTGGTGGTATTTGCCGGCCATACCGATGTCGTGCCGACGGGTCCCGCCGAATCGTGGTTCAGCCCACCCTTCGAGCCGACCCTCCGCGATGACATGCTGTTTGGTCGAGGGGCGGCGGACATGAAGACCTCGCTGGCGGCCTTTGTCACCGCCATCGAGGCGTTTGTCGAAGCGCATCCCACACATAAAGGATCAATCGCCCTGCTGATTACCTCCGACGAGGAAGGTGTCGCAGTAGATGGCACGGTGCGCGTGGTCGAAGCCTTGCAAGCGCGCGGCGAAAAGCTGGACTACTGCATCGTGGGCGAGCCGACTTCCAATAAGCTGGTCGGCGACATGATTAAAAACGGGCGGCGCGGCTCGCTCAATGGCACCTTGATTGTTAAGGGGATTCAAGGCCATATCGCTTACCCGCACCTGCTGAAGAACCCTATTCATAGCGCAGCCCCTGCGATTGCGGAATTGGCCGCCACCACCTGGGATGAGGGTAACGCGTATTTCCCGCCGACATCCTGGCAAATTTCCAACATCAACGGCGGCACGGGTGCGACCAATGTCGTGCCTGGCACGGTGGACATTCTCTTCAACTTCCGTTTCTCGACCGCCAGCACCGAGCAAAGCCTTAAAGACCGGGTACACGCAATTCTGGACAAACATCACGTCCAATACAATTTGCAGTGGGAGCTGTCCGGCAAGCCCTATATCACGCCCAAAGGCAGTCTGGTGGAAGCCATCAGCCGCGCCATCGAAAAAAGCTATGGCATTACCCCCGAACTTTCGACTTCCGGCGGCACCTCTGACGGGCGTTTCATTGCCGATATTTGCCCGCAAGTCATCGAGTTTGGTCCGTTAAATGCCACCATCCACAAACTCAACGAATGCGTCGCCGTGGCCGACATCGAGCCGCTAAAACTGACTTATCAGCACACGCTGGAAAACCTGCTATGCAAATAAAACATAATGCAAACAATAAGTTGCATGAAAATTCACATTTTTCGGAGGCCGAAAAAACCCTGCTCACCGTGCGCGACTGTCTGCGCTTTGCCGTCAGCCGTTTCTATCAAGCCAAGTTGTTTTTCGGCCACGGCAGCGATGATGCCTACGATGAAGCGGTCTATCTGATTTTGCACACCCTGCACTTACCGATAGATACCCTCGCCCCTTTCCTCGATGCGCAGCTCACCCCCAGTGAACTGGGCGAAGTGCTGAATGTTATAAGGCAGCGCGTCGAACAGCGCATTCCGGCCGCTTATCTGACTCATGAAGCCTTTCTGGGTGGATATAACTTTTATGTGGATGAGCGCGTCATCGTGCCGCGCTCCTTTATCGCCGAATTGCTGCGCGAGCAATTATCGCCCTGGATCGCCGACCCGGATGCAATCAGCAGCGTGCTGGACTTATGTACCGGCAGCGGTTGTCTGGCGATTCTCGCCGCAGACACCTTTCCCAATGCCATCGTGGATGCCGTTGATCTGTCAGCGGATGCGCTGGCCGTAGCGAAACGCAATGTCAGCAATTATGAATTACAAGCGCGCGTGAACCTGATCGAATCGGACTTGTTCACCCAGCTCACAGGCCGCCAATACGATTTAATTATCAGCAATCCGCCCTATGTGGATGCCGATTCGGTCGCCGCCCTGCCACAGGAATATCTGCATGAACCCGCGCTGTCTTTAGGCAGCGGCAAGGATGGGCTGGATGCCACCCGCACCATCCTCAAACACGCCGCCGACCACCTCACCGAAAACGGCATTCTGATTGTCGAAATCGGCCACAACCGCGACGCGCTGGAAGCCGCCTACCCCAGCCTGCCGTTCACCTGGCTGGACGTGACGGCGGGCGACCAGTTCGTGTTCATGCTGCATCGCAACGACCTGCTTTAAACCATGACACTAGCTATTGACCAGGTCAGGCGCGAGGCCAGTAAATTGCTGGACTCAAAGCACCGCGCCGAACTTGGGCAATACATGACTCCCTCCCCGATTGCGGAATTTATGGCTTCGCTATTTTCCTACCACGGCCATGCGAAACTGCTGGATGCAGGGGCTGGCGTAGGTTCGTTAACCTCCGCTTTTTTCGATCAGGCGCTACGCGAAGAAATTTCAGTTGATGCGGACACATGGGAGATAGATAACACTCTGGGTGGCTACCTGAAAAACACACTCGACGAATATGTGCAGCTTGGTCAAGGAAAAATTAAAGCCTGCACTCATACTTCAGACTTTATCGAGGACGCCACTTTTTCCATTCAGCTTGGCGGCGACAACCGTTATACCCATGCAATTCTCAATCCTCCCTACAAAAAAATAAGCACCAACTCAAAGCACCGTAAATTATTGCGCTTGGCAGGCATTGAGACGGTCAACCTGTACACGGCGTTCGTCGCACTATCCGTGTTATTGATGACCAAGGGAGGTGAAGTTGTCGCGATTATTCCTCGTTCATTTTGCAACGGCAGCTATTACCGCCCGTTTCGCAATCTGATTTTGCAGACTTGCTCAATTCGCCAACTGCACTTGTTCGAGAGTCGAACCCAAGCATTTGGGGACGATGAAGTATTGCAAGAAAACGTCATCATTCACTTGACCAAGGGTGAACCACAAGGCCCGGTCATTGTATCCACCTCACATGATGCGAAATTTCTGGATTACCAGCAGACCATGTTTGATGCTGCGGCAATTGTGAAAACGGACGATGCGGAACAATTCATACACATACCGACCACGACCGGGCAAACAAATGCGCCTTTGCTTTGTACACACACCCTTCGCGACATTGGACTGGAAGTTTGCACAGGCCCGGTAGTGGATTTTCGGCTGAAAGAATATTGGCGGGGTACCCCTGACAATGACGCCGTGCCGCTGCTCTATCCCCATCACTTCAGCAACGGTGCGCTTGTCTGGCCAAAATCGCACAAAAAACCCAACGCGTTGCAACTCACACAAAATATCAAAAAATGGTTGATGCCGCGTGGTCACTATGTACTGGTCAAGCGATTTTCCGCAAAAGAGGAACGCCGTCGCCTCGTGGCATACTATTTACCCTATGAGGCACTGGATGCTGCCTATATCGGTTTCGAAAATCATTGGAATGTATTCCACTTCGACAAGCACGGCATGGACGAAGACACTGCGCGGGGTTTGTCCACCTTTCTTAATTCGACCGTCCTTGACGAACATTTTCGGGTGTTCTCAGGCCACACACAGGTAAATGCTACCGATCTGCGCAATATGCGCTACCCAAGCCGCGATCAGTTACGGGAGCTTGGTCAACGCGCAAAAGGTCAACCCAACGACCAAGCCACCATTGATCGTTTGCTTGAGGAACTGGAAACGCCATGACCACAAAACAAGAACGAATTGACGAAGCACTGGATGTGCTCAGACAACTCGGCATGCCCAAGGAGCAATTGAACGACAGGACAGCCATTTGTCTGTTGGCGCTACTCGATTTACCTGAAACTACAACCTGGAATAAAGCCGACAATCCGATGCTGGGTATCAGAGCCATCCTTGACTTCGCCCGCGAAAAACTAGAACATAATTACGCCGAAAATTCACGGGAAAGCATCCGAAAATACAGCGTCAAACAGCTGGTTGCTGCGGGAATATTACTTCACAACCCGGACAAACCGGACCGGGCAGTTAACAGTTCAGACAACTGCTATCAAGTAGAATCCAGCGCCCTTGCCCTACTCCGAAAAGTTGGCACAAAGGGATGGGAAAAATCCTTGCTCATCTACCTGAAAACAAACCAGACGTTGGCAGAAAAATTCGCCCGTCACCGTGACATGCAGCGGATTCCGGTGGTCATTAACCCTGGACGCAATATCACGTTAAGTGCGGGAAAACACTCCGATCTGATTCGCACCATCATCGAAGAATTTATCCCCCGCTTCGTGCCGGGCGGCGAACTCGTTTATGTCGGTAACACGGGCACGAAATGGGGTTACTTCGACGAACCGTTGCTGGACACTATAGGCATCAAAGTAGGTAGCCATGGCAAAATGCCCGATGTGGTCATTTACTACCGTGAAAAGGACTGGCTCATTCTGGTCGAAGCGGTTGCAAGTAGCGGCTCTGTGGATGGCCTACGTCATTCCGAATTATCCAACCTGTTCCAAGCGAGCACAGCGGGGCTGGTATTCGTAACGGCATTCCCCGATCGAGGAGAAGTCATGCGCAAGTTTCTATCTGTCGTTGCCTGGGAAACTGAAGTATGGTGCGCCAGCGACCCTGGCCATTTGATTCACTTCAACGGCATCCGTTTCCTTGGCCCTTACGCCAAACCGTAACTCCACACTCCATGCCAGTTGATCATTACGAAAATTTCCCCGTCGCATCTATCCTGATGCCCCGTCGGCTGCGCCGTCCGGTGGCGGCGATTTACCATTTTGCGCGGGCGGCGGACGACATTGCCGATGAGGGCGATCTGTCTGACGGCGAACGCCTGCGACAACTTGATGCCTTGCGTGATGAACTGGCGCGCATTGCCGCCGGGGACGCGCCGGAAACGCCGCTAATACAAAATTTAGCTATTGAAATCAAGCAGTTCTCCTTGCCGATGCAGCCGCTTTACGATCTGCTGGAGGCCTTTTCGCAGGATGTCGTGAAAAAACGTCACGCCGATTATGCCGAGTTGATGGATTACTGTCGCCGTTCCGCCAATCCGGTAGGCCTTCTGTTGCTGCATCTCTACGGGGAGGCCACAGCCGTCAATATCGCCTATTCGGATGCGATATGCACGAGCTTGCAACTGATCAATTTCTGGCAGGATGTCGCCCGCGACTGGGCGATGGGGCGCGTCTATCTGCCGCTGGATGAACTGGCGCAATTTGGCGTGACAGAAAGCCAGATCGCGCAACAAACCCGTAACGAAAACTGGCGAAACCTGATGAAGTTTCAGGTGGACAGAGCCCGCGCCCTGATGCTGCAAGGCGCGCCGCTGGGGAGCATTTTGACGGGTCGTATCGGTCTGGAAATGCGCATGATTATTGCTGGCGGACTGCGCATATTGGATAAAATCGAAGCAGCCGACTACGATGTATTCCACCACCGTCCGGTATTGCGCCCACTGGACTGGGTTATCATGCTGGCCAAATCCGCACCGCACTCCTATTGAGAACATGACTCCAGACCAATACTGCCAGGAAAAAAACGCTGCCAGCGGCTCCAGTTTTTACTATAGCTTCCTGTTCCTACCCAAGGACAAGCGCCGCGCCATTACCGCGCTGTATGCCTTCTGCCGCGAGGTGGACGATGTGGTGGACGAATGCTCTGACGAACAGGTAGCGCGCACCACGCTCAACTGGTGGCGCGGACAGGTCGCAGAAATTTACGCCGGCAAGCCGCAACATCCCGTCGCCATCGCGCTTGTGCCGGTAGTCAAGCAGTTCAACCTGGCACAGGAACATCTGCTGGAAATCATAGACGGCATGGAGATGGATCTGGATCAGCCGCGTTACGCTGATTTTAAGTCGCTGCAACTGTATTGTTACCGTGTCGCCTCGGTGGTCGGCCTGCTGTCGGTGGAGATTTTCGGCTATAGCAACCGCCAGACACTCAAATATGCGCATGACTTGGGCATCGCCTTTCAGCTCACCAACATCATCCGCGATGTCGGCGAAGACGCGCGGCGCAACCGTATCTATTTGCCGATGGACGAGATGCAACAATTTAACGTCACGGCAGCCGACCTCCTCAATGCCCGCGAGAGCGAAAATTTCCAGAAACTGATGGCATTCCAGATTGAACGAGCGCAACGATTCTATCAACAAGCCCTCTCGCAACTGCCTGATTGCGATAAAAAGCATCAGCGTACCGGACTCATCATGGCGGCCATCTACCACGCCACGCTGGATGAAGTGGTCAAGAGCGGCTGTCACGTCCTGAAAGAGCGCGTCTCGCTCACCCCGCTGCGCAAATTGTGGTTGGCCTGGACAACTTGGCTAAAATCCTGACGTTATGCATTCCCTCACAGGGTGAGGGAATGCAATTGCTGTGATGCCTTTGTCCCCTCCCCCTGAAAGGGGTAAGGTAGGGGTAAAAACAATACCAACCCAATGAATAATAATGAAAATATAAACATCGCCATCATCGGGGGCGGCTATGCGGGCATGGCGGCGGCGGTCGCCTTGACCGAACATCACCTCCCGGTCACGGTGTTCGAGAGCGCCAGGCAACTCGGCGGACGCGCGCGCGGGGTGCGCTATCAAAACACGCAACTGGACAATGGCCAACATCTGCTGCTCGGTTGTTACCGCGATACCTTGCGTCTGATCGAGCAGGTCGGCGGCAATCTTGAAACGGATTTCCTGCGTCTGCCGCTGCAACTTGATCTGCACGGTCATTTTGCACTCAAGGCCCCGCACTTGCCCGCCCCCTTGCACTTACTGGCCGCCTTGCTCGGCGCGAGCGGACTGTCATGGTCTGAACGCCTGAGTGCCGCGCGCTTCATGCTGTCCTTGCGCCGGATAAATTTCCGTCTGGACAGGGATATGACCGCCGCCGAATTACTCGCGCAACACGGGCAAAATGCCGCGCTGGCCGAAAAACTCTGGGAACCGCTGTGCATCGCGGCGCTCAACACGCCGATTAAAATCGCTTCCGCGCAAGTGCTGCTCAACGTGTTGCGCGATGCGCTGAACCGGGAGCGCGCCGATAGCGATATGTTGATTCCCCGACTGGATTTCACAGAATTATTCCCGCAACGCGCCGCCCGCTATGTGAAAAAACACGGCGGGCATGTGCTGACCTCTTGTAGCGTGGAAAATTTATCCCTGCATGAAACAGGTGCAGAAATAACCACCCGGCGCGGCAGCCTGTTTTATACCCACGTTATCTGCGCTACCTCGCCCACCATTGCCGCGAGGCTGCTGCGACAGAATAAGGCGCTAGAGGCCGAAATCGCACAGATGGACGGCCTGCAACACCAGCCTATTTATACCGTGTATCTGCAATACCCAGCACCCGTCCGGCTACCCCATGCCATGCTGGGGCTACACCAGCGCGTTAGCCAATGGCTGTTCGACCGGGGGCAGATCGCCGGACAGCACGGTCTGCTAGCGTCAGTCATCAGCGCGGAAGGCCGGCATCAGCACTTGTCCCACGAGCAACTGGCGCAACGGGTAAGCGCGGAACTGGCGGAAGAATTCGGTATTTCCGCCCCCCCACTCTGGCATAAGGTCATCGCCGAACAACGTGCCACTTTTGCCTGTACGCCCAACTTGCCACGCCCACCCCAGCAAACCGCCCTGCCCCAACTGTTTTTGGCGGGCGATTATACGGCAGGCGACTATCCCGCCACGCTGGAAGGCGCAGTACAAAGCGGCTTACGCTGCGCGAAAATCCTGGCTGAATCCCTCCCTGGCTGAATCCCTGCCCCCTTTTGTGAGATAATCGCGCGTTCTTGCAACACGCCTTATCAACTTTACCTGTAAGCACCATGACAATCGAACTCAAACCCAACACATCACAGGACGACAATCAGATTATCGCGGAGCGCCGCAACAAGCTGGCCGCTATCCGTCAGGCAGGCGTGGCCTTCCCCAACGATTTCAACCGCACTCACCTGTCCGGTACCCTGCACGAAAAATATGCCCAGATGACGCACGACGAGCTGGAAGCCGCAGCCATTCAAGTCTCGGTCGGCGGACGCATGATGTTGAAACGCGTCATGGGCAAGGCCAGTTTTGCCACCTTGCAGGATATGAGTGGGCGCATCCAGTTGTTCATCAGCAATAACGACACCGGCGAGGAAATGCACGCTGCATTCAAACACTACGACATGGGCGACATTCTCGGCGCGGTCGGCGTGTTGTTCAAAACCAAAACAGGCGAGCTGTCCGTGCGCGTCACCCAGGTGCGCCTGCTGACCAAATCGCTGCGCCCGCTGCCGGAAAAATTCCACGGTCTTGCCGATCAGGAACAAAAATATCGCCAGCGTTACCTCGATCTCATCACCAATCAGGATGCGCGCAACGTGTTCGTCAAGCGCACCCAAATCATTCAGGCAATCCGCGAATTCTTTATCAATGAAGGTTATCTGGAAGTGGAAACGCCGATGATGCACGCCATCCCCGGCGGCGCATCGGCCAAGCCTTTCGTCACCCACCACAACGCGCTGGACATGCAGATGTTTCTGCGCATCGCACCGGAGCTGTATCTCAAGCGTCTGGTGGTGGGCGGATTTGAAAAAGTCTTTGAAATCAACCGTAACTTCCGCAACGAAGGGCTTTCCACGCGCCACAATCCAGAATTTACCATGCTGGAATTTTACGAAGCCTACCGCGATTACAAGTACCTGATGGACTTCACCGAAAGATTGCTGCGCGAAGTGACGCAAAAAGTGCTGGGCTCGACGAAAATCAGCTATCAGGGCAAGGAACTCGATCTGGCGCGGCCTTTCCACCGTTTGACCATGGTGCAGGCGATCCAGAAATATCATCCGCAATTTACCGATGCGCAACTGGCTGACCGCGATTTCGTGCTGGCCGAGTTGCAGGATTTGAAGGCCAAACACAACCCCAAGGATTGTCTGGGCGGCCTGCAACTGTCCCTGTTTGAAGAACTGTCCGAAACGCTGCTGTTTGAGCCGACCTTCATCGTTGACTATCCGGTCGAAGTCTCGCCGCTGGCGCGCAGCAGCGATGCCAATCCGGCGATTACCGAACGTTTCGAGCTGTTCGTGCTGGGGCGTGAACTGGCCAATGGCTTCTCTGAACTGAACGATGCCGAAGATCAGGAAAGGCGCTTCGACGCGCAGGTCGCGGCCAAGGATGCGGGCGACGAAGAAGCCATGTTCAAGGATGCCGACTATGTGCGCGCGCTGGAATACGGCCTGCCGCCGACCGCAGGCGAAGGTATCGGTATAGACCGACTGATCATGATGCTGACCGACTGTGCCAGCATCCGCGATGTCATCCTGTTCCCGCAGATGCGTCCAGAATAATCCCACTTTATTTCATCGGTGAAACTGCGTTGGCTTCCTCACTCACTCCTTGCCTTGCACTGTTTCTGCATCGCTCGTTCGTCGCCGCCCGGAATAGCGCCGGATTGTGATGATGATTGATAACGACACCCGTTCCCGCCTGTTGCCACTTTACCCGATGCTCGGGGAACTGCCCGCCGCCGAGCTGGAGGCGATATTGGCAACGGCAAAGCAAATGCAGTTTCAGGCAGGCACGGTGATATTCGACGAAAACCAGCCTTGCCAGGGCTTTCCGCTGTTGTTGTCCGGCAGCTTGCGCGTCATTAAATCCGCCGCCAATGGCCGCGAGCTGCAACTGTATCGCGTATTGCCGGGCGAAAGCTGCATCCTCACCAGCAGTTGCCTGTTGGGTCACACTCCCTATCAGGCGCGCGGCATTGTCGAAGCGCCGCTGGAAATGGTCATGTTGCCCGCCACCCTTTTCCATCGGCTGCTGGGCAGTCATGAGGCGTTCCGCCGCTATGTGTTTCAACTGTTTACCGAGCGCCTCACCGATCTGATGGAACTGGTCACGGCGGTGGCTTTTCAAAAGCTCGATCGGCGTCTTGCCGCGCTGTTGATTGCCAGACCCATCCCCCTGCACGCCACCCATCAGGCACTCGCCGATGAACTCGGCAGCGCGCGCGAGATGGTCAGCCGCTTGCTCAAGGGCTTTGCCGAACAAGGCTGGGTAACACTGGGACGCGAACAAATCACCGTCACCGATGTCGCTGCACTGAAAAAATTCTCCACATTTTGAGGCTTGTGTGATTATTGTCACAGACAAGCCCGCCCGAATGCCCTATTCTGCGAACTTCAATAATCCATCAGGAGTTCACCATGAAAAGCAACGAAGGAATCCTGGATCGCGCACTGCGCGTGATTGCAGGACTGGCATTGATCGGCCTGACTTTATCAGGCAACATCGGCGCATGGGGCTGGATCGGCATTGTCCCCTTGCTGACTGGCGCACTCGGCATCTGTCCGATTTATTCGATTCTGGGACTCAACACTTGCCCGATGAAAAAGTAAGACTGCCGCTTTTTGAAAACGCCCGGAAAATTTCGGGCGTTTTTTCATTAAGGAGGAAAAAAATGAATAAAATCATATCATTATCAACAATTTTTGCATTGAGCATCGCCACTTCCCACGCTGCTGAGTTAACTCAGTACACAGATGAAAGTCGCGCCGTGGCGATGCCCTTTTTACAACGACTGGGCGCTGAGAACAAAAAGGCGATCAGTGAAGGGGGTCTGGAATCCGCCATTGGTGTCTGCAAAAACATTGCGCCACAAATGACCGGAGACGCATCCCGCCAGACCGGATGGAAAATCACTCGCGTCAGCCTGAAAGTACGTAACCCGCTGCTCGGTACAGCTGACGCGTGGGAACAAAAACAGCTTCAGCGCTTTGCAAAACGCGCCGCGCAGAGTGAAAAGCCGGAAACCCTGGAAATTGCCGAAATCGTGCAAGAGCCCGCCGGAAAATCATTTCGCTATATGAAAGCTATCGCCCTGCAACCCGGCTGCCTTGCGTGCCACGGCGAACAAATCCCTGAAAATGTACAAGCGCGTCTGAAAACCGATTATCCGCATGATCAAGCGACCGGTTATAGCGAGGGTCAGATACGCGGCGCGTTAAGCATCAAACGCCCGCTTTGACGCTTGAAATAAGCCTGACATGACCTTGGTCGCCCTGTATTTAGGCGCACTGGTCGGCGTGATTCTCGCGCTGACCGGTGCGGGTGGCGGAATTCTGGCCGTGCCAGCCCTGACCCTGGGGCTGGGGTTCACCATGGTTCAAGCCTCCCCCATCGCGCTGCTGACCGTTGCCAGCGCTGCGGCGACTGGCATGATGGGCGGGCTACTGAAGGGCTATGTCAGAGTCCGCGCCGCCCTGTTGATTTCAGCCGTGGGAATATCGGTCGCTCCGTTCGGTCAGCGTCTGGCGCACGTCCTGCCGGAACGCGGGTTGATCGGCCTGTTCGCCTGCATCATGCTAATCGTTGCGGCGCGCTTGTTTCTGACGGCTGCCCGCCGCGCATCGGGCGGAGGGGCAGCAACGACCAGCCGTTCCAAAACTTGCGTCATCAACACCAAAACAGGACGCATAGACTGGAATGTAGAAGCGTTTCTCAAACTCAGTCTGATAGGTGTTATATCCGGGATGGCGACCGGACTGCTCGGCGTAGGTGGCGGTTTTATTGTTGTGCCTGCCCTGTTGAGATGCAGCAATATCTCGCTGAATGGCATCGTTGCCGCCTCCTTGATGGTCATCACGCTGATTTCCGACGGCGCAGTTATCACGGCATTCATGGCGGCTCCTCTGGAAGT
>Ga0100400_1002415_pt1 | contig 12919 bp, 8 predicted proteins | sample CryGeymeta201524_FD_80420 | JGI IMG/M metagenome (GOLD analysis project Ga0100400, IMG submission 80420) | Groundwater microbial communities from Crystal Geyser aquifers in Utah, USA - Crystal Geyser metaG 2015-24 | ecosystem: Environmental > Aquatic > Deep subsurface > Groundwater | place: USA... | reverse complement strand
GATGTTTCAAAAGACTTCCAATCTGGTTTCGCGGGAGATTTTCCACTCGGCATCTAACATTTTCCTCGGACTCCTCAAGCCTTCCTCTTGTCGAGAGACCAAAACCAAAACGGCCCCGCATCAGCGGAGCCGCTTGGAAACATCGAAGGCAATCTGATCAAAGCCCCATCACGATCTCACAGCCCGGCATCTTCTTGCGCAGTTCCTCAGCACCAGCCTCATCGACCTGAGTCTGCCAAAGATAAAGACGCTTCAAATTGGGCAGCGTCACGAGCTTCGCGACACCTGCAGTGGTCACTTGGGTTCCGTAGAGATTCAAGGATTCCAGCTCCGACAAGCCAGCAAGCAGATCGAGCGAAGCATCCGTGATTCCCGTTTCGGGAAGTCGCAGGACCTTGAGATTCGGTGCCTTGCCAATCACTTCCACCCCTTTGTCGCTCACCTTGGTAGACGAAAGATCGAGTGAAACCATCGCCTCCATCACAGGAGCCAACTTAGCCAGCTCCTGATCTGTGAAATTGCTACGCATACTGACTGCCGTAAACGTCACAGCACTCGAATTCTGCGACTCGAAGTTCAAAGCGGATGGAAACTCATCACGAAGCTTCTCGAGCTTTTGGGCAATTAACTTTTTAGCCTCACCCTCTTTGTTTGCTTCCTCGACCCGTGCCTCTTCCTTTGCCTCACTAACCTCGGGACTTTCGGCAGGACCGATTTTACCAATCGCATCCTTTACCGCATCGGGCATTTCCACATCGGACACCTTCGCATCGGGCGAAGCGCCGGTGTTGATCCACCATTCGATGATAGCAAGTTCGTGAGCCTCCACCTGCTCCTTGTCCTCTGGCGGCATGTGTTCGTCGTCCTCCAAGGGCAAATGAATCCGATAAAGGATATTGCTGTCCTTAGCATTGCCAGGTTCAAAGCCTTCACCCTCCTTACCTCCGGCAAGCAAGGCCTCATAACTGTCCATCCGCAGCTTCCCTTTTTGCTTGTCTTCCCCGTGGCACGAGACGCACTTCGCTTCGAAAATCGGCTGCACCAGATGCGTGAAAATGACCTGTTCCTCTGCGGAAACGGGGGTCGGGACAGCCGGAGGCTCTACGGTCGCATTGCTTGGTTCCTCGACCTTTTGATCGGGTTCTTTCGGCACCTCTTCCTCACCCCCTTCGATCGGAAGCTGCTTGGCTCCCGGAAGCTGATTCACCCACTGACGAACTTGGGGAGGCTCCTCCTTGCGAAGGTAGCCCTTCCCGTGAACACTTTCACCACCGTCGTGGCTCGCCACGCCCATGACTCCGGCGCTTCCGAGCAGGGTAAGAAGGTAGAAAAAGCTCCCTTTTCCACCGGATAGATCGACCCAATTCTTCACGATGAAGGCGGCAACAGCGCAGGAGGCAAAACCAATCCCCCACCACATGTGATCCTGGATCAAGTCCGAGGTATCGTCTCCGCTCTGATAGAGAAGAAATCCCGCAATCACCGCCACCACGGCCGAAGCCGCCGTGAAGAACATCGGCACCAGAGTTGAGCTACCCTTGTCTTTGCGGAAGAGCTTTCCCAGTTCCATTAGGATCACCAGTGAGAGCATCCCAATCGGTAGATGCAGAATCACGAAGTGAAATCTTCCCAAGTAGCTGACCCACTGGGAAACTTCATCGCTCTTCGGTTCGCCTGCCAGAAATGGCATGGAGAACATCGCGACGATCGTCGCAAAGCCAAAGGCGGTCAAAAACCAGCCATTCGAAGGGCGTGATGGCGATGGAGCGTTATCGGTTTCGGGTGACTCAGACATTTTCAGCCATTCCTACGTTGGAAAATTAGGGATGTTTCGTCTCGATGAAAAACTTGTCACACATCCACCACCGCAGCATTTTTCTCAGGATCTTTCGGCTTTTTTTTCCCGATAAAGGGCAAAAAACGGGAAATGTCGATACCCAAGACCGACAGCGACTTGACCAAAACCAACAGGGCGGTGGCCTCGTCAATGATGATGATCGGATCCGGAGCAATGCCGATCGTCAGCAAGTAGAGGCCAGAAAGGAGCGCGAACAAGAAGGCGAATGCTTTTTTCACAGTGTTGAAGCATACGCGCCATCCCACCGAAATCAATCAGCGGATTGGCGCAGCCCTATCTCCCTGATGATCAATCTTTTTCCTCCCGCTTCGCGGTCTTGATCGCGGTCTTTTTGGTAGCCTTCTTCGCCGGCTTCGGAAGATCTTCTTCGTCCTCGCCTCCGTGGTTGAGAATGAACTGAAGGTCATCGAGACCCAAGTTCGAAGCAAATCCTTCGTCTCCAAGCACATTGGTGACGAGTTGGGTTTTCTGGTGCTGCAGGATCCGGATCTTTTCTTCCACCGTGTCGCGGGTAAGCAAACGGTAGGCGATGACTTTGTTCTTCTGACCGATGCGGTGAGTCCGGTCGATCGCCTGATTTTCCACGGCAGGGTTCCACCAGGGATCGTAGAGGATCACGTAAGACGCGGAGGTCAGGTTTAGACCGGCACCACCCGCCTTGAGCGAGAGCATGAAGACCGAGGCATCCTTGGTCGTCTGGAAGCTTTCGATTTCGCCCTTCCGGTCCTTGGTTTGCCCCGTGAGGTAGTGGAACGGACGTGCTTCGAGCTCGAGACGCGCCTTGATCAGGTCGAGCATCGAAACGAACTGCGAGAAGACGAGCACCTTGTGACCTTCTTCGTAAAGCTGGTCGAGCAGATAGAAGAGCGACTCCATTTTGGCGCTTTCCTCCTTCAGATACTTCGGATCGATCAGGCCCGGATGACAGCAAATCTGACGTAACCGCATCAGGCCCTGAAGAATCGCGAACGAGTTCTTCTTCACCGCTTCGTCGGAATCGAGTCCGAGCAATGCCTTCTGAATACGCTTCAGTTCGGCCTTGTAGAGCTCTTGCTGAACGCCATCCATCTTTGAGTAAACTTCCTCTTCCGTTCTTGGGGGAAGGTCCTGCGCCACCTGAAGCTTGGTCCGGCGGAGCAGGAACGGACGCAAACGCGCTGCAAGGCGGTTCTGCGAAAGCGGATCCTTGCGCTTGTCGAAGCGCTTCTTGAAGTAGGCGCGACTGCCGAGCACACCCGGCATGGCAAAGGCCATCAGCGACCACATGTCGAGCAGGCGGTTCTCAATCGGCGTTCCTGTGAGAACAAGGCGGTTGGCGGAATCCAGCTCGCGAGCGCACTTGGCGGCCTTCGAATCCGGGTTCTTGATCTGCTGTCCTTCATCGAGGATGACGGTCAGCCACTTGATCTCGTTAAGCAGGTCGCCGCAAACACGAAGCTGGGCGTAGTTCAAGATCAGCATGTCGACATTCTCCTGAATGTGCTTCACGTCAAGATCGTCACGGTTGCGCAGGATCTTCGAACGGATGCCCTTCGCAAACTTATCTCCCTCACTCTCCCACACATCGAGCACCGACTTCGGACAGACGATCAGCGCGGGGCGATGGGATTCACCGGCCTTCTCGCGTTCTTCGTGAAGCCAGAGGATGTAAGTCAGCGATTGGATCGTTTTGCCCAGTCCCATGTCATCAGCCAGAATCCCACCGAAGCGGTTGGTCGCAAGATAGGCGAGGAATTGGTAACCCTCGACCTGATACGGACGAAGAGTCGCATTGAGGCTCGTAGGGACATCTGGCTTGACCTCGATGGTGATCTCGCCAGCGCTGTCCTTAATCCGTTTCCAAGCCTTCGGATCGAAAACTTCGGCAGCTTTCGGATCGGCCAATTGAAGGGCGTGCATCCGGTGGGTTTCCCCGGAGAGATCGAAGGGATCGAGACCCAGTCGTGTGACAGCATCGCGCTGTTCGGGATCGAGTTTGATCTCAAGCCGCATCCACGAGCCATCCTCCATGCGCACATAGCCACCACGAGCGGCGACGAGCTGGCGGATCTGTGCCTTGGAAAGACTCACCCCTTCGACGTCGATGACGATCTTGAGGTCGAACCAGTCGATGTCCTGATTGACCACCTCGAAGCGCACTGCCGCGGTGACCGGATCGGCAAGGATCGACTTGAGTCGGACATCGATATCGAGTTCGAGGGACTTCGGCATAGCCGCGATCCACTCGGCGAACTTCTCAGGGAACTGTTTGGTGATGCGCGATTTGAAAGCATCGAGCTTCTCATCGTAGGTCAGGCCCATCTCTTCGAGAATTCCAGGAACCGCATAGAGCTCTTCCCGAGCGAAGCGTAGCAGCTGTTTGCCCTTGAGGGTCTTCTGCTCGACAAGTTCCCAACCTTCCTTGACCAGTTTCTCCGTCCGCCGATCCTTCGCTTCAATCGCCGTCACCTCGATCACAAGGTGCTCGGTTTCCGCTGCGGTCAGACCGGCGACCAACTTCAGTTCGAAGCGGGGTTTCAGTTCAAGATCGATCACCCGCTTCTTGAGCGACTCCGGCAATGATGCCCCGATCTTGCGAAGAAACTCCACGCCCTCCAGCGAATCGATCACCTTCTTCGGAATATCGTAACGAGGCATCACCTCGGTATCCTCAAGCCAACGTGGCGGACCCGGGAAAACGGTTTCATCGGATTGATAGAGCTCCTGGCGACCTGGAAGCATCCGCACCGAGTGAGAAACGTGTTCGCCATCGGCAGTCACAAGCTGAATCGCAAAGCTGCTTGGATCATACGGATTATCCTCGCAAATCCAGCGCAGCGCCTCATTCACCACCTTGAACTCGTTTTCGTCGAGGTTGACGAGATATCCCTTCAGCGCCGGTTGGCGGAAGACCCGGTTCATGAAGCGGCACGCATCTTCAGAGTCAAAGTCAAAGGTTGTTTCTCCGTATTCACGATAATAGGCGAGGAAGTGTTCCCAGAGCACCTGACTCGGAGCATCCATGCGCAGCGCCGCTTCAGCGAACAGAGGAAGCAGACGCTCGATGTCGTTCTTCTCGCGCAACTGGACCCACTCGCCCTCAGCTTCTTTGCACTCAAGACGAGCTTCGTTGATCGTCGCAACCAAACGGAAGGCAATCTCAACCGGCTTTCCAACCGGAGGACTTTCATTGACCTGCTCGATGCGGTCATACCAAGCAGCGACTTCGCGCTCTTGCTCCCAGTCAGCCATCTTTTTCTGAACGTAGTTCAAGTCAGTGACCACATTCATGAACTCCGGGTAAGGGAGCTTCTTCTTATAGAACGCGTAGCCCAAATAGTTCCAGAACTCGAGAATGTCCCCAGGGGGCATCGGCCACAGTTCAAGCGGCTCGTAAGTGGTGATTTCCCAACGCGGCGTCAGGCGAACCATGTCGTGATCGTGGATTTCGCCCTCGATCACATAGCGGCGGTAGCGCTTCTCGACTTTGGAAACGAAGTCCGCCTCCTTGTCATCAAGCTCACGACCCAGCTTGTCCTCAATGATGTCGAGGATCGGTGTGTCATCGAACTCATTGGGCGACTCCGGCAAGTCCTCACCGCGGTGCATCCGCTCCATCATCGTCGCATACTGACACGCTCCGGCGATCATCTCATCCTCAGCGGTGCATGAGCCAAACCAGCGGTTGCCCTGAAGCCTCAGGCTTGTCCGAAAAGTGCCAGCCTCGTCCTCGACCCGGCCCTGGATGAAAAGATGATTCCCGAAGATTTGAGTGACAGTCCCCTCCTTCTGGAGCATCTCGCCCCTAGTGCGGGATTCTTCGGGAAAGCTATTAAGAAAATTAAGCGTCGCGCGGTCCGGATTCATGGCCTTGGTTACAGAAAAATCGCATCAGCTACCGGTGCTCATACTCTAATGCACCGATGGCGGAAGCGGGCTGCGACTCTACGCTTCCTAAGCGAAATCCCGCAACAAAAACCTGAGACAGGATTCTGCGTAGATCCCGCAGCACGAGGAACGCCTCTGCGGCCGAAGCGGATGGAGTGGCACGCTCCCGCGCAACATGGCTGGGCAAGGCGACTTTCAGGCGCGTTTTCCCCAGATCCAGGAACAGCGCCTCTCTCCTTCCCATCGAACCCTAGCTCCACCCATTCGCCAAAACAACCCACCTGCAGACCCCGTAATGCCCGCTCTCCAAAAGGGCCCACTCCAAAAACTAAGCTTTTCTTGTTGCAACTCGGTCTCAATTGCTCAACCTTCTCAACGTCATGCCGCAAGCACTCACCAACGATTTGGAAACTGACAGCCTGCAGAGCCTCGCTCAGGCGACGGTCGGATGTGATTTCCACATCAGAATGCTGGAAGGCCCCGCATGCGATCAACTTCGTCGCCTCGGCTTTTGCGAAACCATGCAAGTCCGCAAGCTCGCCAACGGCCGCAACATGATCTGCACCGTCTGCGGTACCCGGATGGCCCTGAGTCGCGATCTCGCCGATCAGGTGAAAGTCTCTCCGATTTTTCCCTAAGCCTCTCTGGCACCATGGAGGATGGATTTGAAACGGTCGCCTTGACCGGCAACCCGAACGCTGGGAAAACCACGCTCTTCAACGCCCTCACCGGCTCTACGGCAAAGGTCGGCAATTACGCCGGCGTCACCGTTGAAGTGAAAACCGGCCACACCTTCACCCCTCACGGTCGCAAATTGCAGGTCATTGACCTCCCTGGCTGTTACTCGCTCGAAGGAGGATCACCCGACCAGCAGGTCGCCCGGCGCACGCTACTTGGCGAAATCGAAGGAAGCAAACGTCCCGACCTCGCCATTTGTGTGGTCGACGCCTCAAACCTCGAACGCCACCTGATCCTCGCCATGGAGATCATGGAAATCGGTATTCCAGTGATCCTCGCCCTCAATATGGTCGACCTCGCAGAGCGAAGCGGTCTCCGTCTTGATCCTCAGAAAATCTCCGAGGAACTCGGCATCCCGGTAGTCCCCATGCAGGCCAATTCCGGGAAAGGAATCATCGAGCTCAAGCAAGCCATCCAGCACCCCATTCCGCCCACGGCCTCAACACCGTGGACCAGTAAAGACGATCCCGCCGCCGCCCGCCGCAAGACCGCCTACGCGATTTGTGAAATCGCCGCGCGTCGTCCGACCACTCACACCACTACCCTCTCCGACAAACTCGACGCCCTGTTCCTTCACCCCATTTTGGGATGGTTCTTCCTCATCGGCATCATGCTCGCCGTGTTCTGGTCGATCTTTTCATGGGCCGGTATCCCAATGGGCTGGATCGAGTCCGCTCAAGGCTGGCTTGAAAGGCTCGTCGAAAACGCCATGGCCGAGGGTGACCTGCGCGATCTGATCACCGGCGGCATCATCGGCGGAGTCGGATCCGTCATCGTTTTCCTGCCGCAGATCCTAATGCTGTTCTTCTTCATCGGCCTGCTTGAAAGCTCAGGCTACATGGCTCGCGCCGCCTACATCATGGACGGTCTGATGTCGAAGGTCGGCCTTAGCGGCAAAGCCTTCCTCCCTCTACTCAGTTCCTTCGCCTGCGCCATCCCGGGTGTGATGGCCACGCGCACGATCGATTCCGCAAAAGAACGACTCGTCACCATCTTCGTTGCCCCTTGGATGAGCTGCTCGGCCCGTCTCCCCGTCTACCTGCTGCTGGTCCCCATGCTGCTCGGCGGTAGTGAAGGAGGGCTTACCCAGGCCCTCGTCCTCACAGCAATTTACGTCCTCGGAACACTCACCGCCTTCATCGCGGCAAAAATTCTTCGCCGCCGCCTCGGCCCCGATGAAGGCGTCCACCACTTCATCCTCGAACTCCCTCCCTACCGAGCCCCGCAGTGGAGCTACATCTTCCGTCACGTCGCCGACCGCGGCTGGGCCTTTGTTCGAAAAGCGGGCACTGTCATCCTCGGACTAATGATCCTCCTCTGGGCCGCCCAGACTTATCCTAAAACCGACAGCGAAGATCCTGCCGAGCAACTCGATCATTCGATCGTCGGCCGCATTTCCCACGTCATCGAACCCGTCGTCCGACCCATGGGTTTCGACGGCCGGACCGGCACCGCCATCCTAACATTCTTCGCCGCACGTGAAGTTTTCGTCGGCTCGATGGCTCAACTTTTCCACGTCGATGAAAGCGACGACGATGCCGAAACCCGCAGCAACCTGCGCCAGACACTCGCCCAGCAAACTTGGCCGGACGGCAGCCCGATGTTCACCCCGCTGACTGTCATTTCCCTGCTCATCTTCTACATCTACGCCCTCCAGTGCCTGCCGACCTCCGCCGTCGTCGCCCGGGAATCCGGATCGTGGAAATGGGCAGTCGGACAGTTCTTCTTCATGTCCATCTTCGCGGCCGCCGCATCACTGACCGTGTATCAAGTCGGATCCCTGCTACGTTTTTGATATGGAAAATTGGCAATCATGGACCGCCGCTGGCATCGTGGTGATCACTCTGGTGATCTTCCTCATCCGAGGCCTAAGCCCCAAACACGGCAAAGGTCACTGCGACGACTGCTCGTGTGGGAAAAGCAAGCAACCCCGACTTTAGCCGCGCGTCATAGGAGCACCGACGGGAGTCGATACTCTCTGTTTCAGTTCTCCACCTTCTTCAAGCCCTCCACTGGCTTCTCATTTGCTGCCTGGAACTTCTCCACCGTGCGGGCGATCAAACCGAAGGCTAACAGAATTCCAACCAACCCATAGAGCAGCCAGATATACTGACCGCCCTCGGCAAAGCCATAGCTGTGAAGACCAGTTCCCAACAAGTTCACGCCCCACCACGAAAAGGTCACCACCGCAGCCATGAAGATCGCTGCCAGATGAATTCCCCACTCGCACAGGAATCCCCCGAGCCGCCCATGCAAAATCGCAAGGTTCATCAACACGATTAGTAGAGCTCCATTCTCCTTCGGGTCCCAACCCCAGAATCGGCCCCACGAATCATTTGCCCAGATGCCTCCAAGCACCGTGCCGACCAGCGACAGGAACAAAGTTAAACAGACCATTCCATAAACCGCTCGCGTCAGCGAACGACGCAGATCCTTATCACCGCCATCAAGACGCAGACCACGCAGAAGGACATAAACCATGCCGAGCAAAGCCGTCACCAAACCACTGGCATAACCAAGCGTAATGCAGATCACGTGAGTCGTCAGCCAGTAGTTCGAACGCAGCACCGCCACCAGCGGATCCATGTGATCCTTCGCGTCTCCGACCTCAAACATCCGCGCCAAAAGAATCAGCATCACGCCCGAAATCGGCAGCACCCCGAGCGCGAAACGCCGCTTTGTTAGAAGCTCAATCAGTGCCCCCAAAATAATTACTGCAGCACAAATAAAGATGATCGTATCGTAGAGATTCCCTATCGGTGGTCGCTGCATGATGATACAACGCTTGACGATGGGAATGATCACAAAGACCAATCCCGCAAACGTCGTCCCCCACACCCCCCAAGAAAGAATCCTTCCCGCCAGATTGCGACCCGTCATCCACATGCCGATCGCCAGCACCGTCCCCATCAGGAAAAACACCAAGGCATAAAGGAACCAATTCATCCGGTAGTATTCCGCCTCAAGCGCAACCTGCCCATACTCACCCCGAGCCTCCGCTCTCTCGACAACGCTATCCTTGAACTCGCCGAGCTTCACTCGGAACATCGCTTCGCTCTCCGACAGCGCTCGTGAAGCATCCTCCATCAGAGCAATGTCGTTGATCGACTGCTCGGGCTCACGGGTGGCCATCTGCATGGCGTTCATCACGCGTTCACCCGGGCTCAGCCATTTGACGTCATCCTTGTTGGCCGGAGGAAAAACGAATAGTCCGAACTTCGCGGCGTTCGCCCCACTAATCACCTGCTCAAGAAGATTCTGAACGTGAGGCGGAATTGGCGTCTTCTCCGCCTGACTTCGCTGGAGCACTCCCTGAATCACCTCCGCCGTCGCCATCACGGAGCTCACATCCGCACGCTTCGGCTGCTCATCCGCACCGCCCAGCGGCTCCATCATCAATCCACTGCGGGCCATCCCGAAGGTGCCGAGCAATTGCTCATAAGTCTGGTAGTTCGAAGCCAGCGCGATGATCTGCTTCTCCATGGTATCTCGACGATCCGAAGGAATTTCGCCATAACCTCTGGCGAGTTCGAATAAGCGGTCACGCCCCGGCTCAAGATCATGGTAGCTGTAACGATCTCGACGATCACCCGGCTCGACTCCGATCGCCCTGAGAATCTCCGAATCCTCAATCCGAAACGAAGGCATCTGAACCGAATACTGCGGACGGAAAAACGCATCCATCAGCCAGGCCAGTGGCTTGATCCTGATTTTCTCGCCGCCCTCAACCGACATGATCTCCATCGATCTCGCTCCATAAATGCGCAGCATCTCAAATCCAGCATAGGTCGTCAGCGGCTTGATCCGCCCACCATCTTGGACCGGCAAAGTATCCGCGATCGCCAGAGTTTCCTTGTCCCATGCGGTGTAGCCTTCGATGACACGAACCTCATCCGGAGGCGTCGCATTTTCATAAGTCTTCCACAGAGCCACTGCAAACAGCAGCAAGCCAAGGGCGAATAGTGTCCAGCGGGCAGGTTGATTCATCTCAAGCTTTGGGTTGGGAGCGATTCGACGTACCGAGGTACGACGAGAATTTCATGACAAAGTGAATCAGCAATCCAAGCGTGACTACATAAAGACTGTATTCCGGCCACTTGTCCGCCGGATTGGAAACCACCTCAAAACCTGAAAATTGTGGTCCCTGCTGCATCTGCGGGCCACCACCCATCGTCCGCTGGAAAAAGGTAAACCCACCGGCACGCATCGGCTCATTCATCTCAATCCGCAGGCTCACCGGTTCGTCGTTGCCAACAATCCGCTGAATATCACTGTGGAATGACTTCGGCTTGCTAGAATTCGGATAATATTCGGACACCGCATCCTCAAGCTTTACCGTAAAAGGAACCGGAATCGTCTGCTTCACCATCCTAACGGCAAATTTCCTGCCGGCGGCTTCAATCGACACTGGAGGGTAGTCACTCATGCCACTCCGCCCATTCGGCACCGCCAGAATGAAAGAATCACCCTTCGTTCCGTCTTCGAAAACTGCTCGCGCGTAGCAGGCCGGGCCATTCAACTCACCCTCCTTTTCCTTCTCTCGCTCTTGCAGCGTCCAGCCATCCACCGTCGGATTGGGCGACCCTTCCCCCCCCGGACGAACCATCGCATTGGTCAGCCATCCGGTGATCTCCAGATCAAAGGGCTCGCGTGGGAACTTCACCAAACGGAGGTCGGTTTGAGCCAGGCCTCTCAGTTCCCTTTGGCGAGCCACACTCACATCGCCACTCACTTTTCCGTCGACGATCTCCAACACCTCGATCGTCGGCTCCGTCAGCGAGATCGCGTAATCCGCCTGATCCCCCTCCACCAGCATCATCACACCGCGCTCCTCATAGAGCTGCGCCACACCACCCGCAGCGATCATAAAAATAATGCCAAAATGGGACAGCAGCACACCCGCCGTCTTCCAGCCCTTTCGCGCCCGGATCAGACCACCGCAAATCATATTCACCAGCAGCAGCGCACAAACCCAGTAACCACCCGGAAGCGGAATGATCAGCGGACGCTTCAAAGTCTCTGGAAATACCCAAAGCTCCGCCGGCACCCACCAGGCCCGCCAATGAAAATATTTATCCAGCGTTGCCAGCAAACCGTGCTCGACCTGCTCCAGCGTCGCCAACCATGTGAGAAGGCCGAGCAACACCAGCAAAATCGTCGCTAGTCCGAACCCGGACAGCCATTTCCATACTCTGATCGGCAGTGAATTCGCGTGACTCATGAAATCGTTTGTAATTAACGCCTCGACCTTACGTCGCGGCCGTCTCGTTTTATTCAACCAGCTTCAAACCTTCCACGAAGGCCCTGAGATTGACTTCCTGAGCCGCGACTTCAGCGGCAGGACCCACCATTTTCACCGTCAAAATTTCGCCTCCTTTTTCGGCCACGATGCCCCGCAGCCCGTAGTCCGATACCTTCGTTCGACCCATCCCCGGCGAGTAATCACCCTCAGCCTTCAGCCAGACACCCTCAAATCCCACAACCGAAGCTTTCTCCAACTCCGCCATCCCCGCCGCATCAATCGCCGGACTGCTAAACTGCTTCATCCACCGATTCACGTTGTCAATCACCCCACCGCGACTCATCGACACCGAAACCTCCCCACCATCGCCAAAGCTATAATTGAGCAAGCGGAACGCATTCCCCGGCAACTCCGTCCAGCCATCCGGCAAATGACCCGCCGCAACCGGCGACTCCGGAGCTTCACCCGCAGGCATCTCTTTCACCATGGGAGCAGGCATCCCTCCACGATTACCAAAGCGCTCGTTGCTACTCGCATCGAGCTTCAGATGGTCGTCCCGCATTGTCACCGGACGCGTCTCCGAGGCCGTCGTTTCCGACCGCTTATTGCAAGCCCCGAGCAACAGCACCGCAGGAACGACCAAACAAACTATTCTCATCCCGCGTCCGATAGCCCCGCAATCCAGCCCGCGCAAGGGCTGATCGGTAACAAGCAGGCAAGTAAATCATCCCACCAATCAAGATCGACTCCCACGCCATCAGCCGTCACGTTTCCCGCCATGGAGCCCATCACCTATTTCAACCGTCACAGCGGCCAGCTCGAGACCGAAAAAATCTACGGAGAGGGCTTCCTCAATTTTTCCTACGCGAACCCGCTCGGAGCCATCCCACTCCACGCCATGGTCAAGCGCGCCGGCTTCTCAAAATGGTACGGTCACCGCATGGACACCCCCAAAACTCGTGCTAAAATCGTCCCCTTCATCGAAACCTACGGACTCGACCCCGCCGACTTCGCCGATTCGCCAGACTCCTACGCCAGCTTCAACGAGTTCTTCTACCGCAAGCTCAAACCGGCAGCCCGCCCGATCGATCCTGACGCCCCCGCCGTTTTTCCCGCCGATGGACGCCATCTCGGCTTCCCGAAAATCAGCGCCATCGACTCCTTCTTCGTCAAAAACCAGCGCTTCGACCTCGGCCGTCTCCTCGCCGATGACG
>Ga0100400_1002405_pt1 | contig 12943 bp, 6 predicted proteins | sample CryGeymeta201524_FD_80420 | JGI IMG/M metagenome (GOLD analysis project Ga0100400, IMG submission 80420) | Groundwater microbial communities from Crystal Geyser aquifers in Utah, USA - Crystal Geyser metaG 2015-24 | ecosystem: Environmental > Aquatic > Deep subsurface > Groundwater | place: USA... | reverse complement strand
GTTCCAACATTTAACTTAATGCGCTGCTCGGTACCACTACCTTCTCTAAACAATCTAAATCCTTGATTTCTATCGGTTATATCATCTCCAACTACCAACAATCCAGCTCTATCTGGGCTTGAATTTACTTTATACCAAAATGCAGCACTTAATTCATTGTTTTGCAATCCATTAGAAGGGAATGTAATATAAGAATCTGTAGTTCCTTGGTAAGCATTTGAACTTGCAAAACCGGATCCCGCAAACCCTGGTGTGCCAACCTGAGCTGCTAAACCACCTTCAACTTGATCTCTATAATCACCATCAAATGGCATATATAAAATTTCGCCATCAAAAGCAGGAGTATATGGTGGTTCTTTACTGAAATTAACTATTGCAGCTGTAGATTTACCATTAACATCTGTAGATGTTACCGTTAATATATATTCTCCGTTAACTAAACCATCATAAGTGAATGTTTCAATAATATTTCGAGGATTAGTAAAATCCGTTAAGTTGCCAATAACGTTACCATTTAAAGCTATTGATATATCATTTACCACATTATCATCATGGACTTCTATTTCAATATCTAATGAAGCAGGATCTTCAAAGACTTTTATGGCAGCCCCTTCAAGGGGATAATTAACTTTTACCACCGAAGGATCTATTTCAAAGTTTCCAAATGGCGGGGTGTCTAAATCTTGACAACCCACAAATACCAATGCAGCTATAACTGCAAAACCTATTTTTTTAATTAAATGAATTTGTTTTTTCATAATTAAATATTTTTAATACAAATTAATAATTTGGATTTTGTACCAATACCCCTTGAGATTGGTCGATAGCTGTTTGAGGGATTGGATACCACTCATGTTTAGGCAGAAACCCTAAAGACCCTAAAACAGCGGGACCATCGCCCCAACGCACAAGATCGTAAAAACGTTCGCCTTCCATAGCAAGTTCAATCCTTCTTTCGTGCTTGATGGCCTGTAATGTAGCTGTTACATCTGGAAGCACGTTAGCACCACTTCTTGCTCTGGCTCTTACTTGATTTAAATAGTCTGTAGCAAGGGCAGTATTTCCTGTTTGCCATGCGGCTTCTGCAGCCATAAGAAGGACGTCTGCGTATCTAAGAATTTTTATGTTTTCCCAATTATTCTGTCTTTGCGACAATTCTGTTCTTACAGAGGCTTCTGTATAGGCTTTTTTGTTCCAATACAATTGATCCAATGGAGGTGTGCTTGGTAAGATTCCACTGCCATAGCCGCCATCATCTTCACCTGAAACTAAAATAGTTTCATTCTTTCTTGGGTCATTTAGTTCGAAAGCGTCAACTAAGTTTTGTGTGGGCACATTAAAGCCCCAACCTAGATCCCAAGCACCTGTTCCTCTCACGCCTTGAGAAACATAATAATTATTACTAAAATTTTGACCAGATTCGGTAACAAATTGTTGAATCTCAAAGATAGATTCAATGGAATTGTTACCATCTCGACTAAACAATGTTTTAAAAGAAGGCTCTAGTGCATAAATTCCAGAACCGATAACTTCTTCACTTTTTGCTAAAGAGGCAGCATAATTTTCTTGATATAAATATAGTTTGGCCAATAAACCATCGGCAAAACCTTTAGTAGCCCTTCCCACAAAATTGGATACCCATGATAAAGGTAAATTTTCACTTGCAAACTCTAAATCGGCTTCTATGAAAGCATCCACTTCAGCAACTGAAGATTTTGGTTTAATGCCATCGGTTGGATCCACTATTTTTTTATCAATTATAGGAATTTCGCCATAATCCCTTCTCAAATCAAAATAAAGAAAGGCTCTTAACATTCTAGCTTCGGCCATGTTTACAATGGTTCCACTATCGGTCAAACCAGATACTTCAATAGCATCTATTAAATCATTACAGGCATTGATGACTTTGTAATGGTCATTCCAATTTCCATCGTTAAGGAAAATAGTATTGGAATATCCAAAATCGTTAAGATCTGCTCCAGCTTGAGCGGCGTCACCTGTTGAACTTCCTTTTGCAGCATCGTCTGATCGAATGCTTTGAAACCAATGTCTTGTCCAATCTGAAACAGCTGTAGTTCTTAGTTGCCCATACAATCCAAAGGCATCTGCTTCAAAACCTCCAGTTGTAAGGTCTCCTACTGTAGCGACTCCTAGTGGTTTTGTGTCTAATAAATCACTACAAGAAGTCATAGATGTTAATATAAGCAGCGTACTTAAAACCTGCTTAATAAAGACTATTTCTTTTTTCATATTGTTATAAGTTTTTAAATGTTTTAAAATGTTATACTAAACCCTAAGCTTGTTATTACAGGCAACGGATATCCACCATTATCGATACTAAATTCAATTGGAGTTCCACCAGCTTCAGGAGTAAATCCAGAATTATGTTTCCAAGTATATAGATTTTGTACATTGGCATATAGTTTCATGTTTTGAAAATCCACACCTTTTATACTCATTGGTTTGAAGTTATAGCCCAATTGAATGTTTCTAATTCTTACATAACTACCATCTTCTATATTATAGGTGGAGTTTTGTTTATTATAACCAGATGCTTCGGTTAATCGTGGTTCCCAGTTTGAAGTTCCAGCGCCTATCCATCTGTTTTCTCTTACAGCTCTGTAATTAAATTGGGCAAATGTACTGCCGTTACCCCAGTTTCTCCATACTTCATTGCCGTAAACACCTTGTACATCAATGTCTAAAGAAAAGTTCTTATATTCAAGGTTTGTGCTTACGCCATAAGTAAAGTCTGGAGTTGGATTCCCTATTACTGTTCTATCGTCTGGTGTTATGACGCCGTCGCCATTAACGTCCTTATATTTAAAATCTCCAGGACCATAAGCACCTAAGGTGCTTGGGGGAGAGGCGGCAATATCTAAGTTTGATTGATAAAGGCCTTCAACCTCATACCCATAAAAAGAGCCTATTGGATCACCGGCACGGGTACGTGTTGGTCCTGAGAAAACCTCAAAACCAGGTTCAAAAACAGAGTTTACCGTATTTTTAATGGTAGATAAATTTCCGCTTATAGAGTATTTAAAATCTGAGCCTATGTTATCATTCCAAGACGTTGAAAATTCAAAACCTTTATTTTCGATTTCGCCAGCATTTGTGTAAAATTGATCACTACCACTAGTAACAAATACTAATAAATCCTTTGTTAGTTTATTATAATAGGCCATTTCAAATTTTAAACGGTTATTAAATGTGGCCAACTCAAAACCTGCTTCATAAGAAGTAACGGTTTCCCATTTTAAACGATCGGTATTTCTATAGGCCAAAACAAAGGCCGGTATAACGCTTTGGGGATTGCCCAATACCGCTGATGCTCCCAATTGAAAATTAGGCAGATACGGATAATGTACCGCATTATATTGATTGCCCAGTTCTCCATAAGAGCCTTTGATTTTCAAGTAATCTATGCCACTGTTCTCCATGAATTTTTCCTTACTAAGTTCCCAAGCGGCACCTAAGGACCAAAAATTTTGATCTCTGGTGTCTTTTGGTAATTCTGAAGAAGAATCTCTTCTAAAGGAACCGTTTAAGATATATTTCCCCTGATAATTGTATAAAACACGGAATAAGCTTGAAACGGTAGTCCTGTCCCATTGTTCTGAATTTGATATTCTGGTATCTTGATCTCCATAAGGAAATACATTTAAATACCAAAATCTTGGGTCATTTGGTATAGGGTCGCCACCAGCTAATTGCCTTACCGAGCCGTTTATATTTTCCAAATATTCTTGAAACGTGGTGAAACCCAATAATGCGGTAACGCTGTGGTCACCAAACTCTTTGGAATACGTTAACAAGTAATCTTGTTGAAAATCTTGTTTGGTATTGTTGTACTGTGAAACACTGGTTAATTGTTGCCCTGAAAAATTGGCAATTTCATCACTCTCAGCTACATATACTGGGGTAAGTGGCGAATAGCCCCTTCCTTTTGTAATACCATAATTTCCAGAATAGGCGACTCGAAAGGTAAAATCCTTCAACAATTTTAACTCGGCAAAAATATTGCCTACAAAACGGTAGGAATCATTAATGTTTCTGGTTGAACGCTCGTTTACTACAAGCAAAGGATTCCCAATTTGTGCTCCACCAATCGCAATTGGCAATTGATTATAAACGCCATCTGCATTAAAAGGGCTTACAATGGGAGTTGCGTTTAAAGCCGCTATATAATTACCATCAGGGTTGTCTGGTAAATCAGATTTCACACCGTTGATGCCAATGCCTACTTTTAAGTTATCGGAAATTTTGACTTCATTATTGATATTTACGGTTATTTTTTGAAGTTCTTCGTGTTTAATAAGGCCTTCTTCTTTTAGATATCCAATGCCAACGCTTATCCTATTGGATTCATTACCGCTTTGAATGCTTAAATTGGCGTTTTGAACGGTTGCGCCTTCATTGGTAATTTGGTCAATCCAGTCTGTATTGCCTGTAAATAAATTATAAAAAGGATATGGTGCAAGACCATCATTAACCAATCGTTCATCATACAGTGTTTTAAACAATTCTGCATTTGCTAGTTCTGGTTTTCCCGTTATATTTTTAAATCCGGTAGAAGCAGAAAAAGTAATGTTCATTTTCCCTTCTTTACCCTTCTTGGTTGTAACAAGTATAACCCCATTAGCTCCCCTTACCCCAAATATAGCCAACGATGATGGGTCTTTTAACAGTTCAATAGAATCTATGTCATTTGGATTGATATAACTAATGTCTTCACTAAAAATGCCATCAACCACATATAAAGGCTTGGTTTGATTTCTACTTACTGTACCCCTAATTCGAATATCTGGTTCTTGCCCTGGCTGGCCTGAATTAACAATAGATAAACCAGCCACTTTACCTTGTAGGGAAGCCACTGGGTTTGCGTTGGGTTTATTGGCTACTATATCACCCTCAACCCTGACTATTGATCCAGCAAGGTCTCTTTTTTTTGCTGTTCCATACCCAACAACAACAACTTCATCTAAAGATTCTACATCAATTGCTAATACGATGTTTAAAACCGTTTGGTTAGTTATTGCTATGGTCTTTTTTTGAAACCCAACATAACTAAATTCTAAGGTTTCTCCATTAGAGACCTCAATAGAATAATTTCCATCAAAATCAGTGCTAACACCTCTAGTGGTTCCTAAAACTATAACATTTACACCAGGTATGGGCATATTGTCTTCAGAACTAGTAACAACGCCCGTAACTGTATTTTGAGCAAAGCCACTAACGGAAACTAGAAAAAGTAGTAATAAAATAATTTTTGTTTTCATATATATGATTTGTATTAATTGTTAGTCAAGTACAAGATATAATCAATTTTGCTTTTGGAATAAAAAGCGTTTACACTTTAAATACGCCACAAAGTGTTAAAAAAACAGAAAAAGCTATATTTGAAGTATGTTGAAGCTACAAAAAAGTGAGCAAAAAGCCTAATTAAAACGTTATATGACGTATTAATGGCGTAAAAAAAAATAAGAATAACGTAATTTAATACGTCAATTATTCTAAATTTAACAAATAAGACGACATAGAAAAATCATTTTCTAAATTCAACTTCTTTTTTAATCTGTATCTATGTGTTTCTAGACCTCTTACAGATACATTCATTAAAGGTGCAATTTCCTTATTTGTTAAATTCATTTTGATGTATGCGCAGATCTTTAAATCTTTTGGAGTTAAGTTGGCATGTTTAGCTTTTAAGCTTTTAAAAAAATCTTCATGCACTTGATTAAAGTTATGCTCAAAAATCTTCCATTCATCTTTATGCGCAATTGAATTATCAACTTTTTTAAGAATTTTTTTATAAGAATATTGATTCTCAAAACTCTCTCTGTTCATCGATAATTCTTTCTTGATATCTTGAAGCGTTTCATTTTTCTTTACAAGAGCCATGGCCGTATTTGCTAATTGTTTGCTCTTTAATTTTACTTCATTTTTAAGAGCTTCATTTTTTAACTGTACAATTCTTTTTTCGTTTTCTAAAGTTTTCTCTCTTAATAATTCTTGTTGTTCTTTAGCGTATTTAATTTTTAACAAGCGTTGTTCTATGGTTATTTTTCTTATATTAAAACCATAAATAACTACCATGATAAGTATGGCAATGAAAAGATATAAAATGTAACCTAAGGTATCTTTATACCATGGTGGCAACACCTGTATGTTAACTTTTATGGGCTGTGATGATTTACCTAGATAATTACTGGTTCTAAACAATATTGAGAAAGCGCCATCCTTTAAATTTGTAAGTTCTAATTTATTCTTATCTAACTTATTCCATTTAGAAGCATCTGCTTCAATTATTGAATATTCAAAATAATGATTGTTTGATTTTGGGGAAGAGACTGAAATACTCAAACTACTGTTTAACTTAAATTCTATAACTTTGTTAGGATTAATTTCTATTAATTCTTTATCAATTTCTATGTTATCAATAGTCGGTTTTTCTAAAATTACCTCTGAATTGGATTTTTTATCTATGAGCATAAAACCATCATTAAGATTGAGCGCATAAGTAGAATCGCTAATCTTAGAAATATTCTCAAACCCAACAATCAACCGGTTTTCAAAATAACTATTTGAAAGCGAAATATCTTTTTCTTCATGAGAAATAGCCTTAAAACTTACCACATCATTGGCTCCCTTAAATACTAACTGATCAACGTCCTCTTCTGAAATTATGTATGAATCTCTTCCAAAATTTTTATTTAATAAACTATCCGAAACAATACTATCTAAAATGGGTTCGTATTTTAGCCAGCCATCGTTTGTTTTAAAACAAATCTCATTTTTAATGTTATAAACCCGAACATTAAAATCAGAAAATTTTCCCTTGTTATTGTAATTTTCTATGCTAGTAATGGTATCGCAATTTGCGCTGAATTTTATTTTATATAAACCTTTGTAGGCATGTGCAGCCCATGCTGTATGTTGGTCTTCAAATACCAAAAAACGTATGGGCATTGTGGTTTGCCCCAAATGTTTAACTTCCCAAATATTGTTGGCTTTTTTAAACCTTACTAATCCAGCATACGTGCCTTCTATATATATGTTTTGATGCTCGGGCACCTTTTTTAAAGTCCAACCACCAGTGTAATTTGAAATAGGAATTAACTGCTTGTCTTTAACTAAAAACGTTCCATCGTTATGCCCACAAAGAAGTTCTCCGTTTATAACTTTTAAATTCCATACTTGACTTTGAGAGCCTTTAATAAATTGCAGCTCATTGTTTTCATCTAAATAAAATAGCCCTGTATTGCTTCCTAAATAAATAGTTTCTTTAAACTTTACAACATCATATACGGCACCTAATCTTCCCGAAATATCATTAAAAAAATAATTACGGCTATTTAAATCTACAGATGCTAATCCATTATCCAGTCCCAGCCATAGGGTGTTTTTTTCATCAACATATTGGCCTAAAATGGTGTTATTAACCAGACCATTTTCTTTATTTACATGAAAAATAATATCTCCATTATGTTTTGTTAAATAAATGCCATCCTTGATGGTTCCAAAAATCATATTTCCATTTTTAAGGATGGAAAAATGATTGAGTTGGTGTTGCTTTATGAAATTATTAACTTCAAATTTTGTTGGCAGTAAAGTGTTATTGCTGTAGATAAAACACCCTTTTAAAGATGTGGTAATGAGTAGTTTAGAATTATATTCAACTACAGATATTACTTTTGTATCTATTAAAATATCATCCTTTATTACAGGGGCAAAAGACATGTTTTCTAACAAAAAGATGCCGTTTTTTAAAGTAGAAACATATAATTTATCTTTAACAACACTGCAAGAAATTATAGTAAATTTTTCACTTATTTTTTTTATTTCTCCTGTTGGATAATACAAATAAATATTAGAAAACGACCGAAAAACAACCATATTTTTATATGATAATATTTGCCAAATTTCCTCGTTTGATGAACTATTTTCTTTTATGGTATCGCTTAATGACGTATATATTAATTCACCTTTTAAATTATATTTCCAAAAACCAAACTCTTCATAAGAACCTGTATAAATTTTATCTTTTACAACTAAAACCGAACGAATGGTGGTCTTGTTTGGCAATTCTTTAAAATCCCATTTTAAACCATCATATTCTAAAAGTCCTTTGTTATTAGCTACATAAACTTTACCGTTGTCTGATTTTGAAACATCCCAATTTTGATTGCCTGCATTATATTCAGATAAAACATAATTTTGGAAATATGGGGTATATTGTGCATTGCCTATATAAGTGCTTAAAAATAAAGAAAATAGTATGATACGGCTGTAACTCATATTTGACAATACAATCAATTTAAGGATGCTTATTTGTTAAATAAAAAATGGAATGTTGAAAAATTATCTCATATTGAAAATTGAATTTCACCAGAAACAAATTTTTAAAAATTTATTAATGAAAGTAATCTTCTGAATCCATTTTATTGGATTATTTTATATTAATGGAGACATTCGCTTTAATATTTCTTGATGAATTTCCTATTCCAACATTATAGATTCCAGGTTCCACAACCCACTTTTTTAAGTCTACATGGTAATATGCCAGCTCCTGTACAGGAACTACTATATTAATAGTAACTGTTTCTCCGGCATTAACCAATACTTTTTCGAAACCTTTTAATTCTTGAGAGGCTCTTTCAACGTTTGAATCTTTTTTAGAAGTATATAGTTGAACAACCTCTTTTCCATCTATATTTCCTGTGTTTTCAACATCAACAGATATATAAATTGTTTCATTTTCAAGATAAGCTTCTTTTTTATCTGCATGCACATTTTTAATGTCGAAAGTGGTGTAAGACAATCCGTAACCAAATGGAAATAATGGTTCAATGTTTTTAGTGTCAAACCAACGATATCCGACTAAAAGTCCTTCATCATACGAAACAGTTTCGCCTCCAGGAAAACTATTGGTAGCATGAGCTGGTGAATCATGGATACTTTTAGGCATGGTCCACGGTAATTTACCAGAAGGATTTACTGTACCTAATAACACATCGGCTAAGGCATTTCCTCCTTCAGAACCATTAAACCAACTCCATACCAAGGCAGAAGATTTTTCTTTGATGCTATTGATGTCAAAAGGTGCTCCTGCAATCATCACAACAATGGTATTAGGGTTAACAGCCAAAACTTTATCAATTAATTCTTCTTGTCCAAATGGCAATTTTAAATCAGGTCTGTCTGATGCTTCCGTTTCAAAATCACGATTAGAGCCTGCAAAAATAATAGTGACATCAGAAATTTTGGCAGCTTGGATGGCTTGCTCAAGCATTTCAGAATCTAATTCATTAATTGACTCTGCTCTTGCTTGGGTAACCTCTCCAAATATGGCTTTCTTTTTAGGTGCATATCGTTCTTGATATCCTTCAGCATAATTGATTTTTATGGTTTCAGGAAGCCTGTTTTGCAAACCCTCTAAAGGCGTAACTTCTCTTTTGGTTTTTACGCCTGCACCAAAACCACCTAAAGCATTTTTCTTAGTAGCATTTGCCCCAATGACCGCTATAGTTTTAACCTCTGAAAGGTTTATTGGTAATACGTTTTTATCATTTTTAAGTAATACAACGGATTCTGAAGCAATGTTATAGGCATCTTTAAAATGAGCTTCAGTATCAATACTGCCTTTTTTACGATCTTCATTCCCCATACTTTTTATGGTGTACATTAACTGCAAGATTCGTTTTACATGTTTGTTAATTTCACTTTCCGAAATTTTACCAGCTTTTAAAGAATCCATTAATGGGTCAGCCATAAAGAATTCATTGAATGGTTTTGGAGTTCCCATTTCAATATCCAATCCGCTTTTTAAAGATTTTACAGAAGTATGAACCGCAGCCCAATCAGAAATCACAATGCCTTCAAAACCCCATTCTTCTCTTAAAACATCGTTTAACATATCACTATTTTCACACATGTATTCGCCCCTAAATTTGTTGTAAGCACCCATCATACTGTAGGCTTTCGCTTCGGTTACAGCAGCTTTAAACGCGGGTAAATAAATTTCACGCAGTGTACGTTCATCTATTTGAACATCTACATAATCCCTATGTGTTTCTTGATTGTTTGCTGCATAATGCTTTACACATGCTGCCACATCATTATCTTGCAATCCTACAATAAAAGGTACTGCCAATTTTTTATTTAAAAAAGGATCTTCTGTAAAATATTCATAGGTTCTTCCTCCTAATGGTGTTCTTATAATGTTAATGGCTGGAGATAACAACACATCTTTATCTCTTGCACGAGACTCTTCGCCAACACTATTACCAAACACATAGGCAAGTTTTGTGTTCCAAGTTGCAGAAAGTCCTGCGCCAGCTGGATAATACGTTGCGTAATCATTATCAACACCAAGTGGCGCCCATGAATCTCTTGAAATTTCTTCCCGAACTCCTAAAGGCCCGTCGGCCATTTTTAATTCAGGAACCCCTAATCTATTTACACCGGCGGTAGTAAACATGCTGGTACCATGAAGCATTCCAGTCTTTTCTTCTAAAGTCATTTGATCCATAATGCTATCAATCTTCTTATCATAATTATGAATAATCGATGTACCCATATAGGTATCCGTTATTTTAATTTCATTTGAAGAAATTTCTGTTTTCTGAGCCTGATTACAAGAAGTAAATAAAACGGCAAATAGAGTCATGGAAAAAAAGATTATCTTATTATTCATTTATATTATTATTAGTTGGTGGCTAATCCATAGTATTAAAGAGATTAAACCGATTAAAATCACTATAAAGATATTTAAACATTTCCAATTTTCGCCTTGTTGTTTTAAAAGGTTCTGAATGACAATTCTTAAAATAAAACATTTAAAGTCTAAACAGTTAATATTTTGCGTATATAAAATGAATACTAAAACTAAAAATCAATGAAAAAATTATTTTTAAGTACCATGTTATTAATAGCATTCAGTGTTTCTTTTACTTCTTGCAGAGATACAAAAAAAACGGAGTCTGTTGAAGATGCTATGGAGAATACCAAAGAGGCTACAGAAGGTGCTCTTGAAGAAACAGGAAAAGCCATTGACAATGCGGTAGAACAAACAAAAGAAGCAGGAGAAGCAGCTAAAGAAGCTGTTAAAAAAATTGGTGATAACTAACTTTTTAAAAAAAATCAATAAAAAAAGCCTTTACAAGATTTCTTGTAAAGGCTTTGTACTGAAGACGGGACTTGAACCCGTACAGCCTAATGGCCATTGGATTTTAAGTCCAACGTGTCTACCAATTCCACCACTTCAGCATACTTCGACTGCGCTCAGCACATCGACTTTGTATATTTTCAAGAAAGGTTCAGAGCGAAAAACGGGATTCGAACCCGCGACCCTCACCTTGGCAAGGTGATGCTCTACCCCTGAGCTACTTTCGCAATTTTTTAATGAACGTGCAATGTTATTATTGCGGATGCAAATTTAAAATATTTCTAATAAAACCAAAGGTTTTTTGGCAAAATAATATAATTTATTTCTAAGCGCGTTTTTGTTTTACTAGCATACGCTTAATTTCGTTAAGCTTCATGAGTGCTTCAACTGGCGTAAGTGTATTAATATCAGTATTTACTATCTCTTCTTTTATGTCTTCAAGTAATGGATCATCTAAGTTAAAAAAACTTAATTGCATATCATCTTTTAATGATTTTACCTTGTCTGTAAGCTCTTCGCTGGAATGGGATTTTTCTAATTTTTGTAAGATTTTGTTGGCTCTGTGTATGACTTGCTGTGGCATGCCTGCCATTTTTGCCACGTGAATGCCAAAACTATGGGCGCTACCGCCTTCAACCAATTTCCTTAAAAAAAGCACATGGTCTTTTAATTCTTTGACCGATACATTGAAGTTTTTTATACGATCAAAGGTTTCTGTCATCTCGTTTAATTCATGATAATGCGTTGCGAATAATGTTTTTGGTTTAGAAGGATGTTCGTGTAAATATTCGCTGATGGCCCATGCTATTGAAATACCATCATAGGTACTGGTACCACGGCCTATTTCATCTAAAAGCACCAAACTTCTATCTGAAATGTTGTTTAGAATGGATGCTGTTTCGTTCATCTCGACCATAAACGTAGATTCACCCATTGAAATATTATCACTGGCACCAACCCTGGTAAAAATTTTATCAACTAAACCTATTCTAGCTGATTTTGCCGGAACAAAACTTCCTATTTGGGCTAGCAATACAATGAGAGCAGTCTGTCTTAATATAGCCGATTTACCAGACATATTAGGCCCGGTTATCATAATAATTTGTTGCGTTTCTCTATCTAAGAAGACATTATTCGCAATATAAGGTTCTCCAATGGGTAATTGCTTTTCAATGACCGGATGTCTTCCATCTTCAATATCCAAATCATGCGACTCATCCATGTTTGGATACACATAATGATTTTCTTTGGCCAATTGTGCAAATCCACATAAACAATCTAATTGTCCAATTAAAAAAGCGTTTTCCTGAACTACTTTAATATACTGTTGAAGCCAACTTACAAGTTCTGAAAACAGTTGTTGTTCAATGGCTAATATTCTATCTTCTGCGCCTAAAATTTTTGCTTCGTATTCTTTAAGTTCTTCGGTTATATAGCGTTCTGCGCTTACTAAGGTTTGCTTTCTAATCCAATCTTGAGGCACTTTATCTTGATGGGTATTTCTAACTTCAATATAGTACCCAAACACATTATTGGATGCTATTTTAAGCGATGTAATACCAGTGCGTGCACTTTCGCGCTCAAGCATCTTATTTAAGTAATCTTTACCGGATTTTGACAAGCCTCTTAGTTCATCCAATTCTGAAGAAAATCCTTGCGCAATACTACTTCCCTTTAAAACATTAACTGGAGCCTCTTCATTTAAGGTTTCTTTAATCTTTTCACGAAGGATTTCACAGTTTTGAAGCGTGTCGCCCATAATTTTTAAAGACAAAT
>Ga0100400_1002396_pt1 | contig 12972 bp, 11 predicted proteins | sample CryGeymeta201524_FD_80420 | JGI IMG/M metagenome (GOLD analysis project Ga0100400, IMG submission 80420) | Groundwater microbial communities from Crystal Geyser aquifers in Utah, USA - Crystal Geyser metaG 2015-24 | ecosystem: Environmental > Aquatic > Deep subsurface > Groundwater | place: USA... | reverse complement strand
TAAAAGAATGGAAATCAACATAAGATGAATGTTTAAAAAGAATGCGTTCGGTAGTAATAAAGTTGTCGATATTGGCTTTCCCCTGGTAATCGGTTTGTGTTGAAAATTTTTCTGACAGAAGTAAAACACCCTCAATTGGAAGACCCGTGTTGGCATTTATTAACTGAATGTTTTGGGCATTCAGGCGCAGAATAAAATTAAAAAATAAAAAAAGCAGAAAAGGTATTTTCACCGGTTAAAAATTTTAAGCGCCAATGCTGATACAAAAATTATGCCCCGAAACCTTCAATAAAATGTTTTAGCCGGTGTTTATTTATCTGCTTTAATTTCAGTAAATTTGGTATGTACATTACAAACAATTTAAAACTATCAAAATGAACAATATGCGAAATATTACTTTTGACAAAAACCTCGACAAGGAAAAAACAAAAGCTGAAACAAAAGCAATATTGAAGGAAATAGGTGATTTGCAATACCAAATGTATGCCGAAGCAAAAAGCAGCTTGCTGATTGTATTTCAGGGATTGGATGCATCTGGGAAAGATGGTTTGACGCGCGGTTTGCTCGATTACTGTAACCCGGTGGGTTTGATGGTGCAGAGCTTCAAAAAGCCGACACCACTCGAAAGTTCGCACGACTTTTTGTGGCGCGTTCATCCGCATGTTCCGCCGCGCGGGGTGATTCAGGTTTTTATCCGTTCGCATTACGAGGATATTCTGGTGCCGACAGTCGAAAAACTTTTTCCACAAGAAAAGATTGATGAACGGTACGAAATCATTAACGGATTCGAGAAGCTGCTCGAACAAAACGGAACACGGGTGTTAAAATTCTTCCTGAATGTGTCGAAAGAGGCACAACTCGAAAGACTGAACGAGCGGCTTGAAAACCCCGAGAAATACTGGAAACACAATGACGGCGACTGGGATACACGCGAAAAATTCGATGAATATCAAAAGGTTTATGATACTATTTTTGAACGTTGCAGCTACATTCCCTGGCATTTTGTTCCCGCCGACACCAACTGGCAAAAACTCTATTATGTGGCGAAAGTTGTTTTGGAAACTTTACGAAGTTTAAATATAAAATGGCCTGAATTAAAAACGGAAAGGTTTTCGAAGTAATAATCGAATTTTCATTCGGCTACTATTTAAAATACATTAATGTTTTAAAGTGTTGATAATAAAAAAATAACAAAACTCAATTCTTGCACTCACCCTGATTTTTTCTGCGAAATAATCGTCCCTCTCTACACGTAGAGAGGGAGAAGAGGGTGAGTAAGAAACAATTAAAATCAAAAAGTATGTTGTACAAAGGAAGACGACAAAGTTCGAATGTTGAAGACCGTCGAGGAATGAGTACCGGGAGAAAAGTGGGTGTGGGCGGGGGAATTGTTACTGTAATTATTGCCCTTGTGGTGATGTTACTGGGAGGCGACCCGGGCCAGGTGCTGCAAATGATGGAAACACAGCAGGCCACCACAGAAACTGTTTCGGATTACAAGCCAACAGCGCACGAACAGGAGCTGGCCGAATTTGTTAGTGTTACCCTGGCCGACACCGAAGATGTGTGGCACAAGCTTTTTGAAAACTCGGGATTGACCTACCGTGAGCCCACACTGGTTTTGTTTAGCGGGGGAGCCGAATCAGCCTGCGGTTTTGCACAGTCGGCAACTGGTCCGTTTTACTGCCCGGGTGACGAAAAAGTGTATATCGACCTGAATTTTCTGGAAGAACTACAGCAAAAACTGGGCGCGCAGGGCGATTTTGCAATGGCATATATTGTGGCGCACGAAGTTGGTCACCATGTGCAGAAACTTCTTGGCGTACTCGATCAGGTGCACAATCTGCGCGGACAGGTTAGTGAGAAAGAATACAACGCACAAACGGTAAAACTTGAATTACAGGCCGATTTTTATGCAGGCATTTGGGCGCACCATGCACAAAAAACGAAAAACATACTCGAAGCCGGCGACATTGAAGAAGCCATGAATGCCGCGCAGGCAGTGGGCGACGACCGCATTCAGAAACAGTCGCAGGGTTATGTTGTGCCCGATTCGTTTACCCACGGAACTTCAGCGCAACGGATGAAATGGTTTAAACGTGGCTTTGAAACAGGGAATGTAAATAACGGGGATACTTTTAAGGAGGAGATTTAATAGCGGTTTATAATTTGTGGGTGGACAATTGCAATCAGTATTTTATCAGCATCGGCAAATTTAGTTTTTTCAACCTTTTTCAAAATCCTTTAATTCTGTTTAATTGTGCACTAATTAAGTGATGGAATTAGGCAAATTTCAATTTTTTGGGATCTTGTCTGGTATCGTAAATTCTTAAAATATTAGTTTTTCAGCTAAAGGCGACCAAATAAGTTTTTTATGCATGCGAAAATTTTCTGCGAATATTTGTCATAACAGTTTCATGTGGAATTCCCTTCCCTGATTCGATTTCTTCAATAGCATCAATAATACCCTGCTGCTGCTCAGTTGTTAACTTAGTCCAATCATCTAAATCTTTTTGACCATTTATATAATTTAGCATAACACCATACAACTCTTCCAATCGACTCTTTTCCAATGAATCTACCTGACGAAATATTTTCAATTTTAATTCAGCAACAGTCATAAAATCTTTTTTTTAGAGTTATAAAAAACAAAGTTGCATAATAGCAGAGTATGAATTTTCTTGTGCTTAACCTGCGAATATCTGCATCTCGTTGTCGAAGACCTTCTCGCAGTGGTTTGCAATCCAGGCAAACCTGGAATAACACGGGTGATTTCAATAGCGATCATACCCTGATACAGCCCCGAAAACCCCGGGCTGCGTAGTACGATTCGGCTCCGTTGTGATACATAAAAACATTGTTGTAGCGACGGTCGCAGAAAAGAGCGCCGCCAAGCTTTCTGATTTCTGGCGGTGTAATTATCCAACTCGAGGTTTTTGTATCGAAATTGCCAAGTTGTTGCAAGTAACGGTATTGTTCTTCGGTTAACAGCTCAATTCCCATGGCAGCAGCCATTTCAACAGCGCTGTTTTCAGGTTTGAATTCTTTTCTCGATTCCAGCGCTTCACGGTCGTAACAGATACTTCTGCGGCCTTTCGGACTCTCTGCCGAACAATCGTAAAACAAATATTCGCCTGTCGCTTCATCAAAACCAACAACATCCGGTTCACCACCGGTTCTTTCCATTTCATTCAGCGACCACAGTTTTTCTCCCGATTTCTCTTCGTAAAGCCGGGTTTCAATCTGTGCCCATTCCATTCCTTCATGGCGGTTTCTGTTTTTTTCAAACCGGGCTTTTAACGTGCTGATTATCTCTTTTCGTTGTTCCGGAGACAACTGCTTATTATTTTTCATGGTTTACATTCTTAAAATCTTATCCATCTTTTTGCCTTTCGCCAATTCATCCACCAACTTGTCTAAATACCTGACTCTTTGTGTCAAAGGATTTTCGATTTCCTCCACACGATAACCGCAAATCAGACCAGTGATGAGATGTGCATTTGGGTTTAATATTGCGTTCTGAAAAAATGTTTCAAAAGCTACTTTGTTATCAATTTGGTCTTGCAGTTCCTTATTGTCGAAGCCTGTTAGCCATTCAATTACCTGATGCAATTCTTCTTTTGTTCTGCCCTTCTTTTCAATTTTTGCGAGATACATTGGATAAACCAAGGCGAAGGTCATTTTGGCGATGCGCTCATCATGTGTATTATTGTTGTTCATAATGTCAGGCTGGTCTGAAAATATCTAATTGTTTTCTTTAGTGATTGTTTATCCGCTGGTGATTTCAACTGCAATCGTGTTGATCAACGGGATTGTATTAGATAAAACTTTATGATGCAATCCCGCAGGAGAAGGTAAACTTTGAGTAAGGCTCATGCAATTTGTATATGTTTTTCGTTTACTCTGACACTAAATTGAATGTCGGCTTTTAAAGCGGTAAAAACTTTTATTATGGTTTCAATGGTTGCACTGTTTGCGTGATTTTCAAGTTTTGAGATCTGAGATTTATTCACGCCAATAGCTTTACCCAATTGTTCCTGAGTTAGATTTCTCTCCCTTCGGGTTGCTTTTATCATCCGTCCCAAAAGCTCCATTTTTAACTCATATTCATAAGCATCACGTTCGGAAGTACCCTTTTTGCCTATGTATTTATCTTCCATTTCTGCCAATGTGCACTGTTTCATCTCTTTTTTGATTTTTTGTTTTCGTTGAAATATTTGTTTCGTATCCGTTCTGCCCGTTCGATTTCACTCATTGGGGTTTTGGATGTCTTTTTAATAAACCCATTTGTTGCCAAAACCAACGTTTCTGTTTTTTCCGACTTATCCCAAAATGCGAGGATTCTAATCTGTTTTGCCAAAAATTTTGTTCTGAATTCCCAAATGTTTTCGTTTAACTTCTTAAAAAGTTCAGGATCATTTGTTTGTTCAGCAATACGAACATTGTACATTACTTTCTGTTGTGATTTCCTGTCCAATGATTGCATAAATTCATCAGCTTCTTCTAAGAAAATAGTTTCAAAAAATTGCATTGTCTCATTTTCTTGTGCAAAGATACTTTTAGTTTCAAAATATCGCAACTATTTATGAGTTTCATTTTTTTAGCTGATACAAATTGTTTAAATAATCGGATTTTTTCAAACTGATCCGGTAATAAAAGATCGGTCAATCCTAATTCAAGGGGTTATTATTTTCTGATTAAAATTTAAACTTCCTTGTCGAAGACCTTCTTGCCGTGGTTCGCAGTCCGAGCACTCCCAAAATACCACGGGTAATTTCAACCGCAATCGATTTGGTAACAGGGCTTTTTATTATTTTCTCAAAACCCGATTCCTCTTCCCTTTGCCGGGGTGCGGGTCTTTCGTAATCGCTGGCACGGCGCAATGTTCCCGTATCTTCTTCCTGTTCTTCTTCCTTTTGGTTTGCCCGTGCAATTTTTTCCTGTAAAATTTCGTACGCGCTTTCGCGGTCGATTTCAACATTGTATTTTTTGCTGAGGTTCGAGGATTTCAGAATCTGCCCGATTTCGTAATCGGTTAAAACATCCATTCTGGAATATGGCGGACGCATTAAAGTATCCACCAGTTCGGTTGGCCTTCCTTTTTCGTCTAAAGTCGAAATCAGCGCCTCGCCCATTCCAAGTTGGGTAATCAGTTCATCCACTTTATAAAATTCCGAATAAGGATAATTTTCTGATGCAGTAACAATATCTTTCCTGTCTTTTGCCGTAAAAGCGCGCAAAGCGTGTTGTATTTTTGTTCCGAGCTGCCCTAAAATGGCCGCCGGAATATCGGTTGGCGACTGTGTTACAAAAAATACACCCACTCCTTTTGAACGGATTAGTTTTATGGTCATTACAAACTGGTCGAGCAAACTTTTCGAGGCATTGTTAAAAATTAAATGTGCTTCGTCGATAAACAGCACCAGTTCAGGTTTTTTAGGATCGCCCAGTTCGGGCATTTTTTCAAAAACTTCGGCCAGTAAACAAAGCATAAAAGTGCTGAACAATGCGGGTTTGGTTTGCATATCGGTTAAACGCAGCACGCTGATTATTCCTTCACCTTTCCCGTTTTTCTGCATTAAATCGAAAATGTCAAATGAGGGTTCGCCAAAAATATCATCGGCATTTTGCTGTTCAAGTGCAATAATCGAACGCATAATTGAACCTGCAGATGAGGATTGAATGTATCCATATTCTTTCTTGAAATCTTCTTTTCCTTCGTCCTGAGTGTATTTTATTACACTTTTTAAATCTTTAAAATCCAGTAGAGGCAGGTTTCTGTCATCGCAGTATTTAAAAATCATCGACAAAACACCGCTTTGGTTATCGTTCAATCCAGAATTTTTGAAAGCAGTACCGGACCGTATTCAGAAACAGTGGCTTTCATTTTTGCCCCCGGTTCGTCGGAAATACTTACAAATTCAAGCGGAAATCCTTTTCCTTTCCAGTTAATTCCTACTAATTTTTCGCGTTTTTCAACAACGGGATTAGTGGTTCCCGGTGCGCCTAATCCGCTTAAATCGCCTTTAATATCCATAACCAAAACCGGCACCCCGGCATTCGACAATTCTTCAACAATTACCTGAAGCGATTTCGTTTTCCCGGTACCGGTTGCTCCGGCAATTAATCCGTGGCGGTTCATGGTTTTTAACGGAAGTTTAATTTGAATATTAGTTTCGTAATCGTTGCCAAACACAGCCGATCCTGCTAAAATTGATTCGCCGCTAAAAGTATATGATGCTGAAGTTTTTGTGATGAAAATTTCTTTGTTCATAAGTAAACCATTTTATTTTAAATAGATAATGGCCGAAATTTAAATACTAAAATTCAAACAAACATTAAACTGAAATTTATTTTAGCAAAAAGAAACAAAGGTTCAATTTCGAACAATATTCTCTTGGTTTTGTGTTGTTTGCACTGGCAAAATGGCCTAAACCGAAAGTTGCTGCACCGAACGAGCGTTATAAAAATTTTCTTCTTTCTACAACTTTTACTGATTTTGAAAAAAAAGGGCTGCCGGAAGGATACCTGCAACCCCTTAATTAACTAACTTCTATGAAAAAAAACCTATTGCAGCCACCAGGGTGTTGCCCTGATGTTATCGTTACTTTCGCCATACTGATTTGTAATGGCTGTTGTAACATTTGCACTGTTGTTCTGGTATTCACTGGTTGGGTACATCCAACGAAGCGGAGGTGTAACACCCGGCTGCGTTCTGAAAACAGGATATCCTGTCCGCAACTGGTCGAAATATATTCTCCAGCCTCCCTGCAAAAACGAAGGAATGTATTTTTGCATCATAATCAATTCCAGTTTCGCTTCATTACCTGAGGCTTTTGAAAAGTCAACCAGCGGCTCTGCCAGATAGGCTTCGGCAGCTTCACTGCCAACAAAATCAGCATACTCGGCAGCATACATATTGTAAAAATCAAATGATGCTTTTACCCCGTTGTCGTAATGTTCTTTTGCTGAAGAGTTTATCCAGCCTCTGACACTTGCCTCTGCAAGAATCAATTGCAATTCGGAATAACCCATAAACATGTGCGGCTCGGTGGTTGGGTCGGTGGTATATCTCAGGTTAACTTTCGAAACATTACCTGCGGCAGCTTTAAGGTTTACTTCGTTGTAAGGCGCAATCGGGTCGCCGCCTTCGTAAGCTGCAAAGTCGTTAATGGCCAGTCCGTTTTCCTTGGCTGTACGGGTTTGGCCGCAGAATACAAATAAACGGGGGTCTTTCCTGTCCTGCAACCGCTGTATAAATGTAGAATCGATATACCTTGCCGAACCGTAACTACTGCTGTTGTATTCGGTATAACGACTTCCAAGTTCATCAACAAACATTAACTGCCCATTATCTGCATTCGATTCAATAAGGGGTGAATTATTGAAAATTCCGGCAAAAGTGGTTGCCACATTCAAGTCGGAATCCGTTACTTTTTTCGAAAGAGTTATGAGTACTTTTAAACGGAATGAGTTGATAGCTTTCCGCCATTGACTTGTACTTCCGTGATAAATAATATCGCCGGCAATGATGCTGTTATCGCTGGCCAAGAGCTCATCGGCTTCTTTCAGTTCCTTCAGAATACCTTTGAGTACTTCTTTCTGTGAATCGTATTCCGGTGTATAGATTTCATCGGTTTCGCCTTTTAAAGCATCGCTGTATGGAACGTCGCCAAAAGTAAGTGTCAATCCGAAAAAATAATATGCACGAAAGAATTTACCCAAAGCAATATATGCAGGGCTTTCAATCCTTTCGGCTTCCTCAATCATTTTTGTAACGTTTCTGAGCTGATCGTAGTTACCAAAACCACCCCTGCTCCATTTGTAATACTGGTTCTCATTTTCGCCATCGGTTTGAACAACCATGCGAGAGGCATACATTGGTGACACTCCTTCAACCTGAAAAGCATTCCACTCGATGTTGGTTAGCAGAAGCTGAGGGTGTGTTTCAGGAACATTGTTCGGGTTGATATTTAACTCTGCCAGGTCGCTGCACGAGCTAAAAATCAGTGTAAAAAGAAATACGGTTAAAATATACTTTTTCATAATAAGAGTCATTTTTGATTCATTGCATAATTAAAATGTAACTGTTAATCCCAGACCAACATATCTCGACGAAGGGTCCTGCAAATTATTGTCGTTGCCGTAATCGGGGTCGATGATATCAGCCTTTTTCCACATCAGCAGGTTGTAGCCGTAAGCTGTGGCTTCAACTTTTTTGAAAGCGTTAATATTTATCAAACTGGTAAGGTCGTAGTTAAACGCTACTTTTCTCAGTTTCACATAACTGCGGTCGAAAACATTAGCGAATTTTTTACTTTCACTTTCGGTTACTTTTGCACGGTAGGGATAATTCTGGCTCCAGGTTTGCCAACTCACCGCCGTGGCATTTGTTTTATATTCCCTTGTATCAGAAATTACATTTCCATCGGTATCCCTTGTTAAAGTACCACTAACAACATTGACTGCATCGGGCACATAAACCGGTTTTCCGGCAGCGTATTCAGCATCGCGGTATTCAGTTGAATATGGATGTTTGCCGCCCCACCACATTTTTTCTACGGTAAGCGAGTTGATTACACCGCCAACAACACCATCGATATTTACATCGAGCGACAGTTTTTTATACTTGAAGTGGTTTTGTAAACCAAATCTCCAGTTGGGATCCAAATGACCGTGCAGTTGCGCATATGAGTCTCTTGTTGGCAGCCCGTTCGATTCAGAAACAATCAGTTCTCCATCGGATGTTTTTAACCAACCTGTTGCGTAGTAATTATCGACCCGTTCGTTCAGCGAATAATTACCGTATTTATTTACACCTCCGTAAATTTCAGTCAGTTTTTTAACACTGGTTGACCAGTTTAAACCCACATCCCAACGGAAGTTCTTATTCTTAACCGGATTCGCATTCAACATTACCTCAACGCCATTGGTTGTATATTGGTTGCCATTTACTTTGCGTGAACTGAAACCACTTGCCTGCGAGGTAGGAAGGTTGATAATCTGGTTTTCGTCAACAATATTGTAGTAAGTAACATCAAAAGTCATACTGTTTTTGAAAAATACAGATGAAAGGCCTAATTCAAACGATGTCGATTTCTCGGGTTTGATATTCGGATTCACTATCACCGACGGATAGCCTACCATTGAATTACCATCATACATTCCGGCATTGCTGTAATAAGAGGACGTTTGGTAAGGCGAAAGGTCGCTCGAAACTTCGGCCCACGAACCATAGAGTTTCAGATAATCAACTACTTTGGGGAGCTGAATAAGATTGGAAACCAGCGTACTCAGCGAAACCGACGGGTAAAAATACGAGTTGTTTGATTCAGGAAGCGTTGACGACCAGTCGTTTCGTGCGGTGAACGTAAGGAAAAACGAATTCAGCGCATCCACGGTTAAGGTTCCGAAAACACTCCTTATTTCTCTTTGTTCAAGATAGGTTGAAGCTTTTACGTTTCCGAGCGAGTTGTTCAAGCTGTAAACCCATGGAACTACCAATCCGTCGGTGGCATTGTATTCCTGCTGGTATTTTTTATAAAACATTGAAGCCCCTGCATTCGCACTTAATCCAAATTTTTCGGAGAAATCTTTTTTAAACGAAAGCAATACATCATTGTCCACATTAACCTGGCTGGTATTCCAGGTTTTATAGTCGCCTTCGCGCGGGTCGCCATAATTCAGATATGACTTCGGACTTTCCCTGTCTTCGAAAACATTTTTTAAAACTGCCGAACTTCTTCCCTGTAAACTCAGGTTCTCGGTAATGTCCCATTTCAGTTTAACCTGGCCGTTTGTGGTGTTTTGGTCAAATTCCTGGTTTAGCTCGTTAGCAGCAAAATAAACGTTGTTATACCATGCATAATTAAAGTTGGCCTGACGATACCCTTCCTGCCCCGGAACGTAGAGGTGTTCTTTTAGTTCCTGACCGTTCACATCGTCACCCATCCATATTAAAATGGTGTACATGTGGTTTTTGGGACCGTATCCGTAACGCGGGTAGTTAGGTGATATTACCTTGTTATATGATAACTTTGTATCAAACGTCAGATTTTCAGCAAGATTATAAATGGCATTATAAGTTAACCCTCCGGTTTTTAATTCTGAATTCTGAACCTGACCTTTTTCCGACTGATAAAATCCTGAAAACCTTGTGGATGCTTTTTTACTTTTCGAGGCAACTGCAAAATTCGTAGTTGAAATGATACCTGTACGCATAAAATCTTTCAGGTTATTATGGTATTCCCACGGAGTCGGTAATCTTGAATATCGTGATTTATCATCGTATTGTGTTCCAGAAACATCACCCCACCAGGGAATAGTTTCGCCGGTAACGTTGTCCTTAATCGGGCTGTTCCACTGGGCAATATTCAGATTGTCTGAAAATTTTGGGCCCCAAATCATATCACCATCAGAAATACCACCGTCCTGTCCGTCCCAGAACTCATACTGACCGTTTGAACCGTTACCATATTCTGTTTGTGTTTCCGGGAAAACTGTGTAACCTGCAGAAAACATGGTGTTATTGGAAAGAGTAATTTCCAACCCTTCTTTATCCGCATTTTTTGTGGTTATCAGAATTGCACCGTTTCGTCCGCGTGAACCGTAAAGCGAAGAAGCAGTCGGGCCTTTCAACACAACAATGTTTTCAATGTCGGTGGAAGAAACATCAAAAAAGTTTGTTTCCACCGGAATTTCATCAATAACAATTAACGGCGATTTACCACGCAGCGAAATATCAGGCGCCTGAAACATTCCGGTTTTGGTATTTACCGTTAACCCGGCAACCTGACCGCTCAGCATGTTTGCCATATTGGGGGCATTCACGCCGGTAATTTCCCTGGCGTCAACCGTTTGGGTGGCATAACCAATTGATTTTTTCTCCTGACTGATACCAAGCGCAGTAACAATTACTTCATCGATTGCCTGAACACTTTCTTCCAGAACAATATCGATTTGATTTTTACCGGAAACCGCAATTTCATTCACTTTAAAACCGATAAAGGAAAATGATAATGTTCCGGATGAAGAAGCGTCAATTTGGTAGAGACCTTCCGGATTGGTCACCCCACCATTTGTAGTTCCCTTTTCCATGACCGTAACCCCGGGAAGCGGAACTCCGGTGTTGTCAGTTACTTTCCCTTTGATTTGAATGTTTTGAGCCCAGATAAATGTCGCCCAAACCAAAAATCCAATAGTTAAAAGAATTTTTTTCATACAATTAATTTGATTTTTAAGCATTTAAGTAAAATTTAATTTTTTAAGCATATTAAATCTGTTTTGATTCAATCAATTACATCAATCAATTAGTTATCAATATTTTGAGTTCAAATAAGTTTCAGCGGCCAAAGGTGAATCGTAACACCATTTGGTTGTGTTGTGTTTGAATATCTGGTTTAGTAGCTAAGAGAATTATACCAATGAATAAGTTAGTTTATCCATTTACAATTAATGCGCTGGCAAAGATGAGGTCTGTTTGTAACAATAAGGTTGCCTTATTATTTAGCTTTTATTAAAATAGTTTAACAAAATTGAAACATTGATGACCGATGATAAAATAGCCCAAATAGTTTCGCAGCATTTTTTAAAGGTCATTTTGAACGCTTTCCTTCATTTCCCTTTTTGTTTTTTTTTACAATAGTTGCATAAATCATTTTTCTATCTTTGCGCCTTTAAAATCAGAATCTCATTCAATTCAGAAAAAATGGATTACAATTTCGCCGAAATAGAGCCCAAATGGCAAAAATACTGGGAAGAAAACAAGACCTTTAAAACCACCGACGATTTCTCGAAACCAAAATATTACATACTCGATATGTTTCCTTACCCATCGGGAGCCGGCTTGCACGTTGGGCATCCCGAAGGTTACACAGCCACCGATATTTTAAGTCGCTACAAACGCATGAAAGGTTTTAATGTATTGCATCCGATGGGATACGATGCATTTGGATTGCCTGCTGAGCAGTATGCCATGCAAACCGGAACCCACCCTGCAATTACCACACAAAAGAACTGCGATAATTTCCGCAGGCAGATTAAAGCTATTGGTTTGAGTTACGACTGGGACCGCGAGGTAAACACCACCGACCCGAAATATTTTAAATGGACACAGTGGATTTTTAAACAACTGTACAATACGTGGTTCGACCACGAACAGCAGAAAGGAAGACCCATTTCGGAACTTCCTATTCCTGAAGAAATTGAGGCACAAGGGAAATTGGCTGTAAATAATTATATCGGTCAAAAGCGACTGGCTTATTACGATAATGCGCAGGTTTGGTGGTGCGACTCGTGCAAAACGGTTTGTGCCAACGAAGAAGTTTTAACCGACGGAGCGCACGAAAAATGTGGCAATCAGGTAATCCGTAGAAATCTGAAACAATGGCTGCTGCGAATTCCGCATTATTCGGAAAGGTTGCTGGAAGGATTGGAAGGTTTAGATTGGCCGGCCGGCGTAAAAGACATGCAACGCAACTGGATAGGCAAATCCACAGGCGCTGAAGTTGATTTCGAAATTGAAGGACTGAACGAAAAACTAAGGGTATATACTACCCGACCTGATACTTTGTTTGGCGCAACTTACATGGTAATTGCACCCGAACACAAATTAGTGAATACGATTGTAACGGATGATCAAAAAGAGGCAGTTGAGAAATACCAGACGGCTTCGGCATTAAAATCTGATTTGGATCGCACCGATCTGGCCAAAGAAAAAACAGGTGTTTTTACTGGCCGTTATGCAATTAATCCGGTGAATAATGAAAGCATCCCAATCTGGGTAGCCGATTATGTGTTAATGGGTTACGGAACCGGCGCAATTATGGCGGTTCCGGCACACGACACCCGCGACTTTGAATTTGCCAAAGAATTTAACATTCCTATTATTTGTATTCTCGATCCAAAAGAAGTTGAAGGCCGGGAAGAAATTCTGTCCGGTAACAAATGCTGGACAGAGGATGGTGTTTACAT
>Ga0100400_1002377_pt1 | contig 13006 bp, 8 predicted proteins | sample CryGeymeta201524_FD_80420 | JGI IMG/M metagenome (GOLD analysis project Ga0100400, IMG submission 80420) | Groundwater microbial communities from Crystal Geyser aquifers in Utah, USA - Crystal Geyser metaG 2015-24 | ecosystem: Environmental > Aquatic > Deep subsurface > Groundwater | place: USA... | reverse complement strand
TCCTGTTCAAATCTTTTTTTAAATTTGTCATAATACGTTATTTTAAATGATTAAATGCCTCAAAGATACTGGTTTTTGGTGGCCCAAAAAACCACCGAACGCCAGTGAGGTTAAGTTCAACATCTGGTATGGCTCTATAACTTTAACAAGACGTTTTTCAAGTCCATAATATTTTCTTAGTTTTTCTATTACAAGAACATGAATACCGGTTACCGCATTTGAACCAAAATCAATTACAATTTTATCAGGTTGTTTGTGATTTAATGTTTTTTTTAACTGTTCTTTACTTTTATACATCTTAATATTTTTTAGTATGTATTTTGAATTCAATAAAATATTTAAAGCTTACAAAAGCTATTTTATTTATGATGATTCTTTTTTCCATAATTCCTCCATTTCTTCGAGCGTTTTTCCCTTGGTTTCAGGAACAAATTTCCATACAAACCATGCAGCCATTACCCCTATTATTCCATAGATCCAATAGGAAAATCCCTGATTAAAAACACTATTCAAAAATGTGTTTTTATCCATCATAGGGAATGTCCAGCTAATCAAGTAATTTGAAATCCACATAACTGCAACAGCTATTGACATAGCCCGCCCTCGAATACTGTTAGGAAAAATTTCAGAAAGAAGAACCCAGGTGACCGGCCCCAGCTCATAGCAAAACAGGCAACATATCCCATTATAAAAATTATGGCAATAAATCCAAGTTTCTGGGAAAAAAATGAAAATCCAAGGGCAAGCATAAAGAAAGCCATTCCGAGTGCACCAATTATCTGCAAACGTTTTCTCCCTATTTTATCCACAGTAAAAATTGCCAGCACGGTAAAAGATAAATTAATAAAGCCCACAACAATTGTTTGTAATAATGCTGTATCTGTAACTGACCCCATGTTTTTGAAAATTTCAGGAGCGTAATACAAAACCACATTAATACCCACAAATTGTTGAAACGCTGCCAAAAGAATGCCAATTACAATGACCGGTGTGCCGTATGAAAATAACTTTCCAGATTTATGAACAACAGTTTCTTTAATCTCGACTATAATTTTAAGAGCTAAGCTTAACTCATAAATTTTTTTAAGAACATTTAATGCTTTTTCTTCCTGAGCTTTTAAAACAAGGTACCTCGGTGTTTCAGGAACAAAAAACAGAAAAAAGAGAAATATACTTGCCGGAATAACCTCCGATGCAAACATCCATCTCCATCCAATTTTATTAAGCCAGATTTCATCTCCCAAACCTGCAATAAAATAATTCACAAAATAGACTACCAGCATTCCAAAAATGATAGCCAGCTGGTTTAATGATACTATTTTGCCTCTAATGTTTGCCGGAGCCATTTCTGCTATATAAACTGGTGATAGCATTGAAGCCATTCCTACGCCAATGCCCCCAATGAAACGGTATATGACAAACATATTCAAAAAGGTATAATCACCTTCCCCTATGGGAACAAAAAACATTTCAGGCATAGCGGATCCTAATGCTGAAAGCAGGAAGAGTAATGCTGCCAGGATAAGACCGTTTTTGCGTCCTAATTTTAAACTGACTAAACCACTAACCAATCCGCCAATGACGCAGCCCACCAGAACACTTGAAACAACAATACCCAGCAAGGAATTGTCGGCATTTTCTGTTAACCCTAAGGGGTCAATAAAAAAAATTTCCAATGATCCCACTGTGCCGGATATAACTGCCGTATCATATCCAAACAATAGGCCCCCCAATGCTGCAATCGAGGCTATCCTAAATATATAAGGAATGGCATTTTTATTTGCTTCCATAAATAATTTTAATATTTTATGAATTATTTGCTCTCAATAATCTTTCTCTTGAATTCATATTCATAGTTTTACTTGTTTTAAATCTTACATCATTGTTTATCCAGAAAATTTATCCAATAGTAAATCTTTCATAAATACATTTACATCCCATTGACTTGTTACAGGTTGACCTGTATATGGAAGAATGGGCATGTAGGGATATGGTCCAAATTCAGAAGTAATAGTTAAAAATTTCTTGCCTGCATTTCGATGATTTTCAACTATTTTTCCCCACCAATTCAAATGAATTTGAAGTGCTTCCTGCCATTCTGGAACGCGTGGATCGGAAACTTGAGGCCCTTCAGGGAATCCTACACGTGCATGAATATGGTCTGTTCGTGAAATAGCCAGTTCAACGGCTTCATTCTGATCGTGCAAAAATGATTCGGCAACATTGCACCAATGCGAAACATCGAAGCCAATGCGCAGATTTGGAAGTCTTTTCAAGTAATACGCCATGACATGGGCAGCAAAACTAAATTTGCCCCTGTGGGTTTCGTGAATTATTTTCACATTGTTTTCTTTCGATACTTCATCTGCAATCTCAATTAATTCGGAATTTTGTTCAAATTCAAAATAGTCTTGCCCGGTTTGCGTATTGATAAATAATGGATTGGCTGTTACCAGGTTTTTAAGTCTTAACCGGAATTCTTCCTTGTGTTTATCAAAATCAGGTGTGGCGCTTTCATAATGTTGAGCTATTAAATGCAAATCATTTTTTTTAATAAGTTTAAGAATACTCGACTTTTCATTCTCATCAAGCGGCAGGCTCATTTCAACACCATCGTAACCAGCTCCTTTTACTTTTCTAAAAAATGTTTCTTTTCCCAGTTCTTCAAAGCCCCACAATGGGCAAAATATTTTTAATTCCATTCTAAAATTATTTTTTCATTGTTAATTCCTGGGTGGATTAAAATTCATCAAATGCTATTTGTTCTTTTTTTATGCCAAGTTCATTAAGCATTCTTGTACATGCTTTTATCATCAATGGAGGACCACACAGGTAAAATTCAATCGCTTGTAAATTAGGATGCATCTTCAAATAGTTTTCATAAACAATATCGTGAATCATACCTTGATAACCTGTCCAATTGTCTTCTTCAAATGGGTTGGAAAGAGCAATCCGGAAATCGAAGTTGCGATTTTTAGCAGCCAATTTTGCAAAATAATCCTCGTAAAAGATTTCCTGTTTTGAGCGTGCTCCATACCAGTAACTAACTTTTCGTAAGGTTGATTCATTTTCAAAAAGATGCGCGATATGTGCACGAATAGGAGCCATACCAGCACCACCTCCAATATAAATCATTTCTTTTTTTGTTGGTTTAATATGAAAATCGCCATAAGGTCCAATTGCGGTTACCACATCACCCGTCTTTAAATTAAAAACATAGCTGGATCCAACTCCGGGGAGGCAGTCTTGTCCGGGCGGAGGTGTGGCAATTCTGACATTAAATTTGACCTCTCGTTCCACAATTCCATTACTCGCAATGGAATAATTGTTACGTCTGTTCGGTTCTGCATTTTTACTAATCAGGTTAAATAATCCCTGCCGTTTCCATACTGAAGAATAGGGTTCTGCTATTTCAAAGTCGCTGAAACCTATCTCGTCATACTGAGGAATATCTATTTGTATATAATCGCCGGGTATAAATTCAATCCTATCATCTTTTCCTAAAGGTTCCAGAACCAACTCTTTAATGAATGTTGAAACATTTTTGTTGCTGATCACGCGTAGTTTATATTTCTTTTCGTCACGTGCTCCTTCACCTCCTGCTCTTTCAACGTTAATCCAGACCTTGCCCTTTCTTTTTTCAATTGGATAGGTGGCAAGTCCTCTGCATATTGGCGCTCGTGCAGGAGAGCCATCCTCCAGGTTGAAACGTCCGTTGTGTTTTGGACATTCAATAATACTTCCCTTTACAAGTCCATCTCCAAGATGCGTATTTCCGTGTGTACAAATTCCATCGGTAGCATAAAGTTTACCCGTTTTGTCGCGGGAAATTGCAAATGTCTTTTTTATATGGTCAAAACGGACGGCTTCCTCCTCTCGAATAGCTGTAGAACGACAGACTTCAACCCAACCTTCAGAATCAGGCTCAGCTTCCGATTTCAAAAAGTTTTCTTTTATAACTCCCTTTGATTCAGGAAGTTTACGTTTCACATGGTAGGCCGGGTCTTTTACCTGTTTAAGCAATGTTGGGAGAATTTCTTTCCAGGCAGAGTAAATATTCGGATATGGCGGCGGACAATCACTCTTTACAATTTTGTGCAGTTTTGGCAGGGCATGGTAAGGTACCAAAGGAAACATGTGATGTTCGACATGGTAATTCATGTTCCAGTAAATGAAACGACTAATTGGATTCATATAAACCGTTCTGCAATTTAACCTGTGATCGAGGACATTTTCAGCAAGACCTGCATGCTGCGTGGTATTATGTATGATCATTAACCAGGTACCAAAGAATTGTGGAAGTATAAATAAAAATATAGGAATCCAGGATTGCAAGACTATTGAAGCACCAATAATTGCCGAATAAATGACAAGGCAAATGCGCGAATTTCTGTAAATTTTACTGAATTCAGTTTCCGGAATGAAAGTTTTTTCAGCATCAATAACTTTTCCCAATGCATGACGAACCAAGCTTGGATAATAAGTTTTATAATTGTTAAAATTGATTAGTGAAAGAACAAGACCTTTAATATCTGGAGGACGAGGCACCTGAATTTCCGGGTCTCTTCCAACAATAATGGTATCGCTGTGATGCCGGGTATGGCTCCATCGCCAAACAACCGATTCGCGCATAACCATAAACGATGCAACCTCATAAACTACATTATTCATCCAGTCGGTTCTAAAAGCAGTTCCATGGCCACATTCATGCCACCTTGAGTCGGAGCTGGTAGCGTAAAAAACAGCATATATTAGATATGGAATGACTGCATACCAGGTGCCCCAAAGCAGAATAGTTGCAACAGCAGTACTTGCAAGAATAGTAATAAGTAGTAGTGTGTCACGAATGGCAGGACCATTTTTTCGGGTCAATAACCGGCGCATAGTATCCCGGGGTACCGGGCTCTGATACCAATCGGCCTCGGCAAGGCCAAGTTCAACAGCACGTTTCGAATATTCACCCGTTAAGGAGTAATCCAGTATATCGGGAGGACGCATACCCACTTTTGTTTGACAATGTTCTTCCAATTTTTTATTTTTGTTTTATATCTTTTTCTAAAAGTGGCAGAGGTGGGGCATCAACCGGACTATCAGTGTTAATCTTCTCTTCCATACTCACACCCCCATTCAGTTCGCGTAATATCTTTAATCCTCTCAAAGGTGAGTGGTAAATGCTTATTAGTGTTCCCTCGCATCCTCTGTCAGGCATCATTTCGCCATGCAATGCCATATACTGATCGAATATAATAAGTGCCTGATTGCATATATCCGCGTATTGCCTTTTTTGTTCCTCATTCAATCCATTTTTCAAATCCGAATCAAATTGTTGCAACTCAGTTGTCTTTAAAAAAGCCCTGAAATACAAAATAGAACAACGCAAACGATTATCAAGAAATCGAAGCGTTTTGTTTGCTACTTCATTTTCAGAATCTATTAAGCATTTTGCCAATTTTTGCCTGATAGATTCAAATTGATCTATATCTTCCTGCAAACTTGCAGCATTATGTCCCCCCAACGAACCTCCATTCCGCCAGGCTCCTACCCAACAGAATCCCATATTCGGATATTGCGTGGTTATTTCCCAATCTTTTTCATCGATGAGCTGCATTACACTGGCAAACACTTCGGGAGATCCAATACCCAGTTTAGCGGCATAATTTTTATAAAACTCAACATCCTGAATAGCTCCATATAGCGTCGCCTCCGCAGCATATCGTGCGGCTATGTGATTTTCTGCGGTTCGCCAGTGATTAAACAGGACAGCATTTACTCTGTTATTTTGTGCATCAGCAGCAGCTTCTTTTATAAGTCCATGTATTCCTTCAATCGCATTTTGTTGTGTGTACATCATTCCATCAAATTCAATCCAAGAATAAATCGTTGTATGGTCCCAATCCTGGGAATTACGAATAAATAGAGGGGTATTATTAAAAACCCGTTGACTGTGATGGCCAGGTAAAACTGTTATTTCATTATCGGGAGCATACGTCCTGGCCAGATGGTATAACGACCCGAGATAATCGGAAATTGAACAATAAATACCAATTTTTAATGGAGGAATATTTCTGGCATTATCGTTTTCCAAATCTTTGACCACTTTTATGTTATGGCCCAGCTGTCCGAATATTTCAGCCAGATCAGACTGTCTGTCGCGAATAGGGGCTGTGACAATTGTATCGGATAGGACGTCTGAGCCAAAATGGCTGACTAAAGTATTCCGGGTTTGTTCGCGTGTACACGAGGGGCCCCAACCACCTGTTTCTTCGGTCATTAGCTCTAAAAAATCAATTTGAGGATATGAGTCCAGAATTGAGTAAACCAACCTTTTAGTTCGTTCTATATCTGTACCGGATTCCCGGCTTTCAAATGAAAATTGAACTGTCAGTCCACATCTTTTTGCTTCATCAATAAGGGCACTTAACCATTCAATAGTTTTTTTACTACGTGCAGGTTTATCATCTATAACTGGTTCAATTTCAGGAATACAAAACGTTTTACTATTGTCATTTAAATGATTTTTTACAACAGGATTATCTGGAATATCGTGTCTATGTCCATAAAAGAAATTGCCTGCATATTCAAATTGTTCTGAGCCAGGTTCTTCGTGCCACATTCCGGGATAACTATGAAAAGTGATAAAGTTAAAACGCATACGTGCCAAATTATGAATGTAGGTTTTAGCATCTTCCAAAGTATATGAAGAAATATCCATAGGGAAATTAATATGCTGCCTGATACCACGTTTTTTAACTACTGGCTTAATCTCCTCTTCTATATTTTTTATTCTCTTTATTGAAAACCCGTGCGGCAAATTAGCTCCTGTGATCTCAAAAAGATAACCGCCTTGTTCAAGGAATGAGTACACTGAATGGAGTAAGGATGCAGGCTCTGCACCTTTTAAGGTAACATGGGTTATTCCATCTTTGGATTCGCTTTTGTAGCTAAACGAATAGGGCTCCATGGTTTTATCAACTTTGAGATAAAACTGCCATCGGGCATCTTTATTTTCTGAAAACTTGAATATTCCTGCCTGTTCTGAGAATTTTTCTAACTCAGCTTTTGCAAAATTTATAATTTCTCCATTTTCTTCAGTAATAATTACTGCATTTTCGGGTTGCTGCCTGCAGGAAAGCAAAGCAATAACAACACTTAATAAAACTAATTTTTTTTTCATTTTTTCAATTCTTTATAATCTCTATAGCAAGTTTTTTTGCTGCCGGATTTGAGTCTATCCTGCTTTTAAGCTGCACCTGACAAATAACATAACTTCCCATTCCGCTTTTCTTTTCTGCTGCTGCAAGGTAGGATCCCTGGTCGCCGGCCCAGCTTGTTCGTCCAGAGTTCAGTATGGGTGTCCATTCTACCGCTTTAAACACTTTACTGATAAACGGGCGGACACATTCTTCTTCGCTGTTGTACCAGAACTTAAAATCCATCGGTTTTGCCCAATCAACCATTTCGTGTCCCGTTGTAGGCGACACAAAATAATATTCCCCCATAATGGTATTTTCCACTCTCAAATCGCTATCGGCAATGGTATAGTCACCTGCATTTAACTCTAAAAAGATGGCCCGCTTACCTGATTTTACCTGTTGTTCTACCTTTGCTTTATTCTGTGTGTACCAGTTGTAATCGTCTATTAAAATTACGGATGCCTGTTCCATTGATTTTTGTGGGATTAAGCCAAGTTCGGTTATTATTTCATTAGCCTTCCCATCTTTGGAACTGACAAATACTTGTTGAGGTGCGGTTTTTTGTTCCGGGAAAACTTCCATGTCCAGTATCGATTGACTGATTTCATTCCCTTTTTCATCAAACAGACCTAAACGCAGAATATATTCTGTACGTTTTGATACTTTAGGTGCAGTAAACTTAATGTATCCCTGAAATTTAGTACTGTTTACCGGTATATCCGGGGTAATGTTATTGGCAAAAACGATTTTCCCTTTTCTTTCAAACTGATATTTCAGCGTGTAATTGTTCGGCGAATTATTCAAATCATTACAAATCCATGCTTCTGTTTGAATATCTTCTCCGCTGGTAAAATCATACCGGTCGGTTCTCAGGTTTGCCATTAATGGTTCCAAAGCATCGCGGTAAACAAAAAAGGCTTTCTTGGGCTGCCTGTCCACATCCATGATGGCTTTCATCCATCCTGCGGGCCAGGCATCAATAAACAGGTGTATGGCAAAGGATACCATGTTCGGGTTTCTCCGGAATGACTCTGTTAGTATTTTGGTCCCCCATGCCTGATGCTTCTGACTGGCCTCTATCCAGCCCTGCAAAGTATTTTGTGTGTTAAACCACAAATAATGGAAATTCTGGGTTTGTGCCATTGCTATCTTTCCCGGATTCCAATCCTTTTCTTCTTCTTTTGTCTGTGGCAACCATTCTTCCGGATAGTATTTCCGCATTACATTTTCGGGGTCAAGCCCTTCAGAACCAAATTCCCCACAGGCATAATACCAGTTCGGTTTTGTTGGAATCCAGTGTCCCTTGTGCAGTTCGCCCAACCCAAGGCCATGACCATTGTACCAGGCATTGTAACAATGATTATCCGGCAACCCGGGTGATGGCGGGTCGTAATCGCCATCGGCAGCCTTGATTACCCTGTCGGGATTGGCCATGTGAACCGCCTGATCAGCGGCAGTGAAAAATCTTTTGTATTCTTCATAAGTACTCATGCTTCGTTGCGGGTATCCTTCGGCATTGGGAAAACGCTCATTGATATAGGTTACCATTATATTGCACGGATGGCTTCGCACCAAACGTTCCATTTCTTCAGCCTGCTTAATCGCTTCTGCCCATTTATTGGGCCGCAACCCTCCGAACAATGGAAGGTCGGTCTGGGTCATCATGCCCAGTTTATCACAATATTCGTAGATTTCCGGTTGCACCGGCCGCTGGGTGAGCCGGTAGAAATTCATATTGGCAATTTTTGCAAGCAGAATATCATCGATAAGCTGGTCCCAGTCTTTTTGAAAAACATCCTGCTGCATGAAACCCATGGTATTTGCTCCCCTCAAACGAATTTTTTCCCCGTTCAAATACATCATTCCCTTTGGTACCGATACCGTGTCCATGGTAAAAGAGCGCATTCCAAACTGTTGCGACTGCACATCGGTTAGCTCATCTTCATCATTGTACATTTTTACCTGAAGCTGATACAACCAAGGCGTTTTATTGTTCCATAGTTTTGGTTCCGGTATTTTCACTTTTGTTTTAAGAAAATTCACACCGTAGCCCATGGGCAAATTGTTCTCTTTCCAGTCTGTGGGTTTAGCCAAATCACCTACCCCCGGGATATGAACCGTAGATGGAATGTATTCAAGGTTTTCCACCACAGTTTCGCTAAAATTCTGACCGTAAACAGATAGTTTAAATTTTACGGCTTTGTTGGATTTATAATAATTATTTACTTCCAGCCATATTTCCGCTTCATCGGTATCCAAGAGTGGCCTCACAAAAATATCCTGAATATGCAACGGAGAACGGGCTTCCACATAGCAGTCCTGGTAAATGCCCATTCCTGCCGGGCTGTGGTGCCATCCATGATAAGGATCATCGTACCCCAGATTGGTGGCTCCGAATATTTTATCTCCCTTAACCCTTTCGCCATATTCATTTGTCCCGCCTGTTGTGGTATAATCATTTTTCACCTGTACAACCAGGGTGTTTTTACCTTCTTTGGCATAAGGCGTAAAATTGAATTCAAAGGGTGCGAAAAAACCTTCGTGCGAACCAAGTAAGCGTCCGTTAATAAATACATTGGCGATATAATCCACCGCTTTGAAACAGATAAAGAGAGACCCCTTATCTATCATCTCTTGAGAAATAGTTATCTCTTTTCGGTAGTAGGTAACAGCTCTTCCCAATGGTTCGCCAAAATGCGGAAGTTGCACCTCTTCCCATTTCCCTTTCCCTGTCAGAACATTGGAAAAGTCTTGTTTGTCTTCTTCAGTTTCTAACCGCCACGATGCGTTTTTCAGGTAAATCCTGTCCCTTGTTCGTTTTGTTGATGGAGCATGATTTTCCAGAAAGGGTTTATATTTTTCATGCATCTTTATCAGTTCTGTCTCCAACTCCTCTTTGGTGTCCATTAAATCAAAAGGTTCAAAGGCTGATGCCTTGTCGTTTGACACGGGTAAGTATTTTTCAGGCAATTCCGTCGGCACATTTTCCTTCAGCAGGTGTGTCCTTACTGCTACATCCATATTGCCGATTTTGGCGAATTGGTCTTCTTGTAGGTCCTTCTCCTCTTGTGCATTGGCTGCCAGACCAATACATATTGCAACAAGTGCGACGATTAACACTCTTCGGTATTTTGTCATAATAATTATTTTTGTACCCCAATTTTGCTAAATAGAATGGGTTCAAAGCCTGGAATAGACTCAAAAGCTTTGGCATCTTCCTTTAACTCAAAATTCATATTTTCTTCATCCACAAACCCCGGATCTTCATCCGTTATCCAGTTGTCATCCTTAAAAGGCAACCACTCTTTATTTCCGGCTACTATTTGCTCTACGTTATAAAAAATATTTTTCGACACCGTATTTCGTTTTGGTAATGACGGATTATCATCCCAGTGCTTTGCCAGATTGGGATATCTCGTGATGTAGGGTGGTTCATCGTGATTTACCATTTTAAGTCGCTTATCGACAAGTCCTCCTTTCTCAACAATATATTTTCCCCAGCCCTGTTGGCTGCGGTTATCCACATGAATAGCGATTTCAGTATCAATAAAAATATTGTTGGTATAAGGGTTATCATGTCCACCCCCAATAAGTGCAGCTCTTTCTCCGGCTTTATAAAAAATATTTCCAAAAACCTCCATTCCGCAAGCCCCATCATCGTGATAGACAGCGTGGGTAGCGTGAATCGAATTTAAGTGATGAAAGAAATTATAGCGCACCAAATGTCCTCTTTCCGACGGATCGCGGCCATAATAAATGGCTCCCTGATCATGAACTTCCCGGCATACATGGTGTATTTCATTGTATTCAATCAAGTGGTCGTTTCCATGTAACAGAACAGCCATACTTGGCGCATTGTATATTTCACAGTTGGAAATTCGGTTCCCTACACCGCTGATATCTATGCCGGGACGGTACGATTTTTCAATGCGGTTAAAATCGTGGATGGTACAATTTTCCACATAATTGTTTCCCGGCTCTAATGTAAGCCGGTCACCTCCACTTAAATGAATTCCTCCGGCTCCGGTATTGAATATGGTACAATCTACGACCCCATTGTTTGTTCCTGCCTCGCGATTAAATATCGGATTATCGTAAAGATGTTGCAGGTAACTTCCTACTTTTTCTGAAGCAGGCTCTCCCGTACCTTGATGCAGCAATTCTTTAAAAGGTTCAATACCTTTTCCCATACAAACAGCTACGATCCCCAAATTTTTGAACGTGCAATTTTCAATCCGGTTGTTTTGGGTTCGTTCCATGTAAATTCCCATGCCCCGGTTGCATTCAAAATCAATATTATTAAACTGAACATTTGAAGCACCTTTAATACTTATTAATGGTTTTTCCAACATGGAAAGTTCAATGGTAGAAACATTCTCTTTAGGGTAGAAATAAAGTTTGCCATTTTCCCTTTCGAGGTAATATTCTCCCGGCTCATCCAGCTCTTCCAACACATTATAAGCATACCATCGGCTGAATTTTTGCCCGGACCGGAAACCATACAAAGAAGCTTGTTTGGTTTTGAATATTTTATTGATTTTATCAATTTCTACAAGCTCAACCGCATCTTCAGCCCACCCATATCCGAAATATCCTGAAATCCAAATATCCTTATGGGATTGCCAGTTTAAAGGCCGGTCGGTTTCGAAACTAAAAACACCACCCCTGTTTGAATAATCGCCATCACGCGGAATAGAGCCACTATCAATAACTTTGCCCATTTTTTGGGTTGAGTCATTGGGCCAACGTGCTAATTCGTAGGGTTCATCATTCACAAAAAGCTCTGCCCAGGTTGGGCAAAAAGGCCGTGAAAAACCTACCGGGCGCATTTTCCCATAGTTCGTTATCCCCTCTTTTATCAAATCTATTTCGACAATTTTATCCTGAACTACAGGTTGAAATCTGGATAAAATTTCCGGAGCGATTGCACTACTTTTTTTCTCAAATGAGATGCTCACACCACCGTGAACAACTACTTTTTCATTATTGTATGCCGTGTAAATTATTGGATATCCTTCTTTTCCTGAATCTTCCTCACTTAAAGTAAATGTTTCTGTCAAAAAATAGGTTCCTTCACGCAGATACACATGCATCCCATTATCTGATTTTCCTTCGCTTTTGAGTTTTCTGATTTCATCCCTTGCCCGTTCCAAAGAAGCAAAAGGCTGTTCGATACTTCCGGTGCCATTTGTATCGCTCCCGTTGGGTGCCACAAAGATTTGGGTTGGACTTGAATTACACGATATCATTATCATCAGTAATAGTCCTGTGATTATACTATTAATTTTCCCCTTGATTCTTTTATTTAATAAATTCATTTTACAGTGATTTCATCAACAAACAACCATGAACCACCTCCATTAGGAGGCGTTTTAAGGTTGACGGCTTTTACTTTAATAAATCTGGTTGTGGTGGGATTAATTTTCACTGCAAAATCATTTAAATTTGTTTCAACACTTTGGCTATATTTTCGTTTTAATTCACCTTGTTTTTTAAATGATTTACCATCTTCAGAAGTTGATACCTCAACAGCTACCGGAAAATATATTCCGGCACCCTGGCTCTCCAATGTTCCCACAGTAACTTGTTGAACATCCTGTTCATTTTCTAAATCAATGACGACTTCCATATCGTTGTCAATCCATCCCTGCCACTGGCCATCATGGAAATTTTTTGACCCTCTGACAGCATTAGTTAAGGTGAAATCTCCTTGTCCCTGATACCTTTCATTATACATGGTTTTATAGTTAACCCGTTTAGCAACTGCATTGTGAAATTTTATGGTATCGACAAATATTTTGCCTATAGCCTTG
>Ga0100400_1002376_pt1 | contig 13014 bp, 12 predicted proteins | sample CryGeymeta201524_FD_80420 | JGI IMG/M metagenome (GOLD analysis project Ga0100400, IMG submission 80420) | Groundwater microbial communities from Crystal Geyser aquifers in Utah, USA - Crystal Geyser metaG 2015-24 | ecosystem: Environmental > Aquatic > Deep subsurface > Groundwater | place: USA... | reverse complement strand
GGAAAAAGGAATAGCTAAGATCATAATTAATAGACCCGAGGTCAGAAATGCTTTGAATCAAGCCACAAGGTGGGAAATCAGAGAAGGCGTAGAGGACATCAAGAAAGACACGAATGTCAGGGTAGTTATTTTTACTGGGGCTGGGGATAAAGCTTTTGTAGCTGGTGCCGATATCACGGAATTCAAAGGGGCAACCCCCACAATCATGGAAGAGCGCGCTGCTACCACAGGGCAACAGCTCTTCAATGATATAGAAAGCCTGCCCATGCCGGTTATCGCCATGATTAATGGATTTTGCCTTGGCGGTGGCTGTGAACTAGCTATGGCCTGCGATATAAGGATTGCCTCGGAAAATGCCAGATTTGGACAGCCAGAGATCAATGTAGGAATTATTCCTGGAGCCGGTGGAACACAACGGCTACCCAGGCTGGTGGGTTGGGGCAGGGCTAAGGAACTGATATATACTGGCAGGATAATAGATGCTGCTGAGGCAGAAAGAATTGGCCTGGTGGACAAGATGGTGCCCGCGGATAAACTAGAGGAAGCGGTAAACCACCTGGCTGAGACCATAGTCAGTAAAAGTCCTTTGATTGTAAGTATCGCCAAGAAGACCATAAATAGGGGGATGTATACCGACCTAGCTGCTGGGTTGAGCTATGAAAGGAGCAACATTGCCTTTTGCTTCTCTACTGAAGACCAGAAAGAGGGGGCAGCTGCTTTTCTGGAAAAGCGAAAGCCTGAATTCAGGGGAAAATAGTAAAGAAGAAAGATGGAAATTGCAATAGGGATCGTAGGAGCAGCCTTAGGTCTACTAGGCGTGATTTTGGCTTACATATTTAGAGCCAATCATCGTTACTTGCAGCAATTACAAGCCAGCATAAGTGGCATAGCCCAAATGGTTAACGATGTTCACGAGGGACAAAAAGAGATAGCCCAGATAGTTAAAGAGATAGCCCAGATGGTTAAGGATGTCCATGAAGGTCAAAGGGAGATAGTCAAATTGTTAAGCAAGTAAGCCAAAGTAAAAGGAGGAGAAATGGAAATTAAAAAGATATGTGTTCTTGGGGCTGGAGCTATGGGGCATGGCATTGTCCAGGTATGTGCCCAGGCAGGATACAATGTTAAGATACAGGACATTGAAGATAAATTTGTTCAGGGAGGTTTAGGCAGGATTCGAAAATTCCTTGAGGGGAGCGTGGAAAGGAAGAAAATAACAAAAGAGGAAGCTGAAGCTACTCTATCCCGGATAAAGGGCACTACTGAATTAAAAGAGGCAGCCCAAGATGCTGACCTTGTCATTGAAGCCATAATTGAAAATATTGAGATCAAGAAGGATACTTACAGAAAACTTGACGCAATATGCCCGGCATATACTATTTTTGCCTCCAATACATCTTATCAATCCATTACCGAAATGGCAGCAGTAACAAAAAGACCGGATAAGTTTCTGGGAATGCACTGGTTTAATCCTCCTCAAATTATGCGAGGTATAGAAGTAATCAAAGGCGAAAAGACTTCCCAAGAGACGGTCAATATCATTGTAGATTTGTGTCGCAAAGTTGGTAAAGAGCCTGGAGTATGTAAGGATTCACCCGGTTTTATTGCCAACAGGCTTCTACAGCCCTGGCGCAATGAGAGCTACAAGCTATATGACGAAGGTGTCGCCTCATTTGAGGACATTGATAAGGCACTTAAGACAGCATACAATTTTCGCATGGGACCATTTGAACTTGGTGACTTGGTTGGGTTGGAGGTAGCCATAGTGGGAAATGAAACAATGTATCGTGAATTGAGAAGAGATGTTTTCAAACCCGCCTGGTGTCATATAATAAAGGTTAGAGCGGGAGATTATGGCAGGAAAACCGGTCGAGGTTTCTACGAATATAAATAAAGGAGTACGCTAATGGCAGGAATTATTTCATATGGTGCTTATATTCCCTTATGGAGACTCAGTCGGGATGCCATTGCCCAAGCCTGGGGCTCTGGCTCCACCGGCGGAGAGCGAAGTGTAACCAACAATGATGAGGATACGGTAACAATGGCTGTTGAAGCCGCCATTAATTGCGCTGGCGGCTTGGAGCGTGAGGCTATTGATGGCTTGTACTTCGCCTCTACTACTCCACCCTATAAAGAAAAGGAATGTGCGACTTTAGTAGCTGCCGCCGCCGACCTAAGACCTGAGATTATAACCGCCGATTTTGGCAATAGCTTAAGAGCGGGGACCGCAGCACTTAGAGCGGCGTTGCATGCTGTAAGTAGTGGCTCAGCCAAGAGTGTACTGGTGACAGCCTCTGACTGCCGCATAGGCTATCCTCGTTCAACTTATGAGCAAAGTTTTGGCGATGCCGCGGCAGCTTTGCTCATCAGCAATACTGCCAAACCTATTGTTACCATGGAAAGTAGTTTTCCCATCTCTAATGAGATGTACGATGTCTGGAGGTTGGACAAAGATACCTATGTTCAGTCCTGGGAAGATCGCTTCATCATACAACACGGCTACATAGAGAACATGGAGAAAGCGATTTCAGGCTTGATGAAAAAAGAAGGGCTCTCGGCAAAAGACATCAGTAAAGCCATATTTTATGCACCCACAGCCAGAAGCCAGCAAGAACTGGCTCGGCGCTTGGGGTTTGATGCTAAGACCCAGCTTCAAGATCTTCTAATTAGCAACGTTGGGATCTCAGGTTGTGCTCACGCCTTACTCATGTTAGTGGCTGCCCTGGAAGAAGCTAAACCAGGAAATAAGCTACTCATGGCCAGCTATGGAAGTGGTGCTGATGCCTTTCTCCTTCGAGTAACCGATGAGATAGAAAAGGTTAAAGGTAACAAGAGAGGGGTGAAGGGGGTTATCAAGTCTAAGAAGCCGCTCTCCAGTTATGCAAGGTATCTTAGTTACCGCGGCTTGCTGGAACCACAACCCGGAGAACCCTTCCGACTTTTTCCTGCCGCGACTACGAGTTGGAGAGAGCGGAATTGGGCTATCCGCATGCATGGCAGTAAGTGCAAGAACTGTGGCACTGTCCACTTTCCTATAGAGAGGGTATGCTATAACTGTCGCAGTAAGGACAATTATGAAGAAGTAAGACTTTCCGATAAGAAAGCCAGGGTATTTACTTATTCCCTAGATAATTTGGCTGGTAGAAGCGACGATCCCACAATACCCCAGCTTACAGTCGAGTTTGTCCTGAACTTAATTCAGGATGGTAACGCCAGAAGTTATATGGTAATGACAGATTGTGACCCCAAAGAGGTCGCCATTGGTATGCCTGTAGAGATGACATTTAGAAGAATATATGAGGGTGCTGGCATGTATAATTACTTCTGGAAGTGCCGACCTGTCAGGTAAGAATAAAGGAGGTAGAGTAAATGGAGAGCATAAAGGACAAAGTTGCCATAATTGGCATGGGTTGTAGCAAATTTGGGGAGCGCTGGGATGCTGGAATTGATGACATGGTAATAGAGTCTGCCTACGAAGCTTATGAGGATGCTGGAATTGACCCTAAGGACATTCAGGCTTGTTGGTATGGCACAGTAACCCAACCTCTCATTGGCATGGGCTGTACTAATTTAGCTGAGCCGCTTAAGCTGCACGGAATCCCCATGACTAGAGTGGAGAATTGGTGTTGCACTGGCCACGAGGCTTTAAGAAATGCTTGCCTGGGCGTAGCCAGTGGTATGTATGACTTGGTCTTGGCTCTGGGAGCAGAAAAACTTAAGGATACCGGATTTCCTGGATTAGGGACTGGCCGAGGTATGAGTCCCGTGCTGGAAGCGCGGCGTACCGCACCCGGCTCATTTGCTATGGTTGCTACCAGGTATTTCTATACTTACGGGCTAAGCCCCGAAGAAGGCAAGAGAACTATTGGTAAGATTGCTGTTAAGAGTCACTACAATGGTAGTATGTGCCCTAAAGCCCACTTTCGCAATAAGATAACTTTGGAGCAGGTAATGAACGCACCTATCATTGCTTGGCCGTTGGGACTTTTTGATTGTTGTGGGAATAGCGATGGTAGTGCTGCAGCCATTATAGTTCCTGCTTTGGAGGCGAGAAAATATAGAGACGATCCTATCTACATAAAGGGTCTCGGTATGTCATTTTCTGCTCTACTTCCCCAGAATCGTCCCGGTTTCGACTGGCTTCATTTTGAAGAACTTGTCAATTCTTCCCGTCAGGCTTATGAGCAAGCAGGGGTAACAAATCCCCGCGAGCAAATAGACATTGCCGAAGTTCATGACTGCTTTTCCAGCACAGAGCTGATTATTTATGAAAACTTCCGCTTTAGCCCTGAGGGTAAAGCTAAAGAAGATATTGACTCTGGATTCTTCGAGCTCACTGGAGGACTACCGGTAAATACTGATGGCGGGCTCAAGTGTTTTGGACACCCTGTGGGCGCCAGCGGTTTGAGAATGACCTATGAGGTTTATAAGCAACTGCAGGGCAAAGCACAGTCTCCCGAACGGCAGCTAAAGAATGTCAGGCTTGGTTTATCTCACACCTTCGGAGGGCCTCCTCAGACAAGTGCTGTGGCTATATTGGGCAAAGAGCTAGGCTATCCTTAAATAAAATGCAAAAGGTAAAAATAAAAGTGCAAAAATACAGAGCAAAAATTAAAAGGTTTTACATTTTGAGTTGTCATTTTGACTTTTGACCTTTGATATTTGATTTTACTTTCATGCCCATTTACGAATATTGGTGTGATTCCTGCCGGCGAAAGGTCAGCCGATATGAACGGGAATTTTCTCCTTCCTCACCTACTTGCCCCGATTGTGGGAATAACCAACTCATCCGTATATTCTCTACCTTTTCCATGCATAAAACATATAAGGATGTTTATGAAGGCATACTTTCTGATAGGGAGTTGACTCAGGGGATGATGCGTAATGACCCCAGAGCCATGGCTAAGTGGAACAGGCGGATGGGTGGTGGTGAGAAAGTATCTCCTGAATATGAGGAGCTAACTGAGAGAATGGATAGAGGAGAATGGCCCGCTGAGCAAATAGCAGCAAAAAGAAAGGAATTTGAAAAGCAGATGACGGGCGAGGAAGGCAAACCATGAACTTAATTCAGGGGAAAGTAAGTGAGGGAAGGAATCCATGCCTATATATGAATTTATTTGCCAAGATTGCCAGCGGAAAATAAGTTTTCTCGTGCGGTCGCTTTCAACTACCTTTACAGCTAAATGCTCCTATTGTGGTAGTGCTAACCTTTCCCGCACTATATCAAGCTTTGCTTACCACAAGTCACTAAAGACTGTGTGGGAGGGAAGTGGTAACCCTGAACACCCTGGTGAGGATTATTACAAGGATCCTCGCAATATTGGTCGTTGGGTAGAAAAGAAGTTTCAGGACATGGGGCAAGAATTACCACCTCAGATCAAAGAGGAAATACAAGCAGCAAGAGAAGGTGTAATGCCCGAGCCACTTAAGGATTTTCAAAGTGCCTCGCCAACCGCTGCGTATGATTGATGCTAACCTCAATCGCTCAAGCGAAGGCTTGCGTGTTTTGGAGGATGTCGCTCGATTTTTGCTCAACGATGCCGGGCTAAGCCAACAATTGAGAGCTATACGCCATAATTTAGCCGAGGAAACTAAATCTCTCAGCACAAAGCTCTTATCTCAAAGAGATTCAGAACATGATGTTGGTCACCCTCACGTCCCTCGCCAGATAAGGTGGGAGGAGGGGAGGGCCTCCTTTCTAATTGTCCCTTGCCAAATAAGGGGTGCTGCGGGGAGGGCCTCCTCTTCGCCCAAGGACTTGGCTGACTTAGTTAGGGCAAACGCCAAAAGGGTGGAAGAATCTTTGCGTGTTATGGAGGAGCTAGCTAAGCTGCCAGAGGAAAGGGCAGCCCTGAACTTGATTCAGGGTAAATTTGAGCAGGCGCGATTTACCCTTTATGCTCTGGAGCGGGAGTTACTTTCTCGGGTACTGCGCCAAGATAAGATAAAACGGATAGGCAGCCTTTACGTTATACTGGATAGGCAAGTGTTGGCTGGAAGGGACGAGCTAGCTACAGCTAGCCAGATTATTGAAGGGGGTGCCAGAGTTATCCAGCTTCGCGATAAGCAGAGTAACAAAAGGGAGTTGTTGCCCATAGCCCAAAAACTTAAGGACTTGTGCGCCAAGGCAGACATTCTATTCATCATAAATGATTACCTAGATATAGCCCTGGCGATTAATGCTGATGGACTTCATATTGGTCAAGGGGACCTGCCTTTACCTACTATCCGTAAAGAGCTACCCATAGACAAACTAATTGGCTGTTCAGTCAACACCGTATCACAGGCAATCAGGGCACAGGAAGAAGGGGCCGATTATATTGCTGTAGGCTCTATATTTCCTACGACAACAAAAACAGATGCTACCGTAGTTGGAATAGATAGGCTCAAGGAAGTGAAAGAGAAGGTATCATGTTCCTTGGTAGCTATTGGTGGCATAAACGAAGAAAATGCCGCCAGAGTACTCGCTGCTGGCGCCGATTCTATAGCTGTAATCAGCGCTGTATTAGGTAAGGAAGATATAAAAGGAGCGGTAGAGCGACTAATCGCTGAAACGAGTAGAAAATGCCAAAGCCAATAGAAAAGCTGGAGGCTATTGCCGCGGAACTTCATCCCTACTTCGCTGCTGAAGACGAAGCACGGGAGAAGGCTTTGCGCCTTTGCCGTCAGATAGTCCGCTACAGTGCTAATGCCATACGTGCTGTCCATCGCCAAGAGATGGATACAGCCAGAGAACTTTTGACCGAAGCTCATAAATTAATTCAAGAGCTAAATCGCGACCTGAGCAACTATGGCACCTTGCTCTATTCAGGCTTCGTCCACGATGCGCAAAAAGAGTTTGCTGAAGGGTGCATAACCCTGGCTCTGATTGCCGAAGAGAACCTGCCAAAGCCCGAGACATTAGGGGTGGGTTATGCTGCCTATCTTGATGGCCTGGGCGAATCTGTAGGTGAACTCAGGCGCTACATACTGGACAGTTTAAGGAGAGGAGACTTTTCCCGTTGTGAAGAAATGCTGGATATAATGGATGTTACCTACAACATCCTCATGACTATGGACTTTCCGGCTTTGCTGATTCATGGTCTGAGGCGAACTACAGATGCCATACGAGGTATCGTGGAAAGAACTCGGGGAGATTTAACAGTAGCCCTGAAGCAAAAAGAGTTAGAAGCGAAACTTACTGACCTAAGCTAACGATTACAATCCCATTTCTGTAGCTACGATTTCCCGGTAGAAATTGGCATCGCCATAGCTAAGCTCCGCAGCTTTGGCTCGTCTGGTGTAGAAGTGCAGATCATGTTCCATAGTGGCGCCAATAGCACCGTGAATTTGATGTGCCAGATTAGTAACTCGCTGAGAGGCTTCTCCTACCCAGGCTTTGGCTACAGCTACTTCCTTAGTGCCGGAAGTTCCCTGACTTAACATCCAGGCTGCTTGATAGGTGGCAAGTCTGGCGCCATCAACATCAGTCGCCATATCGGCACAGTAGTGCTGTATAGCCTGAAAACTGCCAATAGGGCGATCAAACTGCTTTCTTTCTTTGGCATAATCTATGGTCATCTCCAATACTTTTTGCATGTTACCAACTACTTCACAGCACTTTGCTATTGCCGCCCTCTCTAATATCCTCGGCACTTTACTCCATCCCTGATCCAGTTGCCCCAGGATATTATCTTTGGGTACCTGCACCTGATCTAAGACTACCTCGCACAGTTTGTCCTTGGCAATAGTATTGAGCAGAGTATAGCTTATACCCGAGCTCTTAGCATCTATCAAGAAAATGCTGATTCCTTCCTTACCCTGAACTTGTTTCAGGGCACCTTCTTTGGTTCTGGCGACACATAGGAGATAGTCGGCGATGTGGGCATCAGGAACAAACATTTTTGTTCCTGTGATTATATAGCTCCCGCTTTTACCCTGAACTTGTTTCAGGGCAGCCTTCACTTTGATTGAGTTTGCGTCATACCTAGCGTCAGACTCGGCTAAAGCCAAGGTAAATATTTGTTTGCCGCTCGCTATCTGGGGCAAATATTTCTCTCTTTGTTCTTCGTTTCCCACATCTAAAATGGTCAAACCCCCGAGGATTACTGTCGAGAAGAAGGGGCTGGGGAAACAGGCACGTCCCATTTCCTCCAGTAGCGGTACGAGGTCAAGAAAGTTCATGCCGCTGCCACCATACTTTTCTGGAAATGCCAGCCCTATCCACCCTAACTCGGCTATTTCTTGCCATAGATCTGGTGAATAACCCTTTTCACTCTCCTCTAGTTGCTTAACCAGTTTCTTGGGGCACTTGTCCTCTAAGAAATCTCGCACCGCCTTTCTCAACATTTCTTGCTCTTCAGAAAAAGTTAAATTCATTTCATACCTCCTCACGGAAAATTAAAAATCAAAGGTCAATCCTGAATTAAGTTCAGGACAAAATGACGACTCAACTAAAATCAAAAATCAAATATCAAAACTTAACTTTTGCATTTTGCATTTTAATCTTTTATTTTGCTTTGCTCTGTCATTTTGCTTTTTTATTTTTGTTTTTTGCATTTTAAGGAGTAAGGTTAGCTAGGCAATCCTAGCCCTCGTGTGGCCAAAACATTTTTCATGATTTCTGTAGTTCCCGCCTGGAGGCTGTAACCCTTAGAGGCCAAATATGAGTCTGGGGCTAATCCTCCGATGGGAGCAAACTTGGAGCCAGCTACCAGTTGTCCGTAAGGACCTAAAATATCCATAGCAGAGTTCGCCAGGCGCTTCTCAAATTCAGTGCAGTATACTTTAGACATAGCAGCTTCGTAGGTAGGGCTACGACCTTCATCCATAACTATTGCTACTCTGTAGATAAGTAGACGACCAACGTCGAATTCAATTTGTAATTGTGCTAGCTTATTTCGAATTAATGAATCCCGGGATAAAGGCTGTTCGTTATGTTTGGTTTCCTTGACAAATTTGATAATGCCATAAAATAGGGGATAATTACCCATGAGACGCTCCATGCCGCTTCTCTCAAAATCAAGCTGGTGCATAATCTGGTAAAAACCACGGTTTTTCTCTCCCACGAGATACTTCTTAGGGACACGTACATTATCGAAGAAGACATCGTTCCAGGCCTCAGTACCGGTAATATCTATCATAGGGATACGACTGATTCCAGGCAGGTCAGCCGGGAAGACGAATTCGCTGATACCCCGATGCTTTGGCGCTTGTTGGTCAGTCCGGGCTACTATGTAGAAATAATTGGCGAGCCAGGCGCCACTGGTCCAGGTCTTCTGTCCATTTATTACATAATAATCCCCATCCTCAGCAGCCCTAGTTTGAAGCGAAGCTAAGTCAGAGCCCGCCCCTGGTTCGCTCATTCCTAAGCCAAAATAAGCCTCTCCCTTTACAATCCTGGGCAAAAATTCCTTCTTTTGTTCCTCGGTGCCATAGGTGAGTATGGAGCCACCTATCTGGCGATCGGCAAACCAGTGACAGGCTGTGGGGGCTCCATAGCGTAACATCTCCTCGGTGAGAATAAGACGATCTATATAGCTACGCCCTTGCCCACCATACTCTTTGGGCCAGGTTAGTCCAATCCAGCCTTTCTGCACTACTCTCTTAGTGAATTCAGGATTATAACTATGTATCCAGGCATCACACGCTGGTTTCCAGAAGCCCTGCGTTATTTCTTGCTCTAGAAAAGCACGAACTTCCTCTCTAAATTTCTTTTGTTCCTCAGTAAAGCTGAAATCCATTTCGCCTCCTTTCGTGTTACATTTGCATGTTGGCATGCTTACGCCAGGGTCTCTCTATCTTCTTATTCTTAAATCTTTCCAGCGCACGAATTATTGTCCGCCGGGTATCTTCGGGTTCAATGATGTCGTCAATATAGCCCCTTTCTGCCGCGCGATATGGGTTGGTCCAAACTCTGGCGTATTCTGCCATTCTTTTCTGTCTTACTTCCTCAGGATTTTCCGCTGCTCTTATCTCTTTGGCAAAAATCACACTAGCGGCAGTATCTGGACCAACCAGGGAAATTTCAGCACAAGGCCAAGCAACAACGTAATCAGCACCCATTGGTTTATTAGCCATGCATAGCTGCGCCCCGGCATAGGATTTTCGCACAATCACAGTAACTATAGGCACTGTTGCTTCCGAGTAGGCATACAACATCTTTGACCCATGCCTTATTATCCCCATTCTCTCCTGCTGGCTACCAATCATAACTGCCGGTGTGTCCTGAAACTGGACCAAAGGGAGGTTGAACGAATCACAAATCCTGACAAATCTAGCAAGTTTATCTGAGGCATTGTAATCAATCGCTCCGGCCATATATATAGGATTATTGGCGATTATTCCTACTGCCTCTCCATTGAGACGAGCGAAGGCGGTTATCATATTGGGAGCAAAATCCTTTTTTATCTCAAAGAGGTAACCTTTATCTACAACACGTTTTAGTATCCCATGCATATCGTAAGGTTGTCTGGGGCTATCGGGGAGAACATCATAGATATCTTCATTGCGTGGCTCCGGGTCATCTCCAGTATTTAGAGCAAGTGGTTTTTCTAAGTTACTGGACGGCAGGAAGTTCAAGAGTTCCTTAGTTAGTTGCAATGCATGTTCATCATGTTCCGCCATTATATCACACAATCCGGTGACTCTACGGTGAAGTTCGTAGCCACCTAATTCGTCAACTGTGGCTTCTTCCCCTAATTGCGTTTTAACGAATGCTGGTCCACCCATATACATATAACCAATGTTCTTAACCTGGATTATAAAGTCAGTCAAAGCCGGGCTATAGGCAGCGCCTCCGGCGGTATGACCTGCCGAGATAGTGATCTGAGGAATAACTCCATTCCAGTATGTGTGGCGGGAAAAGAGTTGTGCATACCATTCACTGGCATCCTGCCCCTCCTGAAGCCGTGCACCACCTGAGTCAACAATTTGAATAAATGGCACTCTAGCCCTGCCGGCCATGTCAAGTGCTTTACACATCTTCTTACCGTGCATCTCCCCATAGGTGCCTGCCATTACAGTGTAATCCTCAGCAGCAACAAAGACAGTACGTCCATTGATTTTTCCCGAGCCAATAATGACAGCATCACCAGGAATCTCTCTCTTCTCCATGCCGAAGTAACTGCAGCGATGCTGCACAAATTTATCTATTTCTTCGAATGTGCCGTGGTCAAGCATTTTGTCTACTCGCTCCTGGGCGGTTAATTTACCAAGCTTGTGCTGTTTTTCTATTTCATCAGTTTCCCTCTTTACTACCTTTTCCCGTTTCTGCCTGAATTCCTGCCATCTCTCTGTCTTTGTAATCATTTTTATCCTTCCTCACAGGTTAATATTGGAATATTTTCTCCATGGTCTGGCCACAGTCTTATTCCCCAGAACATCTAAAGCCCTATTTATTACCTTCCTGGTATCCTCGGGCATTATCACATCATCAACGTAACCTCGCTCGGCGGCACGATAGGGATTCTCATAAAGCTCAGAAAATTCCTTTATTCTCTTTATGCGCACTTCCTTGGGGTTTTCCGCTTCCTTTATTTCCTTGGCAAAGATGACGCTGGCGGCAGTCTCAGCACCAACAATGGCAATCTGAGCTGTTGGCCAGGCAAAAACAAAATCAGCACCAATAGCCTTATCCAACATACCATAGTGGGCACCAGCATACGACTTCCGCACCATAACGGCAATCAAAGGAACGGTGGCATCAGCCCAGGCGAAAAGTAACTTAGCACCGTGTCTTAAAATACCTCCCCAATCCTGCTGGGAACCTATTAAGTAGCCAGGCGAGTCATGAAGAGTAACTAAAGGGATATTAAACAAGTCACAGAATCTTACGAACCTGGCTCCTTTGTCCGCAGCATCAATATCTATACATCCCCCCATCCATTTTGGTTGGGTAGCGACTATCCCCACAGGACGTCCATTAAAGCGAGCAAAGCCCGTTATCATGTTTCTAGCATAAAGTCCCATAGTCTCAAAGAAATAGCCATCGTCCACTATCCTTTTGATTATCTCATACATATCAAAGGGATGATACGGCTCTTCAGGAAGCAAATCAAGCAAGCCATCCACGGTTCTTTCCGGGTCATCTTTGGTCTCTATACGGCGTGGTTTGTCTTTGTTATTAGAGGGAAGGAAAGATAAAAGCTCCTTTGCTTTATCCATGGCATCTTTATCGTCCTCGGCTACTATATGTGTCTGTCCTGATTTAGTGGCATGGGCTTTATAGCCCGATAGTTCCTCCAGGCTTATTTCTTCTCCAGTTTGCGTTTTAACAAAAGCAGGCCCAGCAATGCCCATAAACCCAGTATGCCTTGTTTGTATAAGGAAATCCTGCATTATGGGATGATATGCTTGCCCTCCTAAGCAAGGGCCCATGAGCAAGGCTACTTGAGGAATTATCCCTGAAGCCAGTATTTGAGCCCGAAATAACCAACCATAACTTTCCAGAGTATCCATTCCTTCCTGAAGCCGGGCACCTCCCGAATCGTTTATGCCAACAAATGGCCAGCCATTCTCTTTAGCGAACTCTATAGCACGAGCAAATTTCTTACCATGATATTCCCCGAACGTTCCCGCCATAGCTGTGTAGTCCTCGCTAGCAACAACAACATACCTGTCCCTTACCTTGCCGAAACCCGTTATAACTCCCTCAGCGGGAATCTCCCTTTTGTCCATGCCAAAAGCAGTTGTCCTGTGCTTAACATGCATTCCTATCTCAGTGAAGGTGCCAGGGTCGAAGAAATAATCTATCCTTTCCCGTGCCGACATTTGTCCCTTTTTGTGCCGTTCTTCGATTGCCCTGGGGGCTCCCATTTGCAGAATGCGTTCTCGCTTCTTCTTCAACTCCTTAACTCGCTCTAGGTTTTTACTGCCGAGCTCGTTACTCATAATTAAGCCTCCTTTAATGCTACAATTATAATATTCTCAATGTGCCTCTCAGTACCCATTGCTTCCCCTATCCTGATACACCAATAACTCATTACCAGTGTCCATTGACGACTCGGTGCTTATTGTATCCCAAAACAATTGGTGGGG
>Ga0100400_1002365_pt1 | contig 13059 bp, 6 predicted proteins | sample CryGeymeta201524_FD_80420 | JGI IMG/M metagenome (GOLD analysis project Ga0100400, IMG submission 80420) | Groundwater microbial communities from Crystal Geyser aquifers in Utah, USA - Crystal Geyser metaG 2015-24 | ecosystem: Environmental > Aquatic > Deep subsurface > Groundwater | place: USA... | reverse complement strand
TTCGGGGCCAAGCCGTGGCGGATGGAGCTGTGGAACAACTGCGTTCAGTTCCTGGAATGGCTGAAAGCCAACACTCCGGTGAAGGAGGTCTATGTGGACGGACGGTTCCTGAGTGCCTCGGAGGAGGTGGATACCGTCGATGTCGGCATCGAGCTGAGTCGTCAACTGCTCCGTAAAGGTGGAGGATTGGCGCTTCTCAAGACTCTCAGCATGCCCGCCCGGGAGGAGTTCGGCGTCCGGGTCCGCTACTACGGCCCGCACCGGCCCGAGCGCCACAATTTCCTCGAGGAGTTCAACACGCCCGACCCGGAGATCCGGCTGAGGGGAGCGCCTTCCGATCTGCGGAAGGGATACGTCCGCATCACGCTATGAGCTGGAAGTCCCGCACCCTTGAGAAAGCCCGCTCGGTCCACTCCGAGATCGCCGAGCTGCGCCGGTTCGTCACCGAGCAGGGCGGTGATCCCGGCGGACTGCGCCATCTCTTCGACGGCCACTACGCGGCTCTCGACGACCTGTATCTCGACCGGATGCCCATCGCCGTCGCCCTGGACCAGTCCGACCTGGTCCTCCAGTACCACGGGGAGAATGTCTCGCGGGGAATGTGCTCGTTCACGCAGCTCCACCGGATCGTCGGCAACATCCACAAGGAACTGATCCATGTGGCCAAGACCCACCCGAACTACGCCGGCAAGAGCCGGACGCGCTGGAAGGGCGAGGCCGACCTCCGGGTCACCGCTTCCGATCCCCGGCTGATCTTCGGCTTCAAGCTCCCCGAGACCAACGGCGACGAGGACAAGCCGCACCTGCTCAACTTCGAGGATCCACTCTACGTGGCGGTCAAGGAGTCCGTGGAGCTGGTCGGCTTTGTGTCCGCCGCGCTCCAGGACGAGCACCCCCGCGAGAAGATCCGTGAATTCGCCGAGGGCAGGGCCGCCTTCGACGTGGCCCTGGTGGACGCCGCCCTGCACGCCGCCCGCCGCTTCATCCCCCACAAGGAGAAGAAGATCGATTCGGTGGAAATCGGGGGCGCGGCCCTGCCCGAGCGGCAGGCGGTCGATCTTGGCCGGGATGAATGGTCGCGGGCGACCCAGGCGCTGGCCGAGACCCGCATCCCCAAGGACAACGCGGACGTGGTCGGCACGCTCATGGCGGTGGACTACGAGACGATGCGCTTCGAGCTGCGCTCCATCGTCAACTGGGAGATCCGCTCGGTGCGCTGCCAGTACGGTCCCGAGCACGAGGCCATCGTCCGCAGGCACGGCAAGAAGCGCGTCGAGGTCCACGGCAAGGCCGACTTCGACCGCAACCACAACCCGCGCTTCATGGTCGTCGAGTCGATGAAGCCCCGGCCCTGATCCGGCGGTTCAGTCCAGCAACTTCGTCCAGCTCGCGGACAGTGCCGACTTCAGTCGCGCGAGCACGTCGATTCCCGGATTAGCAGTTCCCGCCTCGATGCGCTGGATGTAGCGCCGGTCCACGTCCACCAACTCGGCGAGCTTTTCTTGTGTCAGGCCACGTGATTCCCGCAGGCGCGCCACATTTTGGCCAAGGATGATCCGGCGCTCGGTTCGCAAGCCAATATGCTGAACGGAAAAACCGGCCTTGAGAGCGGCCTGATTGTCGCTTTTCGGGTTGCGTGCCACCCTCTGGCCCCATTAGCGTTGCCGCGATTTCGCTCACGGAGTATTCAACCGCAGTTCCGTTATCCAGTGAAAGCCCGAGTCATGCCATGAAGCCACCGCTCCTGCTCCTCCCGCTGTGCCTCCTGGCAAGCACGATCCACGGCCAGGAAACCGCCGCCGAAGAACCCGAGGTTGAAATCACCGGGGAGGTCCGGCTCCTCGGCAACGTCGCGGACGGCACCCCGCCGCCACCTCCGGTGCCCCCGGTGCTGCCGGACTTCGAGATCGAGGATTCGATGATCCGCCAGCTCCCCGACCGCAAGGTGACCGTCCGCCTGGTGGAAGACCCGGGCCTGCCGCCGCTGCCGCCCGCCCCGGAGCCCATGACCGATGAACAGATGGAGGCGTGGCGCCAGAGTCCGGAGGGTCAGAAACTTCTGGCCGAGGCGCAGGAATGGGCGCGCAAGACCCGCTTTGCATTTGTTTCGGCCACGGTTTACGACCGCGAGAAGACCCGCCTCTACTGGTGGGTGCCGGGCGATGCGGAGCGTGACATCGCCCCCAGAAGTTTCGAGGCGTGGTCGAACGTCGATTTCCTGTATCTGGGAGGCTTCGGGGCCTTCGAGTACGACGGCATCGAATACTGGCTGATCATGGGTGTCGGAGCGATGGACACCGAGGCCATGGAAAGATGGCGGGAACTCGCTGCCCAGCACGGAGTGGAGATCGAGATTCCGCAGAGTCCCGAGCTGCCGGCAGGCGACCCGGCCTACGTCGTGACCAAGGGCGACCCGGCCGACGACGAAGGGCTGGCCCTCATGGACGGCCTCCACGCCCTCTACGCCAAGGAGAAAGACCGGCTGATCGCCGCCTATGAATCCCGCGAACAGGCCCGCATCGAACGCGAGGCCTACCTCAAGGCCCACCCGCCGAAGCCGAAGGACCTCATCCTCCACTACTGGCGCGGCAAGCGGACGCAACCCCAGCAGGAGGGCTCGAAATGAAGCGTTTTCTCGTCCCCGGAATCCTCGCAGCCCTCGCCTCCTCGCTCGGTGCGGACGAGCCGTCACCCGATGTCACCTTCGAGCCGCTCGGTCTCGGCAGCTTCAGGCTCGACTGGACGGGTGAAGAAGGCTGGAGCTACTTCACCCAGTACTCGCCCGACCTCCAGAGCTGGCTCTACCTTCCCGATGTCTTCCAGGGCGTGGTCCACGATCCGGTGGACCTCACGCCGACGTATTATGATCCGGTTCTCCAGCAGACCTTCACCTACCCCGCGTTCTTCGTTCGGCTTAGGATGTCGGACTTCCCGACCCTTGATCCGAAGAATGCGGACTTTGACGGCGACGGTCTGAGCAACTGGCAGGAATTGACCGTCTGGGGCACCGATCCTCTGGATCCCAAGAGCGCGAATCCCTCCTTCCTCGACGGGCAGGAAGACACGGATCTGGACGGCATCTCCGACCAATGGGAGGAAATGCTCATTCTCCAGCTCGGCGATCCCGACATCGACGGGATTGATGACATCGACGAATTCACCGATGCGGACGGCGACGGTGTGGACGACTACCTGGAATACCAGCGGGGACTCAGCGGCTACCGCATCGACTCGGATGGCGACGGGTTCAGCGATCGGTTGTCGGTCGATCAGGAGCTGCACCTCAAGCTCGACGAAGGGAGCGGAGGGTCCGCCTCGGATGCGAGCACCGAAGGACGCGACGGAATCCTTCTCGGCTCGCCCGCATGGGCCGCGACCGGCGGAATCATGGACGGGGCTCTCCAGTTTGCCGGTGGCAGCGATGCGGTGGAGATTCCCGAATCCGCATTCGATGGACTGGCCGACCTGACGGTGAGCTTGTGGTTCAAGACGCAGGCCAGCGCCTCAAGCCAGGCTCTCCTCAGCACCGCGAACGCTGGGCAGGCTCCCGAGTTCGGGATCACCCTTGAGCAGACCACCACAGCCGCCGACACTGTCCGGGTGGACGCCGGCGGCGGGGAATCTCTCACATGGCTGCTATCTCGAAGCCTCGCGGACGGCCTCTGGCACCATGTCGTGGTCGTTCGGGACATCGCGGACTCGGAAGTCACCATCTACCTCGACGGCGCGGCGGTGGGGTCTCCTCAGATCGGGACGACGGCATTTGCCGCACTCGACGTCGAAGCCGCGACCCTCGCCCAAAAGCACACCGCTGTTTCGGCCTTCGATTCGGCAAGCGCGTTCGTCGGGCACTTCGACGACCTCCGGGTCTATTCGGCGATGCTCGAACCAATTCACGCGGTGGAGCTGTTCCAGCCAAACGACCTGGATCTGGACGGCCTGCCGGACGACTGGGAGATCCAGGAGGTCTCCAACCTCGCCACGCTGGCTGCGGCCGGGGATGACCTCGACGGGGACGGACTCACGAACCGCGCCGAGTTCGAGGGGGGCACCGACCCCGACGACTATTTCAACGGTGTCACGCCCGTTGTCGATCTGGTCAGCGGATCGGGTCAGACGATCTTCAACGGCCAGCGGACCGAAGACCCGCTTGTCTTCAAGGTGACCTCCGACGGCACGACGCCACTGGTCGGAGCCCCCGTGACCCTGGCGCATCTCGGCCTGCTCGGTTCGGTCGAAACCCTCGACGGCGACCGTCTCGCCTCGTCCCTCACCCTCACGACCGACTCGAACGGAGAGGTCTCGGTTCATTTCAAAGCTGACTGATCCCCCGCCATGTTGCGCAAACTCGCCTTTCTGCTGTTCCTCCCTTCCGTCCTGCACGCCCAGACGGCGTCCGTCGATGCCACCGCTGGCGGGGCAAGCGACTCGGTGGATGTCACCATCATCGTGGATTCCGACCGCGACGGTCTCACCGACGCCCAGGAGGCCGCTCTCGGAACCGACCCCGGCAACCCCGACACGGACGGCGACGGCCTTTCCGACAAGGCCGAAGTCGATGCCAGCACCGATCCCCTGGACAACCAATTCACCGCGAATCCTGACACAGTCGGGCTGAGAGACCTTGGCGGCGGCGTGAATCTCGCGAGCGGTTTGAGGGCGGCATGGGGTTTCGACAGCCTTTCCGGTAGCCAGTTTCTCGATACCTCCGCCAATTCTTTTCACGGCACCGTCAATGGATCGGTTTCTCAAGGAGCCGCCGGTTCCGGTCCGGTATCCCGCTCGGCTTCGTTCCCGGGGGCGGGAAACTACCTGAGCTTTTCGCCAAACGTAATCAACGGCTTGGCCGACAAGACGAAACTCACGTTTTCGTTCTGGTACAAGCAAGATCCTGTCACCGATGTTTTCTATCGGACGATCTTCTCTCACCAGCTCTCGAATGGTCAGGCCGTAACCATCGCGTATCGTTACTCTGGTGGCATTCCCCGGCTCGCTTTCGTGCAGGACTATGCCAATCCAGCGAGCGGCTCGGCCATTGTCGGGGTGACCTTCATACCCCGTGTAGGTGACGACAGCAACCCAGCCAATCCCGTTATGCGCCTCGATGATGGCGAATGGCATCATGTGCTTGTTACCGTCAACGGCAACAGCAAGACGATCTACGTCGATGGCGACTTCACGACACCTGCTCAAACCACCGCCGTCGGCTTCAGCGGGACCGGCACGAACACCTACCTCGGCAAATTCTCGTCGTTCAATGCCGCGAGAGGGATTGAGGGGGAACTCGACCAATTTCTCCTCTACAGCAGGGTGCTCAGCAGCAACGAACTCGCGGCGCTCTGGAATTACGATGCCGACGGGGACGGAGCCTCCAATCGCGAGGAGTTGGCCAACGGTACCGACCCCTTCCGCTACGAGATTGACGCCGACCGGGACGGCTTGCTGAACCACGAGGAAACCGATTCCGGCTTCGATCTGAACGGTGACGGCGTCATCTCGACCGCCGAGCAAAGCCCCTTCGGTCCGACTGACCCGAACGACTTCGACTCCGACGACGATCTGTTTGATGACTGGTGGGAGGCTACCTACTACAATCCTGGCAAGGTCGATCCGAACGACCCATCCCTGCCGGCCACCGTGGATGATCCCCTGACCCCTGGGGTTGATGAATCCGATTACGATGGAGACGGACTCTCGAATTTCGATGAGTTGCTTCACGGAACCAATCCCGACGAGGACGACACGGATGGGGACGGAATTCTCGACCCGGACGAGGTTGACTATGGGTCGAGCCCCACTGATGCGGGCGAAGTGCCGTTTGATCCATCGGACTTCTACGGCGACGAAGACCTCGGCTCTTATGCTCCGATTGGAGCCATCGACGTGAATGTGAAGGCGAATGAGGGAGATTCGCCCCTGGTGTTCGCTCGGGTTGGCGACCCCTCGTCGAGCAACTCGGAACGCTGGCGTCTGCTCGTTGGCGACAAGAAGGTCGTGGCCCAGACCTTCGGGGAACTGTCCGCAATCGAAAAACTTGCTCTTGATGCCACCGATTTCCACGAGATCCGGTTGGAGCACCTTGGAACCGATCCGGCCTACCTTCAGTCAAACAACGAACCCGACTACGACTACTGGGCTGCCGTTCGTCCGGCCCCGAAATCACCGTTCATTCTCTGTGACCTCCAAGGATTGCTCAAGGATCCGCTGGGCAATCCCGAGCAGGATTTCTTCAACGATGTCGATCCCGACCAGATCCGCTACAAGACCGCCTATCTGGTCCCCTTGGACAACTACTCCTGGTCGAACAGCTACAGCGGCGGCGATGCCGTTGGCCCCCGCCACCGCAAGGTCGCGCTCAATGGAAGGCCGATGCCCGATGAAAAGCCGCAGCAGGAAGAGGAGACCGACCTTCCCGACGAGCAGACCTACATCGACGCCTTCAACCTCAACCTGAATCACGACACCACTTTCGCCTACGTTCCTCTCGGAGCATCCGATCTCGTGCTCCAGGCCAGTGCAAGCACGGCCGAGACCGGCTTCTCGGACCGTTCCGGCCTGCGCCCGAACGAACGCTTCGATCTTCCCTTCGGTGTGGGTTGGACCTCTAGCCTCTGCTCCTACGTCGAGGTCGTCGAAACCATCGGAGGTGAGACCACCGACCCGGTGACCGTCAATGTGATCGACGAAGCGGGACGCCCGCAGCGTTTCGGCACGGTGGACTTCCAGAACTTCTTCCCCTGGCCCTCGACGCGGGTCGACAAGAAGACCTACCTCAACACGCTTTCGCGCAATGGGGATCGCTTCGTTCTCCAGAAAAAGTTCGGCAACACGCTGACCTACCAGAAGGCGAAAACCTGGTTCATGTACTCCACCGACCGGCTGGAGGGCAGCACGCAGGTCAAGCGTCACACTTATTGGCGTCTGACCGAGGCCCGCGACCGCTACGGCGTGCGCCTTCACTACAACTACGATGAGCCGGGCGTCCCGAACGAGGTTTCGCTGATCCCGCATGAGATCAGCTCGCCGGACCGGCCAAACCAGTTCCTCGTCATCAATCGCACCGCCGACTATCGCAGGGTGGCCTCGATCACCGACAGCCGGGGCAATGTGACGACCTTCAACTACGACACCACCAACGCTCTCGATTTCGAGACCGCCCCGAGCGTAGTGGGAGACTCGGTCGTGGTCCCCCGCTTGACCGGCATCACCTTCGCCGACAATTCCGCCACCAGCTACGGCTACCACGGGGGGCTGGAGGTCGAAGTGGACAATTCCGATCCGCAGAACCCGCGCACGACACTTCACTACCACGCCAACGTCGATTCCATCACCGACAAACGAGGCAACACTCACGAGTTCACCTACGCCTTCGATCAGACCAAGGAATACTGGGATTCAAGCGTCAACGGAACCCGGGCCGCCATTGATCTGGGCCGGCTGCCGTTGGACGTGAAGGAATACGTCGAGGACGAGATCGAGGCCCGCAACGATCCTGCCAAGGGATCGTGGAAAACGATGTACGGAATGCCGCGCCGGGTGACTCAAGTGACCTTGCCCGGAACGCTCGGCACCGCCTCCTTCTCCCCACAGGGAGCCATGCGCTTCGGGCAGACGGTCAGTTTCACGACCTTGCCCACGACCACCGTCACCGATGCGGTGGGGAACACGACGGTCTATGAGTTCAAGGACATGGACGCCGAGATCGTGGATGTCGATGCCACCTCAAAGTCGGTCAGCATGGAGTGGATGGTCTATTACCTGACCTCCGAGATCCATCACTACGAAGGTGTGCCGGGAACGGGAACGCTCCTCGGCACGGAGAAGTACGAGTTCGACAAGGCATCCGGCCTCTCCCTCTGGCGTTCCACCGACTTCTCGGGAAATCCCACGACATGGGAGTATGGCGACAACCTCGCCACGCAGCCGGCCGGACTGGGCAAGGAGGCCGCTTCCGTCACCATGACGAAGTGGGCCGATCCCACCGCCAAGATCGATGCGCTGGGACGGAGGGAGGAGTATGCCTACGGCCCATTCCGTGTGATGAGTCAGATCGACGATCCATACTCCACGGTCACGGATTTCACGGTCGATGGACTCGGGCGGCGGAAGTTCAAGAATGTGCAAAACGGCGGCTCCCTGATCCAGGAGCGATACGACTACGGCAACCAGCGATTCAAGGCGTTCCAGACCGGGATGACCACAGTCGCCTTCGCCAGTGTCTCGGGCCAGGCGTGGGAAACCGACCTCGTGACCAGCTACCTGCCCGACGACCGGGGGCGTCTCTGGAGGCAGGTCGTCGATCCTCAGGGACTGAAGCTCACCACCGAGCACACCTACGACTTCAACAACAACAAGACCTCCACCCTCGACCCGCGAGGCAACCGGACCCGCTTCGCATACGACAAGCTGAATCGTCTTGTCGAGGTCACTTATCCGAGTGCCGACACCAGCGCTGGCGAAGCGGTTACCACCAAGGAAATCTGGTATGACCCCAATGGCAACAAGGCTGCCGAGCTCGACGAGGAGGGTCATTTCACGATCTTCCACTATGATGCCCTGAATCGCCGGGTGAAGACGATCCGCGACATGGATGGGGCCGGGCTTCCCCAGCAGAATGCCGATGGACTCGTCGAGGAAGCCAACAAAGGTTCGGTGACCGGAAATGACCTGGTCACTGAGACGATCTATGACTCGGTCAACAATGCGACCCACACGATCGATCCCGAGGGCAACGTCATCTTCACCGTCTACGACGCGATCCGCCGCCCGGTCCACGTCTTCACCGGCCTGACCCTCGCGGACGCCGCTGATCTTGCCACCGCAACGGCTGCCGCCGCCGCTTCCACCGAGAAAACCCACACCGAGTTTCTCTACACCGACACCGGCCTGACCATGCCGGAAGGTGGAGCGATCAAGGGGAATCCGGGCAGCACCGCCTTCGACTCGTCGGGATTCAAGCCGACGGTCGCGATCCGCCACGACGCGGTAGCCACCGCCGGGGATACAAGCGCCACGCTCAGGACCTACGCCGCCTATGACGCGCTCTACCGTCCCGTCAGGACCGAGACCCAGTATGAAGCCTCGCCCGCCCAATACTCGGTCTCGACCACCACGTATGGGGCGATCACGAACGAGAAGGAGGCCCTTCAGGTCGAGAGCACGGACGACCGTGGCAAGATCACCCGGACGGTCATGGACGGTCTCCAGCGTGCGACGAGCGTCATCGATGACTTCGGGGGGCTCGCGGCCGAGAGCCAGACTGTCTATTCCAGCACGGGGTTGGCGTGGAAGACCATCGATGCCGAAGGGCGGGAAACCGAATCGGAGTATGATGCCGCCGGTCGTTCCGTCGGCGTCTGGCAGCCCGATCCGGTCAGCGGCGTGGTCAACCGCAACACCCCGAATGACCCGCTTCTCGGGTCACCCCGGACCCGGACGGCCTACGATGCCAACGGCAACGTCACGGTCTCCATCAATCCGCTCGGCTTTCGCTGGGAATACGAATACGACGCACGCAACCGAAAGGTGGTCGAGCGCCTGCCCACGGTGACCGAAACCGAGATCGTCGGTGGCCAGGTCGAGGAATCGACTCTCCAGAATCCGGTCATCGAGACCGCCTATGACGGAGTCGGCAACGTCCTCGCCGTGACGGATGCCCGTGGCCACATCACCCGCAGATTCTACGATCAGGCCTACCGGGTCACGGACGTTCTGAGCAACCCGGTGACCGGCCAGCCGTCGGACGATCTACAGAACCTCGGCGCGGACGACATTCGGGTCCAGACCGCCTACGACTCGAACGGCAACCCTGTCGAGGTTATCGACGGCAACGGCAACGCGACCCGCAACGAGTACGACAGGCTCAACCGGCTTGTCGCGACCGCAACGAATCCGAACGACGGCGACCCGAACGCACCGCCAGCCGCACCAAAGGCTGACGACATCGTAGTTTCCAATGAATACGATGACGCGGGCAACCTCGTGAAGGTCACCGACGGCGAGGGGCACGTCACCGGATTCCGCTATGATGGCCTGAGCCGGAAGACCCGAACGATCTGGGACGAAGGCAGCACGCCGAATGTCGAGCGGGTTGAGCAAGTCACTTTCGATGGCGTCGTCCAGCTCACCCGGACCGATTCACTCAGTCGCGTCACCACATACCAGTACGACGGGCTAAACCGCCTTGAGAATGTCCTCTACACCGGCGCGGCGACCGACAACCGCCACTACGACTACGATCTGGTCGGCAACCTCCTCGCCGTCACCTACCCGAACGATGCCGGATCGGTGCGGGAATCAGGTCAGCTTTTCGACAAGCTCAACCGCCTGATCGAGGAGACCTCCGCCGGGGCGACCCACGTCCACACCTACGACAAGGCGAACAATCGCAGGACGACCGTGTATGCGGGGACGGCGCGGACGCTGGTCTGCACCTACGACAAGCTCAACCGGCTACTCACCCTCACCGAGAACACCACTGAGGTTACGATCTACGGGTATGACCTGAACGGAAACATCACCCGCAAGACCCTGCCGAATGGAACGGAGTCCCGCTGCACCTTCGATGCCCTGAACCGGAAACTCGGTGAGACGAGCCTGAAATCGGGCGGTGCTGTCGTCTCGTCGTTCGATTACTCGCAGGCCCATGGTGGATACCCGACAGGCTACGACAAGGTCGGCAACGTCCTGAAGGTGGTCGAGCAGTATGGCCACGCGAGCGTGAAGGACCGCACGGTCACGAACGCTTACGACCGGACCTACCGGCTCGACACCGAGACGATCATCGAGACCGGAGGGTCAACCACCGTCACGGATTACGGGTATGACGATGCCAACAACCGGACTGGGAAGACCGTCACGGTCAACGGCGGCACGCCAACGGTCTGGACCTTCACTCTCGGCACGTTCGCCGACGGCTACAACAGCAACCAGATCAAGTCGGTTTCAGATGGAACAACGACCACGACGTTCCTCTATGACCTGAACGGCAACCGTAGCCAGAAGCAGGTCGGCGGTGTGACCACCCAGACCTACACCTGGGACCACGAGAACCGGCTGACGCAGGTCACGGACACGACCCTTGGGACCTATGCCTACTCGTACGACCATCGCACCCGCCGCGTCCTTCGTGACGAGAGTTCAGCCAGCGGCCAGAGCGACGACATTTCGTTTGCTGGCGGTCTGTCGGTCCAAGAATACCAGTCGGGCCAGACGAGTCCATTCGTCGAATACATCCGCGGCAGCGACTACGGCGGCGGCATCGGTGGCGTGCTCTACACCGTCCGAGGCGCCGCCCGCAGCTACAACGCCTACAACAGCCGGGGTGACGTGGTGAGCAAGACTGACGACAGCGAGGTCATCACCTGGCAGTCCAGCTATGAAGCCTTCGGCACGCGCACCCAGGAGCAGGGCACGACGGCTGACCGCCAGAAGGCCAACACCAAGGACGAGGACGCCTGGGGTGGGCTGAACGAAGGGATGCGCTATCGCGACCTGGAGTTCGGCATCTTCCTCAGTCGCGACCCGGCGGGCTTTGTCGATGGCCCGAATGTCTACACCTACGTAAGGCAGAATCCTTGGACATTCTTCGACCCGCTGGGGTTAGAGAGCGACAAAGATGGGGTTAAGATCACTCGAGATGGTCATCATGTTGCCCCAGTTGAGACTTGGCGCGACAACGAGGCCTTGAGTCCAGAAGTGCGTGAGCGACTTGATAGTCATCGAGTTAAACCTCCAGCGGGAACAGAGGCGCCTCGCCACGGAAATTCTAAGGCCCACATCAAATACACTGAGAAGGTTCGCGCAATCCAGCAAGGCTACATCGATGATGCTATCAAGGATGGATTTGATCCAAGCGGCCTCTCTGGACGTGCCGCGAAGGAATTTGCGGATGGAATGGTGGAGCAGGTGATGAAGGATGAGTATATTGCCAAGTTTAACTCAATAATTGCTCAGGGTGAGGGGTCGACGAAGAACCTGAACCAAATGCTCAAGCTCTACAATCAATCAGGGGGAAAGAGCGGGTGGTCAAACGCTTACAAGACAGCCTCCAACTGGATCGGAAGAGGAAGCAAGAAGCTCCCTATTGTTGGCGCTATTGTGACCACTGCCGGGATCGCCATTGGGGTTGCCAATGCAGAGACAGCACAGCAGACCAATGAAGCTATAATCAACGGCGCGTTCGACGCGACTCCCGCAGGTCTCGTAATTGATGCATCTGGCTTGCGCCACGTCGCTGGAGCGATGGATACCGCGGCTAGATTCAACAAGGATCCCAACTTCTTCTACAACGAAGGTAGTGATGGGAGTTGGAGCGGTAACAAGGCAAATGACCTCAAGAAAGGGTTAAATTTGAGAAAGCAACTCATACAGGATTAAGCGCAATGAGATTCAAATTCGTGCGTGATTACGCGGAAATATCTCCTCTAGTTGATGGTCCATTCAATGACCCTCAGCAGGATCCGGGATACGACGAAGACGAGTTCAATCGCGAATACGAGGCTGTGAGGGAGGGTATCCAAGCCATTGCCTTCGAGCATTGTGATGTGATTCGGGCTCCTAAAGATGCCATCAATGTCGGCCATCGAACAGGCCCAAGCCGAGGCATTGGACTTGTGGTGGAAGAGAACGCGACAGGCCAGCTCTCTTCTCTTATCGACAGGATCCAAAACTATCTTGAAGCGCTCCCGGAAAGTTACTGCGTGGCTATCAACCTCGTTCTCGATGAAGCCGGGGATTTTAAGGATTTGAATATCGGCATCACGCGGTCAGGTGAGATTTTGCTTCATGCCGACAAGGCTAAATGGTTCAGGGAAGTTGGTATCCACTGTTAAGCTGGCCGAATGTTCGTTGCGCACCGAATAGAACCTTTCCCGGAGAAAGCTTGGTCATCCGGCAGCTTTGAAGTCAGTTGCTTGAAGCTTGTAGCTGTCACGCGGTAAGCGGGGTAAATCCGCACCTCGCTGAAATCTGGTTTCCTGGCCGGTCCGGTTTCACGCTGGCTGGATGGCCAAGAAATCCATACCCAAGCCGTGGCGCGTCTCCGACGTGACCTTCGTC
>Ga0100400_1002364_pt1 | contig 13061 bp, 14 predicted proteins | sample CryGeymeta201524_FD_80420 | JGI IMG/M metagenome (GOLD analysis project Ga0100400, IMG submission 80420) | Groundwater microbial communities from Crystal Geyser aquifers in Utah, USA - Crystal Geyser metaG 2015-24 | ecosystem: Environmental > Aquatic > Deep subsurface > Groundwater | place: USA... | reverse complement strand
GATGGAAACCAACCCGAATGCAATGATTTCTGCCAAAGCGAACAGCATTTTTACCAACGTTGGTTTAACTCCTGATGGCGACATTTGGTGGGAAGGAATTGGTCACGATTGTCCGGAAGGAACCATAAACTGGAAAAATAAAGTACACGGTCCGGCTTCCGGAGAACCTGTTGCCCATCCGAATGCCCGCTTTACCTCGCCGGCAAGTCAGTGCCCGGTAATTGATAAAAATTGGGAAGACCCGGCAGGTGTGCCAATTTCGGCATTCCTTTTCGGTGGCCGCCGCCCGTCAACTTTACCATTAGTTTATCAGGCGCGCAACTGGAACCACGGCGTTTTCATAGGCTCAATAGTTGGTTCTGAAGTAACAGCCGCTGCCATTGGTTTAAAAGCCGGTGTGCGTCGCGACCCGTTTGCAATGTTACCGTTCTGCGGTTACAACATGGGCGACTATTTTGGACATTGGGTTAACATTGGCAAAAATGCCCCTGATAAAACAAAACTTCCGAAAATATTTAATGTTAACTGGTTCCGCAAAGATGAAGACGGGAAATGGTTGTGGCCGGGTTATGGTGATAATATGCGAGTTCTGAAATGGATTTTCGATGCCTGCGACAAAGCTGTTGAAACAGTGGAAACTCCTATTGGTTTGCTTCCTAAAAAACAGGATATCGATATTCAAGGTATTGAAGAAGTGGCTGCCAATCTCGATGAATTATTACGTGTTGATAATCTTAAGTGGCACGACGAATGTGAATTGATAGAAGAGCATTATGCTAAATTCGGCGTACATCTTCCCAAAGAACTTGCCGAAGAATTTGTGGCTTTGAAAAACAGGTTGAGATAAATATCAAACTGAATAAATATGAAAAGGCTGTCCGGTATGGGCAGCCCTTTTTATGCTTATTCACTGGATTACCTCACTGCTTCGGGGTCACCCTGCGAATAGGTTGCTGTCAGGTTTTTTTTAACGGAAGGGGACAGAAGAATCCTATCTCCCCGAACGGCAAAAGTTAGAAAGGGAAAGTCCAACTTCCCAGTGAACATCTTCATCAAGGATTTTTGTTTCTTGATAATCCAACAGCGATTGTATTTCCGATGCTTTTGTGCCAACCGAAAACCTTACTATTATTTCATTATCTTTTCTTTCAACTATCATCGCGAAATCTTTTTTTCAAATTTACAAAAATTTCCCAACCTTTTTAAACTCTTTTTTCATCAATTATTTTTCAATAAGTACGTAAAATATAAAGCCTAATTTCAAATCCGCACACAATTGGCAAGCACGAAGAATTAACAAACAGTATTTATTTAACTGGCTTCAGAATATCTTTAAGCGCCAAGTTTATATCAGGATACTGAAATGCAAACCCTTTTTCCAACAATGCTTTAGGCTCAACTCCCGGCGATTCAGTTAGCAAAACAGCAGCTTCTCCTAAAACCATTTTTAAAACAAATTCAGGAATTGAAAAAATTGATGGACGGTTTAAGGCTTTTGCAAACGCTTTTGTAAAATCTTTGTTCGAAATGTTTTCGGGGGCGACCAAATTAAAAATTCCGCTTTTGTCCATATCTTCAACCATCCGCACAAATGCGCTGATGACATCTTTTTCGTGAATAAACGGGAATGGTTGTTTCCCGTTTCCAATGGTCGCACCTAATCCAAGTTTATAAGGCAAAACCAAATTAGTTATGGTTTTTGCTTCTTTTCCCAAAACAAGCCCAATTCGTAGAATATTTCTCTGAATATGCGAAGGCAACTCTTTGCTTGCATTTTCCCAGTCCTGAACTACTTTTCCAACAAATCCTTCGTCAAAACTGGTGCTGTTTTCATCGTGCGAAAATCCTGATTTATAAATTCCGATGGCCGATGCCGAGATGAACTTTTTGGGTTGTTTGTCCTTTGGTAAATTTTGAATTGCTTTCACCAGGTTTCGGGTTGTCCTTATTCTGCTTTCGTGAATCAGCCTTTTACTTCTTTCTGTCCATCGCTGCAAAATTGGTGCACCGGCGAGGTTGATGATTACTTCGGTTCCTTCAATCTCTTTCGAGAGTGCATCCAGTGAACCGTATATTAATCTGCGTTCAATTCCCAAAACCTCGTGTCCCCTTCTTTTTAGTTCGGTTGCAATATTTTTTCCGAGATATCCCGAAATGCCTGAAATCCTGATCTTCAATTTATTATTTTTTAGTTGTTTTTAAATACCTTCATCAAAATTCATTGTCCGATTTATTCCATTTTACGTAATGATTTAATAAAATAACAAAAATTTTACTGCTTAGTTTTCTATATCGACGTTGTAAATCTGATGTTTTGTTAATTTTATCGTAAAATCAAAGAATTAGAATATCAGAATTGAATAATAAACCATGTTTCGAAAAATCAGAATAATAGGGATACGAAGTTCGGGCAACTGGATAAATAAAGCGGTTGCATGGAGGATTACCCATATTCAGGAGAGAAACTTCATCTACATTTTAAGTCTTGTTGTTGGATTGGTTGCGGGCTTGGCAGCGCTTGTGCTTAAAACGCTGATTCATTTCGTAGAGGTGAAGCTAACCAAATGGGTGACCATTGATGCCATCAGTTTTTGGTATTTGATTTACCCGATGATTGGCATCTTTTTAACCGTGCTGTTTGTGAAATTTGTTGTAAAAGATAATATCGGGCACGGAGTTTCCAAGATTTTATTTTCGATATCGCGAAAAAGCAGCCAACTTCGGCCACACAATTCATACAGTTCTATGGTTGCCAGTTCGCTTACCATCGGGTTAGGTGGATCGGTTGGGGCAGAGGCGCCCATTGTACTTACGGGCGCTTCAATTGGTTCAAACCTGGCCCGGTTATTTAAACTCAATTACAAATATGTAACATTAATGGTAGGTTGCGGCGCTGCCGGTGCAATTGCCGGTATTTTCAACGCACCGATTGCCGGTATTGTTTTTACACTCGAGGTGCTGATGATTGACCTGACAATGGCATATTTAGTTCCGCTGCTCATCTCGGCAGTTTCGGCAACAGCCCTAACTTCGTTTTTTATGGGTGAAGGTGTATTGCTGAGGTTTAATAACGTTTCGCCATTTCAAATCGGGAATATCTGGTTTTATATTTTGCTCGGAATTTTTATGGGGTTATTGGGCTTTTATTTTACCCGTTCGGCCATGTTTCTCGAATCTAAATTTGCCTCTATTAAAAATTGGGTTTTGCGTTTTTTGTTCGGTGGATTTATTCTGGGATTACTCATTTTTATTTTCCCACCTCTTTGGGGCGAAGGTTACACCACAGTAATCAATATATTTCAGGGAGGCGGTAAAACCTTGTTAAACAATACAATTTTTGTTGAATTCAGGAATAATCCTTATGCCATCCTGCTCTTCCTTGCCGCTATTTTAATTTTTAAAGTTTTTGCAATGGCAGCCACAACAGGTTCCGGGGGCATCGGTGGTATTTTTGCACCAACACTTTTTTTGGGAGCTATTGGTGGATTTTTTTTGGTGAGGTTGCTCAATACTTTTTACAAACTTGGATTACCCGAAGACAATTTTGCACTCGCCGGAATGGCTGGAATGATGGCGGCGGTTATGCACGCCCCTTTGACAGGTATTTTTCTGACTGCGGAAATTACCAGCGGTTATGGCATGTTTGTGCCGCTGATTATTACATCCACGGTTGCATATTTAACAATCATGAGGTTCGAGCCACACTCGGTTTATACCAAGCGACTGGCACAAAGTGGCGAACTCATCACTCATCACAAAGACAAAGCTGTGCTCATGTTAATGGAACTGAAGCAACTGATAGAAACTGATTTTGAAGTGCTTTTACCTTCAGCTACACTGAGAGATTTGGTGAAAGCCATTTCGCGTTCACACAGAAATTTGTTCCCGGTGGTGGATGAAAACGGCATGTTAAAAGGAATGGTGAAACTTTTGGAAGTAAAAAACCTGATTTTTGAACCCGAATTATACGATTCGGTAAAAGTAAAAGACCTAATGTACATGCCCGAATTTTTTATCTCTCCTTATGATAATATGGAAACTGTTGCCGAAAAATTTGAATCTTCAGGCCGGTACAATCTTGCGGTAATCAGCGAAGGCAAATACCTTGGTTTCATTTCTCGGGCAGTAGTTTTTTCGAAATACCGGAAAACATTACAGAATGTATCAAACGAATAAATTGTAAGTTTTAAAAGAATTATATGATTACAAGACGTTCATTTGTAGTAAAAAGTTCACTTGCATTTGCAGGTATGTCACTAATTAAAAATGGTGTTTCGCAGACTTTTGCAAAAAGTAAGTACCCCAATTTTCCGATTGTAATTTCAACCTGGAATCATGGATTACCAGCCAATGAGGAGGCATGGAAGGTTCTTTCCACGGGCGGACATTCGCTTGATGCAGTTGAAGCCGGAGTTCGTGTTCCGGAAGGCGACCCCGAAGTAATTACTGTTGGCTACGGGGGAATTCCCGATGCAAGTGGCAAAGTTACCCTCGACGCCTGTATTATGGACGAAAAAGGCAGGGCAGGATGTGTTACTTATCTGGAGCATATCAAACATCCAATTTCGGTTGCGCGACTGGTGATGGAAAAAACTCCGCATGTAATGCTCAGTGGAAAAGGCGCTTTAGAATTTGCTTTAGATAACGGTTTTAAAAAAGAAAACCTGCTCACCCCAAAAAGGAAAGACGCCTGGAAAAAATGGAAGAAGGAAAAACGGGAATTCAGTACAAAAATAAACATTGAAAACCAGTTGATAGAAAATCACGATACCATTGGAATGTTGGCCATTGACAAAGATGGCCGGATTTCGGGCGCTTGCACAACCAGCGGAATGGGTTACAAGTTACCGGGCAGGGTAGGAGATTCGCCAATAATTGGCGCCGGCCTGTTTGTTGACGGTGAAGTGGGCGGCGCGGTTGCCACAGGCACAGGCGAACTGGTTATGAAAACCTTGGGTTCGTTTTTAGTGGTAGAAATGATGCGGGGAGGAATGTCTCCATCGGAAGCTTGTGAACAGGCAGTGAAACGTATCGCCAAAAAAATTCATGATTACCAAAAACATCAGGTGGGTTTTATTGCTTTAAACAGTTTGGGGGAATATGGTTCGTTTTGTATTCAGCCCGGATTTAATTTTGCAATAAAAACAAATTTGATAACTGATTTAAAAGATTCGGAAGCCTGGATGAAAACCTTGTAATCAAAGCATAAAAAAAGCCATCTGTCAATTGACTGATAGCTTTCTTAATGTCTTTTGTTTTAGATTACCAACGATTTCCACCACCGCTGCTTCCACCGTCTCTGCGGCCACCACCACCGCCACGGTTGTCGTCACGGCGCTGATAGCCACCGCCGCCACTACCGCTTCTGCCCTGGTATCCGCCGCCGCTACCGCCGCTTCTGCTTTGGTATCCGCCGCCGCCACCGCCTCTGCTTTGGTATCCACCGCTTCTTTGGCCTGAACTGCGCGGACGTTCTTCACGATCGTTGGCTTCTTTAACCACAATCTCTTTGCCATCCAATTCAGTTTCGTTTAAGGCAGCGATTGCAGCTTTTGCTTCCTCGTCGTTAGCCATTTCAACAAAACCAAACCCTTTTGAGTTACCGGTCTCTCTGTCAATAATTACTTTGGCAGATGTTACTTCTCCGTGTGCAGAGAAGAGTTCTTGTAAGTCGTCACCTGTAGTTGATGAGCTTAACTTTGCAACAAATAAATTCATAAAAAATTTAAACAATAATGAATAATAAAAAATAATAAATTGGAAGGGTTTTGCATTCGGCGATTTGTTTTTTGCAGATTAAGTTTTCAATAAAAAATTAAAAAAATAAAATCAAGTTAAATCCCTAACAGTAAAACTTTTAAACTTCTTAGTACAAATTAAAACACTATTTAGCAGATTCGCTACTTTTTAATGTGTTTTTTTTTGTTTTTAATAAAAAAACCTTCCCGAAGGAAGGTTTTGTAAGGTGAGATTTAGTAAACTATTAAAATTTAAGTGAAAGATAATTAAATTCCTATTGGATTTTAATATCCTACACGTTGCGAAATTATATTTTTATTGCGAAGAATATTGATAACTGCATCAACAATTTCATCATCTTCGAGCGAAGCATAATTAAAAATAACATCAAAATCGTTGTTTTCTGCTTTTCTTCCAATAATTTTCTCGATAAATGAATCTCTTTTTTTATCCATCTCATAGATGTAATCAGCAGCTTCGGCCTGGCTTAAATCATTGAGTTGCATTATCCTGTTTATTCTCCATTCCGTAGGGGCTTCAAGCCTGATATTTAATTTATCAGGTACATCTTTTAAAATTACGCCTGCCGAACGTCCAACAATAATTTTACGACCTTCATAAGCTAAACGACAAATTATACCTTTCAGAATCTGAATCAGTTTTTCATCCAGAATATCATAAACTTTTTCTTCTGAAAATGCCTTCGAAACTTCTTTTAGCATCCCAATTGCTTCATCTTTGTCGTTATACTCGCCTGCTTCAATATCGCATATCATTTCATTTACAACTTTCGCAAACAATTTTTTATCAACCCATTCCCATTCAGCATCAGTTTTTGTTTCCGACATGTAACTGTACCCGGTTAAAATTTTCGAAAGTTTGATTGCCAAACGCTGGGCTGAACAACCCGCCTGACGCGATATGGTTACCACTGGCCCGGGAAAATCGCCTGTTTCAAGGTTATAGCACGAAAAGGAATGCAGGTAATAATTGACAAGTTTTTCCATTATTTAATTTATTTTGATGTACCAGATATTTTCAATTCGAAAGTACAATCAAAAATTGTTTTATTTTACATGTTGAGTAAATCAAATTCATTTATTTTAGATGTTATTCAACAACTTTAATTTAAGAATACCATTTTTAAAAATTTAATATTAAAATAATGAGAAACTCAATTAAAACTGCAATTTCATCTTTTGGCATGTCGGGACTGGTTTTTCACGGGCCACTATTAAAAGTAAATACTGGTTTTGAGGTGGTTAACATTTTAGAACGCTCCAAATGCATCTCAAAAGATTTATTTCCCGAAGCAAAAATTGTCAGGTCGTATAGCGAAATTCTGGAAAACAAAGACGTTGAACTGATAATTGTTAATACGCCGGATAAATTTCATTATGAAATGGCAAAACAAGCGTTGATAAGCGGAAAACACATTATAGTTGAAAAGCCTGTAACATTGAAAAGCTCTCAGGCTGAGGAGCTGGTAACACTCGCCCGCGAAAAAGGATTGGTTTTTACGGTTTACCAGAACCGCCGTTGGGATGGCGATTTCAGGACGGTGCAAAAAGTGCTGGCCGAAAAAAATCTGGGCTGTTTAGTAGAATTTGAATCACATTACGATCGCTACCGCAATTTTATTACCCCAAATACCTGGAAGGAAGAAGGTGATGAATTTGCGGGCGTTTTGTACAACCTTGGAGCGCACATGGTTGATCAGGTTTACGTTTTATTCGGAAAACCTTTGGCAGTTACCACCCATTTGAAAATTGTTCGAACCGGCGGAATCGTTACCGATTACTACGACATCAGGCTTGAATACAAAAATTTTGCAGCGCTTTTAAAATGCAGTTACCTGGTAAAAAAGCCTGGTCCACGTTATATTCTTCATGGTGAAAAAGGCACATTTTATAAAAATGGAATTGACCCGCAGGAAGAGTTGTTGAAAGCAGGCAATCTTCCTGTTGGCGAAAACTGGGGAACCGAACCACCAACAGAGTGGGGTAAATTGTTTTATGAAAAAGATGGAAAGGATTTCGAAGAAGTGGTTGAAACTTTGCCAGGTAACTACAATATTTTTTACAATAATGTTTTTGATGCCATCAGGAATGGCGCTGTGCTTTTCGTAAAACCCGAAGAAGCAGTTGAGGTTATGAAAATCTTGGAGGCATGTTTAAAAAGTAATAGTGAAAAACGAACCGTTTTATTGTAATTGTGATTTGTAAATGAATTACTGTTTCGGCCTTAAATCCCTCATTTTTAATGAAAAAACCAGTGGGGTATAGGGAGGTATTTCCTGATATCCGGTTGGTCCGTACGCCAAACTTGATGGTATGATAATGTCGGCTTCTGCGCCTTTGTTTAACAATGCAATGCCATCGTTGAACCCGGGAATCAGCGAAACTTCCAAATAATTGAACTTCCATATACTGTCCTGATAATAAAATCCGGAGCTATCGAAAATTGTGCCGTCCAAAAAATAACCAGTATAAATTAAATAACAGGTATCTCCCTGCGTAGGAAGCGGTCCTTCACCCTCTTTGTTCATTATGTAATAAACACCCAAAGCAGTGGTGTCGATATCATAATTTGCAGTTACAAGTCTTGCCAAAGCTTCATTTAATTCCTGTTGCTCGTTGGCGTCTGTCCGCTCTGGCTCAGCATCGTTGATGTTACACGAAACAGTAAAAAATATGATTGACAGTAAAACAACACTTGCTGAAATTATTCTCTTCATGGCTTTAATTTTAAAAATTCCGGGTGCGAAAGTGATAAAATTTGTGAAATAATGCAACCCCTGAAATACAGCTTATTCTGATTTATACAATTTGTGCAAGGTTTATTTCGAATTTTTAATAAGAACATTAACCGGTAGTTGGTGTTTTAATACCAATGCTACATAAGGTTTTTATAATAATCACAATACTAACAATGTTTAGTTGCCAAAGTCAAAATTCTAAAAAAATGGAATATATACACACCAACAATCTCATTAACTCCACTTCGCCCTATTTGCTGCAACATGCACATAACCCGGTAAACTGGAATCCCTGGAGCGCTGAAATAGTTGAACAGGCAAAAGCAGAAGATAAATTACTTTTAGTAAGTATTGGTTATGCTGCGTGTCACTGGTGCCATGTTATGGAACATGAAAGTTTTGAAGATGAGCAGGTTGCCAAAATAATGAACGATAATTTCATTTGTATAAAAGTGGACAGGGAAGAGCAGCCCGATGTTGACCATTATTACATGACAGCGGTTCAACTTCTGGGGCAACAAGGAGGCTGGCCGCTGAATGTGATTGCTATGCCCGATGGCCGGCCAATTTGGGGTGGCACTTACTTCCCGAAAATGAACTGGATAAAAAATCTGGAGGCAGTTGCTGGTTTTTACCGGCAGAATCGTTCACAAACCGAAGAATATGCTGCCAGTCTTCAAAATGGGATTGAACAGGCATCACTAATTAATCCAGCCCAAAATGAGACGCCGGTAAATTTGGAAATTCTGGAAAAAGGAGTCAACAGTTGGAAGCAGACATTTGATATGGAAAACGGAGGACGAAAGGGAGCACCCAAATTTCCGATGCCCGTAAATCTTGATTTTCTGCTCTGTTATGGAGCAATAAAAAAAGATGAAATGGTGCTTCGATATGTTAAAACTACCTTGCAGAAAATGGCTCGCGGCGGAATCTACGACCAGATTGGCGGCGGATTTGCACGCTACTCGGTTGATGAAATCTGGAAAGTGCCGCACTTCGAAAAAATGCTTTACGACAATGGACAATTACTGAGTGTTTATTCCAAAGCCTTTCAGCAATTTGGCGATGTTGAATTTAAAACCGTGGTTTACGAAACGGTTGATTTTATTGAGCGCGAGTTGCGTGATGCTTCGGGGGCGTTTTATTCTTCGCTCGATGCTGACAGTGAAGGCGAAGAAGGAAAGTTTTATGTGTGGAATGTGCCTGAATTAAAATCACTTCTGAATTCAGAATTTGAACTTTTTTCAAGCTATTTCAATGTAACTAAAAAAGGGTACTGGGAACATGGAAATTCCATTTTGCTGAGAGATTCACCAGATGAAGAATTTGCTCAAAAACAGGGTTTAACAACTGAACAACTTCAATCTAAAGTGTTCAAATGGAAAAAAATCCTGCTGACAGAACGTTCGAAAAGGGTACGTCCGGGGTTAGATGATAAAACTCTAGTTTCGTGGAATGCGTTGGTGATTAATGGATTGGTTGATGCTGCTATTGCATTTAATGAACAACGTTTTCTGAACCTGGCATTGGGAAATGCTGTTTTTATAAAAAATAATATTATTCAGCCGGATGGCAAACTGTCACATTCCTGGAAAAGGGGAAATACCTCAATAGATGGCTTTCTCGAAGATTACTCCTTAACTATTCAGTCGTTTATTTCGCTGTTTAAAATTACCGGAGCCGAACAGTGGCTGCACCTTTCAGAGAAATTGACTGACTATTGTTTTTCTCATTTTTACAATGAAGAGAGCGGGCTTTTTTATTTTATTGACAAAAACAGCAGTTCGGTTGTTACCAATCATTTTCAAATGGAGGATAATGTTGTTCCCGCGGCAAATTCGCAAATGGCAAACAACCTGCACAAGTTATACCTGATTTTGGGTAAACCAGAATATCTCTCAGTTATCCACAAAATGCTGCATCCGGTTACTCCTAAGTTTTCCAGTTATCCGATGGCTTATGCCAATTGGGGCAAAATCATGTTGAAAATAACCTTACCTTATTTCGAGGTTGCAATTTTGGGCAACGATGCAGAAGCTGTTTTAACGGAGTTGCAAACAGGTTTTCAGCCTAACATTATGTTTATGTTCTCGAAATCGGAAAGCAAAATACCCATTTTAAAAAACAGAATGGTACCAGGCAAAACGTTGATTTATGTTTGTAAGGAAGGTGTTTGCCAATTGCCCGTGGAAACTGCAAAGCAGGCATTTGAAGTTATGAATTAAACCATTCAAAAAACCAAAAAAACACTCGGTTTTGAGAAAATTTTCTTAGAAACATAGTGGAAAAGTCGTCTGAATTCCTTATTTTTAGTACACATTTAAAAATTTAACAATATGAGTTCAGGAAAAGTAATTTTAGGGATTTTGGCAGGAGCTGCTGCCGGTGCATTGTTGGGCATTTTATTTGCCCCGGAAAAAGGATCTACCACTCGTAATAAAATTCTGAGTAAGGGAGAAGAGTATGCCGATGAGCTGAAAGAAAAATTTAGTGATTTTGTTGACAAAGTTACTGAGAAATTTGAATCAGCGAAGGAAGAAGTGAAAAATGAAGTGGCAGAGTAAAATTTTCAGGACTGCAATTACAAATTCTATTGAACTCAAATTCAGAAAAATAGTGGTTTGTATTTGCAGTTTTTATTTTTTTTGTTAATTCGAAGATTCATTAGTTCAGTATTTTTTATGGCACAATTCAATTATCGAAATGGAAGAAAAATTTAAATACTTCGACACGCTGTTAAACAGTGCAGAGGAATACGGCAAAACCAGCATAGAGCTTATCAAGCTAAAAACAGTTGATAAAGTTGCCGATGGTATATCGGGCATTGTTGCCTGGACAGCAGTTATAATAGCGCTCGTGTTGTTTTTTATTACTCTGAATTTCGGATTAGCGCTTTGGTTAGGGAATCTTTTAGGTGAAAATTACCTGGGTTTTTTTGTAGTGGCCGCTTTTTATGTATTGATTGCAATTATTCTGTTTATTTTCAGAAATAAATGGATTAAAAAACCATTGAACGACTCCATAATAAATCAAATGCTGAATTGAGAGCGCCATGGAAAAACAATATACAAAAGAATCGTTGCAGGAAGCTATCAAACTGCTTGAAATTAAACAGGTTGAAGTAGGACAATTGCTAAAAAGTGAGTTGTTAAATACCTACGATAACCTGAAACCAATAAATATCCTTCGAAATATTGCCAGTGAATTTTTTTCTACTGATAAATACAAACAGGATTTTGTTGAAATAGTTGCCGGTTTAACAACCGGGTTTCTTACGAAAAGAATGATGATTGGAAAATCAAAAAATTCTTTGCATAGAATTGTCGGACTGGCCATTCAGTTTGGTGTAACAACTTTTGTTTCGAAAAAATACAATGCGTTAAAAGATTCTGCCATACAGTTTATCAGCCGTTTTCTGGAAGGAAAAAAGGTTAATACAGAAAAGGTGGAAACTTCACAAAATCAGCAGGATTAATCAATAACTTTTCAATCCTTCAGTCCCCCAGTTCTTCAGTCAGTTTTTATAATTATCTCCCTTCAACGGAAAAAGAATCACACATTAGATTGGTACATTTATATGACAAAAAAAGGGAACAACCTCTTTTAGCTATTCCCCTTTAAAATTGAATTTTTTTTGACAATCAAAATTTAATCAAATTTTAAATGCACCGGTATCAACCCATTCTCCTTTTAACATTGCCCACCAGTCAATGGCAAGTCCTTTTAAAACATATTCATAAGGCAGCCAGCCATAACCATTGCTGCCCCATCCGGTTCCCCACGAATTTCTGATCAGTAGTGCTCCTTTTGTTTCAGTAGCCCCGGTGAAGGTATTTTTGATTTTCAGGTTGTCATCATAACCAACTGCAACAACAGCATGTCCACCAACAATCTTTTCACCTTTTGTTGGATATGGAATTTTGCCTGTAGTACCGGCCTGTGTATAAGAAGCGTAAACGGTAAACCCGAACATCGATGGAATTCCGCCTGCAAGATTTGTTTTAATGTGTGTGAGCAAAGCGCTCTTTGTTGTTCCGGGCGGATCGAGCCGATAATATTGAATGGCCTGGTAATTCTGGGCAAATGCATAACAGAAAGCAGGCGGTTCTTTTTCATAATCGGCAACTATATATGGCCAGTATTCTTCGGGCGGTGCGCCAAACAGCACCAAAGCGCCCATTGTCGAGCGGAGAAATGCGCCGGTATCTCCCGTCCAGTGTAGCATGTTTCGTGTGGCCTTGTAAAGAAAAAGCCGCGATGCATCAATGTGTTTTCCAAAAGCCCGGCGTTCAAAATATTCCATCATTGCAACTCCGGCATTTGCCGTGCACGAACCAAGCGAGCCCTGGTTTTCAATTGGCGGGCACCACGCCCGTAAATCAATAGTAGCTGGAAGCGTAACTTTTGCAGCTTTTTCCACACCTACTTTTTTTAACATTGCTTTTACCGATTTTTCTTCTTCGGTGTAATCCCTGAAATCGGGATAGTCGGGCAACCATCCCAAACCTGGTTTTTCATTCATTTCGTTCATAATAAATTTTCTCCTTTTTTAATTAATGGCTGG
>Ga0100400_1002358_pt1 | contig 13073 bp, 10 predicted proteins | sample CryGeymeta201524_FD_80420 | JGI IMG/M metagenome (GOLD analysis project Ga0100400, IMG submission 80420) | Groundwater microbial communities from Crystal Geyser aquifers in Utah, USA - Crystal Geyser metaG 2015-24 | ecosystem: Environmental > Aquatic > Deep subsurface > Groundwater | place: USA... | reverse complement strand
TCCGTCCGGCCCGTATCGACGCCCGCTTTCGGAAATTGCATGGCGCGCTGCTTCATCTCGATCAGCGCAAGCGAGCTGTCGTCGATGACGACGAAAATCGTGCGCAACCCAAGTTCCGCTGCGGTGGCCAGTTCGCCCGCGACCATCAGGAACCCGGCATCGCCGGAAAACGACACGACGGGCCTGTCCGGCTCCGCGATCTGCGCACCGATGGCTAGTGGCACGGCGCAGCCCATGGTGCACAGCCCGGTGGACTGGATCAGCGCGCGCGGAAACGGGCAGCGCCACATCTGTGACAGCAGGATGCGATGCGCGCCGCTGTCCACGCTGGCCCGCGTGTCGTCCGGCAGCAGGCGGCGGCAGGTCTCAATCACCGCACCGGGGCCCCAGCCGGGGTCTGGCGCGAAGGCCTTGGCAAGCGCATCCTTTGCGCCGGCGATCCGCCCGCCGCGCCAGCGTGGCCGGGCGGCAATGCCGGCTGTCAGGGCCTCCAGCGTGGCGCCGACCGACGCCTGTATATTGACGCTGGCCTGATGCATGTAATGGGTGTTGGGGGCGGCGGCGATGTCGATCACCGTCTGACGGTCCGGATCGAAAGCATCCTGCCAGCCGCTGCGCATCTCCACCGGATCGTATCCGGCCAGCACGATCACGTCGGCCTCGCGGACCAGTGGCAGCAGGATCGTATCGGCGCGGGGCGACAACCCCGCCCCGCCCAACGCCAGCGCATGATCCTCGGGCAGCAGGCCCTTGGCCTTGTAGGTCGTGATCAGCGGTGCGCCGAGCGCCTCGGCGGCAGCCCGGATCGCTGCGCCCGCGCCCTCGTTCAGCGCATCGACCCCGGCGATGATCAACGGGCGTTCAGCAGTGGCAAGCGTGCCGCGCAACGCGTCCAGCCCGACGCCCGGCGCGGGCGCGACCGGCATCGACGGGCGCCGCCGCAGGTCCGGCCGTGGTGTTGCAGGCGCATCGGCAACCGAAATCGGCAGGTCGATATGCACCGGCCCCGGCTGGCCCGACGTCGCAACCGCGATCGCCTTGTCGGCGATCACCTCGGCCGCGTCGGACACCATGGTAAAACTGGCCTTGGCAACCGAGGCGAACACCGCCCGCTGATCGGCAAGCTGGTGGGTGTAGCGCTGCGCCGTCGCGGCGTCGATGCAGCCAGTGACCACGATCAGCGGAACCCGATCCTCGCGCGCGTTCTCGACCACGTTGACGGCGTTCAGCGCGCCCGGCCCGACAGTAGCGACCAGCAAGCCCGGCGCGCCGGTCGCGTGGTGGACCCCCTCCGCCATGAAACCACCGGCGTTTTCGTGCCGCACCAGCACGAAGTCTATTCCTGCCTGACCAAGCGCATCGACAAGCGTCAGAACCTCGCCACCGGGCATCCCGAAGGCGTGCCGGATACCGGCATCATAAAGCCGCCGGGCCAGCACGTCGGCGCTGCGTAGCATTTCATCCGTCATGTCGCGCACTCTCTGCTTCCTGTTGGCGCAGTCAAACGCCGCCGCGCCCCGAAACGCAAGACACATCCCGATGAGGCGTGTGGGGCGCGACGGTCGTGCGTCGTGGTCTGCCGCTACTCCGCCGCGAGTGGCAGCCCGTCGGCCTCACCAAGGACCATATGCGCCAGAACATCCGTGATCAGCCGCTTGACGCCCTGAAAGTTGCCATTAGGGCGGATCAGTTGTTCGTTCATGTAAAGAGACCGGTCGATCTCCACCTGCACCGCGTGGCGCCCGCGCGAGGGACGCCCGTAATGCTGCGCGATATAGGCCCCGGCGAACGGCGTGTTGCGGCTGACGGTCAACCCCGCCGCCGTGAACGCAGCCTCCAGCCTGTCCACGATATGCGGCGCGGCGGAGGCGCCGAAGCGGTCGCCAAGCACGACCTCGGGGCGCGACTGTCCCGGCTTGCGCGACAACGCGTCCAGCGCCTCGTGCGGCATCGAATGGAAATCCAGCAGCACCGCCTGCCCGACCTCGGCCAGCGCCTCCTGCACCAGCCCCTCAAGGCAGGCGTGATAGGGGTGCCAGACGCGTGCCACCCGGTCCTCCGCTTCGGCGCGCGACAGCTTGCCGCGATAGATCACCCGCCCTCCCGCCACCACGCGCGGGATCACCCCCAGCCCGGAACTGATGCGCGGGTTGACCGCGCCGCGCACCACGCCGTCGATCACCGCCGGATCAAGCTCATCCGGGGCACGGTTGAGGTCGAGGAAGGCGCGCGGGTACTCCGCGGCCAACAGAGGAGCACCGAGCGCGGGTGCCGCGGCAACCAGTATGTCGACGAAAGCGTCTTCCGATGACCGGATCGCGCGGTCGTCGAGCATGGTCTTGCGAACGAACCCCCAAGGGTAGTGACGCCCCGAATGCGGAGAGGCGACGATCACCGATCCGACCCGTGTTTCGGGCCGTTCCAGCCGATAGGCGGCGCGGTATTCGGCGGCTTCGTTCATGGCGGTCATCATTACCCGAAATTTGCGGTGTCAAAAGCCCTTGAACACCTTACCGACTCCTTTTATAGACCGCCTACCCATCGTGGCAGGGGCTGCGGGTGGCTTGTCGTGTCATCTGTGTCCCCAACGATTCACCGGGCGGTTAGCTCAGCGGTAGAGCACTACGTTGACATCGTAGGGGTCACTGGTTCGATCCCAGTACCGCCCACCATATTCCCTTGGCAACAGGGGCTTAACCCGAAGGCGCATCGCCGCGCCGCGACGAAGGAGAAGACCGATGAAGGTCAAGAACTCGCTCCGCTCGCTCAAGCAGCGCCACCGCGATTGCCGCGTCGTGCGTCGCAAGGGCCGTGTCTACGTCATCAACAAGACGCAACGCCGCTTCAAGGCCCGCCAGGGCTGAACGGTCGCAAGCAGCAAACAGGAACGCCGCGGGTCCTTGGGTCCGCGGCGTTTTCGTGTGCGACGTTCAGTTGCCGCCCAGAATGCCGCTGATCGCCAGCAGCGCGGTTGTCGCCGCGTCCGGCACGCCGGTGGCAGGCAAGTTGTTGCTGCGCTGGAACGCGCGCAGCGCCTCGCGCACATCGTCGGCGGTCGGGTCCGGGCCAAGAAACCCGAGCCGCGCAAGCGGTCGCATCACAAGTTGCAGGTCGATCGGAATGGACCCGCCAGCGTTGCCTCCGTTGCCCTGCAATTCGGTCAGCCGCTGCCGCGCCTCGGCCGCGTTGCGTCCGTTGGGATAGGCCTGCAAGTAGCGTCGGTAGCCCTGCACGTTGTCCGCCGCTTGCGCGTCTTGCCACGCCGCGTTGTCGGCCCGGATCGCGTCGATCCGGCCCAGCGCCGCCTGCCGGTGGCGCGGGTTGCCAAACTCGTTCAAGTAGTCGCGGTAGGCCGGAATCGTATCGCGCGCCTGCGCTTGCTGCCAGGCTTGGTCATCTACCTCGATGACGCGGATGCGCTGCCGGGCTTCGGCAGCGTTCGCACCGTTCGGATAGTCGTTCAGGTAGCTCCGGTAAGCCGCGATCGTGTCGGCGCCTTGCGCCTGCCGCCACGCCTCGGGTTCCGCCGCCACCTGCTGCAACTGCGCCAGCCGCTGCCGCGCCTGCGCCGCGTTGGCGCTGTTGGGGTAGTCGTTGAGGTAAGAGCGATAACCCTCGACATTGTCGCGCGACCGCGCAAGTTGCCAGGCTTGGCTTTCGCGCTGTGCCATGATGCTGTCCAGCCGCTGCCGGGCAAGCTGCGAAAACTCGCCGTTCGGATAGCGGCCCAGATAGGCGCGCAGCCCGGCCTCGTCCTGCCCGCGCCCGGTCTGGTTCCAGTAGGCGCTGTCGGCCTGGCGTTCCTGTTCCGCCTCGATCTCCGCCAGCCGTTGCCGCGCGGCATCCGCGTAGTCCCGTTCGGATAGCGCCCGAGATACGCGCGCAGCCCAGCCGCATCACGTCCGCGCCCGGTCTGGTTCCAGTAGGCGAGGTCCTGCGCGCGGATCTCCTCGCGGCGCACATCGGCCTGGTCGCTCAGCCGGGTCAGCTGCGCGGCGTCCAGATAGCCCGTCACCGCCAGTCGGTTGGCCTGCTGCCATGACTCGATCCCGCCCCGCGTGCCGCGCCCGAAGATCCCGTCGATGCCGCTGTTGTAATAGCCCAGCACAGCCAGACCGCGCTGGATATCGCGCCTCTGATCGCGGCTGAGGCCAAGCGCCTGTTCCGCCTCCTGCGGGGTCAGCTGCGGCTCCGGCGGTTCCAGCGCCGCGATCCGCGCCCGCGCCTCTGCGGCATAGAAGCCGTTCGGATAGCGGTTCAGATAGGCGCGATAGGCATAGGCATTGTCCAGCGTCGCCATCGACTCCCAGTAGGATTGCTCCGCCGGGGGCACCTGCGGCGTGACCACCGGCATCGGGACGAAAGGCGCTCCGGGGGCGTTCATTGCAAGGATGCTCAACTCCGCCGCGAAGCCAAAGGCATCACGCAGCGCGCGCCCCGGTTGCAGAAGGTCGCTGCGCAGGAACCGCGAGACGGACGCCGGATGCCCGACCGCCACGGTCAGCCCCTCTGGCACCTCCATCGGGCCGATCCCGTCGGTCAGCCCGGCCCCAAGCGGCACCCCCTGATCCTCGGGCGCAAGCAGGATCACCGTCCGTGCCCGCGAAGCAGCGGCGTAATCCATCAACAGGCGCAGCGGCAGACCCGCCCCCGACACCGTGCCAAGATCGGGCTGGCCGGCATCGCGGCCAAGGAACCATGTCCAGCCGTCGAAATGCACGAACCGCCCCGAAAGCGCGATCAGCAACCGCTCGTCCTCCTCGGCGCTCACCAGCCGCGACAGCAGTCCGCGCAGCGTTTCTCCGTCGGCGTCGATCGCGGTCAGCAGGTCGAAACCGGCGTGATCGAGCGGCGCGAACGCCGTCCCGAGGTAGCGCGGCGCGCCGTAGCTTGTCGTGGCGGCGTCATCGACGTTGCCCACGACAAAGGCCGTATCGGCCCCCGCAGGCAGCGCGACACTCACCAACAACAGCGCCTTGGCAATGGATCTCATGGCTGAACCTCCTTCAAAAAAAGGCGGGCCGAGATCATTCGTAGCTGCGCCGATCCTCGATGACCTTACCGTCATTGGGAAGGGAGCCGGCGGGAACGAGCTCGATTCTCCCCCTCAACTTTAACGTATCCAGCACCGATTGTTCATAAACGCTTGCCTCGGTGCCCGAAGTTTCCAGTTGCACCAGCATCACGTCCATTTCGCCTTCGCGATCCGCGACGATGCGGGCGCGGCCCACATCCTCGTGCCGGGCAACCAGATCGGCCACCTGTTCGGGGCGCACGAACATGCCCTTGATCTTGGTGGTCTGGTCTGCGCGGCCCATCCAGCCCTTGATGCGAATGTTGGTGCGGCCGCAGGGGCTTTGCCCCGCCATCACCGCGGAAAGATCGCCGGTGGCGAAGCGGATCAGCGGGTAATCGGGGTTCAGCGTCGTGACCACGACCTCGCCCACCTCGCCCGGCGCGACCGGATCGCCGGTGCCGGGGCGCACGATCTCCACAATCACGCCCTCATCCACGATCATCCCCTCCATCGCGGCGCTTTCATAGGCGATATTGCCCAGATCGGCGGTGGCGTAGCTTTGCAGGCAGGCGATACCACGGTCGGCGTATTCCTGCCGCAAACTCGGGAACAACGCGCCGCCCCCGACGGCGGCCTTGGTGATGGTCAGGCTCAGCCCCATCTGGTCGGCCTTGTCGAGGATCACCTTCAGGTAATCGGGCGTCCCGGCATAGGCCGTTACCCCGATGTCATGCGCGGCGCGGGCCTGCAACTCGGTCTGGCCGGTGCCGGCGGGCAGCACGGTGGCACCCACCGCCCGCGCGCCGCTCTCGAAGATCATCCCGGCCGGCGTCAGGTGATAGCCGAAACAGTTCTGCACGATATCGCCGCTGCCAATGCCCGCTGCATGCAGAAAGCGGCCCATGCGCCACCAGTCGTGGCTGACACCGCCCGGCTCATAGATCGGGCCGGGGCTCTGGAAGATATGCGCAAACCCGCTGACCGGCCCGGCGAAACCGCCAAGCGGTCCGTCGGCGGCCTGCGCGCTGCCCAGCTCCGACTTGCGCAGCACCGGCAACGCAGCCAGTGCACGCGCATCGACGACGCCCGCCGGGTTCACATCGGCAAGGCGTGTCGCATGGCCCGGCAGCGCCTTGGCGCGCGCGATCTGTTCCGGCAGGGCTCTGGCGATCGCGGCGGCGCGCTCGTCGGCGCTGCGGGTTTCCAGCTTGTCGTAGAAATCGGTCACAGTGTCCCTCATCAACTCAACCACCGCTTGCGGCGGCGGTAGGACCGCACATCGCGGAAACTCTTGCGCCCCTCGTCGGACATGCCAAGGTAGAACTCCTTCACGTCCGGGTTCTCGCGCAGCTCCTTCGCCGGGCCGTCCATCACCACACGCCCCGATTCGAGGATGTAGCCGTAATGCGCAAAGCGCAGCGCGACGTTGGTGTTCTGCTCGGCCAGCAGGAAGGTATAGCCCTCCTCCTCGTTCAGCGTTTTCACGATCGCGAAAATCTGTTCGACCAGCTGCGGCGCAAGACCCATCGACGGTTCGTCCAGCAGGATCGTCTCGGGTCGGCTCATCAACGCGCGGCCGATCGCCGTCATCTGCTGTTCCCCGCCCGAGGTATAGCCGGCCTGGCTGCGGCGGCGTTCCTTGAGCCGGGGGAAATAGGTGTAGACCATGTCGAGATCCGCGTTCACCGCGCCCTTGCCGTCCTTGCGCGTATAGGCGCCGGTCAGCAGGTTTTCCTCGACGGTCAGATGTTCGAAACAATGGCGGCCTTCCATCACCTGGATCACGCCGCGTTCGACAAGGTCGGTCGGGCTCCGGTCCTGGACCCGTTCGCCACGGTAGATGATGCTGCCCTTGGTCACCTCGCCGCGCTCGGAATGCAGCAGGTTCGATATGGCTTTCAGCGTCGTCGTCTTGCCCGCGCCGTTGCCGCCCAGAAGCGCGGTGATGCCGCCCTTGGGCACCTTGAGGCTCACGCCCTTCAGCACGAGGATCACGTGGTTGTAGATCACCTCGATATTGTTGACCTCCAGCAGCGTTTCTGCGCCCGCAACCTCCGGGGCGATCCCGTCACCGTGGGTTTCGTGAACCTGGTCCAGCATCTCGTTCAACCTTTGCTTTCGGGGTCCGGCGGCAACGTGGGGCCGCCGCCGGAAATGTCACTCGGCCATGGGCCGGATCAGTTCGCGCAATCGCGCAGTTCGATCCCGCTTTCTTCCGCGAAGGCCATGGAGTCCTCCTCGACCAGCGGCTGCGTCACGGAATCGTCGGGCGCGATGAAGTCTGTCACCGTCACCCATTCCTGATCGGCGGCGTTCCACTGCTGGATACGGCCCATGCCGGGGCCACCATGGTTGGCGCAGGTCACTTCGAAGGCCGGACCGACGCCGGGCATGCCCAGCTCTTCCATGCGCTCAGCGGTGATGGACAGCGATTCCATGCCGTCGCGCATCATCGCCGGAGTGATCTCCGACACGCCGTGCATTTCCTGCGCGGTGCGGATCGCCTCGGCGGCCAGCATCGCGGCATACATGCCACGGATATAGAGCACGGTGCCCACGTTGTTGCCGTCGCCCGCGGCCATGCCAGCCTCGTGCACGTATTGCTGGATATCGTCGAGAACCGGCAGGTCGCCCACGCCATTCATGTTGAGCGACAGGTAGCCATCGGCGGCAGCGCCAGCCGGAATGGCGTCATGCTCGGCGCCCGACCACCAGTTGCCGATGAACTGCTCCATCGGATAGCGGATGTTGGCGGCCTCCTGGATCGCGACCTGGTTCATCACGCCCCAGCCCCACATCAGCACGTAATCCGGGCGCTCGCGGCGGATCTGAAGCCACTGGTTGCCCTGTTCCTGGCCCGGATGGTCGACCGGCAGCAGGGTCAGGTCGAACCCGTATTGCTCGGACAGCACTTCCAGCGTGCGGATCGGTTCGCGCCCGTAAGCCGAGTTGTGGTACAGGAGCACGATGCTTTGCCCATCGAGCGAGCCTTCGTTCTGGTCCAGCAGGTAGTTGACGATCACGCTGGCCGAATCCCAGTAGTTGCCGGGATAGTTGAAGACCCACTCGAACACTTCGCCATTGGCGGCCGAGGTGCGGCCGTAGCCCATCGTGTGCAGGGGGATGCCATCGACGGTTGCGCGCGGGATCAGCTGGTAGGTGATGCCGGTCGACAACGGCTGGTAGATCAGCGCGCCCTCGCCTTTGGTGGATTCGTAGCATTCCACCCCGCGCTCGGTGTTGTAGGCGGTTTCGCAGCCGACGATGCGAACCTCTTCGCCACCGATGCCCCCGTCACGCGCGTTGAGCAGGTTGAAATAATCCTGGTAGCCGTCCGAGAACGGGATGCCGCCCGCCGCGTAGGGGCCGGTGCGGTAGTGCAGGTCCGGGATCACCAGTTCGGCCATTGCAGGCCCCGCGGCCATCAGGCCTGCGAGTGCCATGGTTGCAAGTCTCTTCATCGGTAAGGTCCTCCCTTGGTTTTGTCCGATGTTTCTCTTGTTGTCCCGGCGCGCTCCTCCTCGCGCTGGGGGTGGTCCATCCCGTATCGTCAATACGGGAAGGGCCAGAGTCTCAGTTTTTCCTTGGCCAGCCGCCAAAGCTGCGCCAGTCCATGCGGTTCGACCACGAGGAAGAAGATGATCAGCCCGCCCACGATGACAAGCTGGAAATGCGCCACGATATCGGCGGGCCAGCCCATCATGTCGACGCCGAAGATCTTCAGAAACACCGGCAGCAGCATCATGAAGGCCGCGCCGGCAAAGGCGCCGAAGATGCTGCCAAGCCCGCCGATGATGACCATGAACAGCACCAAGAACGACTTGTTGATGCCGAAAGCCTCGCCGACCTCGACCGCGCCGAGGTAGACCGAAAACAGCAGCGCCCCCGACACGCCAACAAAGAAGGACGAGATCGCAAAGGCCGTCAGTTTCGCGCGCAGCGGGTTCACGCCGATGATCTCGGCGGCGATGTCCATGTCGCGGATCGCCATCCATTGCCGCCCGATCGAGCCGCGCGTCAGGTTGCGCGCCACCCAGGCCAGAACGATTACGAAAAACAGGCAAAAAAGGTATTTCACCCAGACCTCGGCATTCGGCCCGGTCACCGCCATGCCGAACATGCTGCGTTCGTGCGCGTTGATCTGGCCCGAAGCGGAATAGTTGTAGAACCACGGCACCCGGTTGAACAGCCAGACAAGGAAGAACTGCGCCGCCAGCGTTGCCACGGCCAGGTAGAACCCCTTGATCCGCAAGGACGGCAGACCGAACAGAACCCCGACAAACGCCGTGATCAGCCCCGACAACAGCGTCACGCTGACCATGTCCATCCACGGAAAGGACGTCATCAGCTTGTAGCTGGCATAGGCCCCCACCGCCATGAAGCCGCCGGTGCCAAGGCTGACCTGCCCGCAATACCCCGTCAGGATATTCAGCCCGATCGCCGCGATGGCATAGATCAGGAACGGGATCAGCAGCGAATTGGCCCAGTAATCGTTGATCACGAAGGGCACGACAAAGATCGCCACCGCCAGCAGCAGGTAATAACCATGACGGTCGAACCTGATTGCGAAGGTCTGGTTGTCCGCGGCGTAGCTCGTCTTGAAATCGCCGGCTTCACGGTAGAACATCTCTCAGGCCTCCGACCGGGGTTTGGGGTTCGGGGCGTCAGGCAGGCGCTGCCCCTTCGACAGTTTCATGTAGGCCCAGCTTCCGCTCAGCATCCCGGCGGCGGCCAACAGGATGGCGATCAGGGTCTGGTGGCTGTCGGGCTGTTCGGCAGTCAGGGCAAGGTAGCCGAACGCCCAGAACCCCGACCATGCGACGACATTGATGATGGCGGTCAGTTTGCGCATTTCTCACACCCTCTCGATGATCTTTTCGCCGAACAGGCCCTGCGGCCGGAACACGAGGAAGATAAGCGCCAGCACGTAGGCAAACCAGTTCTCGGTCGCGCCACCGATCATCGGGCCGACGAGGAACTCGAACAGGGACTCGCCCACCCCGATGATCAGCCCGCCGACGATGGCGCCGGGGATCGAGGTGAACCCGCCCAGCATCAGCACCGGCAACGCCTTCAGCGCAATAAGCGACAGACTGAACTGCACCCCCGATTTCGATCCCCACATGACCCCCGCCACCAGCGCGACGATGCCCGCCAGCGACCACACGAGGATCCACACGAAGTTGAGCGAGACCCCCACCGACAACGCCGCCTGATGGTCATCTGCCACCGCCCGCATGGCGCGGCCCTGCTTGGTGTATTGCGCGAAGGCGACCAGCACCGCGACCAGGACGGCGGCCACCACCGAGGCGACGATATCGAGGTTGTCGATGAAGAACCCGTAGCCGAACCATTGATAGGTGGTTTCGTCGATGAGGGTGTTGATGCCCTGCGGCAGGCCCACGTTCAGCGTACGGATCTCCGACCCCCACATCAGGTCGGCGGTGCCTTCGAGGAAATAGGCCAGCCCGATCGTGGCCATGAACAGGATGATCGGCTCCTGCCCGACAAGGTGGCGGAAGACGAAGCGCTGGATCGCCCAGGCCAGCGCGATCATCACCACCACGGCCAGCAGGATCGCCAAGAACCCCGGCACGCTGTTCCACGGGAAGTGACTCACCTCGGTGCCGAAGACTGCGTTGATCAGGTGGCTGAAGGGCACCCGCCCCTCCTGAATGCCGACAAGCGTCATCGCGGCGAACAGCGCCAGAACCCCCTGACTGTAGTTGAAGATGCCGCTGGCCTTGTAGATCAGCACGAAGCCGAGCGCGACGAGGGCATACATCACCCCGGTCATGAGGCCGTTGAGCGTGACCTCCATGGCGAAAATGAACTGGTCAGGCATTATCCCGCTTCCCCGTTTTGTCTGCCGTGCCCCGGACATGATCCGGGGCGCCTTTCGTCCGATCAGTCATGCGCAACCCCCAGATAGGCGTCGATCACCTCCTGGTTGGTGCGCACCTCGTCGGGCGTGCCGTCGCCGATCTTCTTGCCGTAATCCATCACCACGACGCGGTCGGACAGGTCCATGACCACGCCCATATCGTGCTCGATCAGCGCGATGGTGGTGCCGAACTCGTCGTTCACGTCGAGGATGAAGCGGCTCATGTCCTCTTTCTCCTCGACATTCATGCCTGCCATCGGCTCGTCCAGCAGCAGAAGCGAGGGGTCGGCCACCAGCGCGCGGGCCAGCTCCACCCGCTTTTTCAATCCGTAGGGCAGGCGTCCCACCGGCGTCTTGCGGATCGCCTGGATCTCAAGAAAATCAATGATTTCCTCGGCTTTCTCGCGGTTCTTGACTTCCTCTCGCTCGGCCTTGCCCCACCAGATCATCTGGTCGAGAATGCTGGCGCTCATGTGGTTCAGCCGCCCGGTCATGATGTTGTCGAGCACGCTCATCCCCTCGAAAAGGGCAATGTTCTGGAAGGTCCGGGCAATGCCCAGCCGCGCCACTTGGTAGGGGCGCATATGCGGACGCCGCTCGCCCTTGTACCAGACCTCGCCGTCCTGCGGGTTGTAGAAGCCCGAGATGACGTTGAGCATGGAGGATTTCCCGGCCCCGTTAGGCCCGATGATGGCGCGGATCTCGCCCTCCCGGATGTCGAAGGAAATATCCTTGATCGCCACCACACCACCGAAACGCAGGGTGATATTTTTCATTTCCATCAGAGTGTTGCCGATGGTGCGCCCGTCCTCGGTCTGGTAGGGTTCGTAGTGCATCATGGTCATTGCGCTGCCACCTGCGTCTGGCCCGCCGTTTCCACGACTTTCGCGTCGCGAATCTCCAGCGTGGCAGTGATCTTGCCTTTGCGACCATCCTCGTAGGTCACTTCGGTTTCGGTGTAGATCTCTTTCGAGCCATCATAGAGCGCGGTCACCAGATCCTCGAATTTCTCGTTGATGATCTTGCGGCGCACCTTGCGGGTCCGGGTCAGTTCACCGTCATCGGCGTCCAGTTCCTTGTGCAGCACGAGGAAACGATGCACCTGGCACCCCGACAGCATCGGATCCTGGGCCACGGATTTGTTCACCTCTTCAACATGTTGCTGGATGGTATCCAGCACCTGCCGATGCCCCGCCAGTTCCTGATACGACGCATAGGCGATGTTGTTGCGTTCCGCCCAGTTGCCGACCGCGGCAAGGTCGATGTTGATGAACGCAGTGCACATGTCGCGGCCCGCGCCAAAGACCACGGCCTCGAGGATGTTGGGGTAGAATTTCAGCTTGTTTTCCACGTATTTCGGCGCGAACAGGCGGCCATCGGCCATCTTGCCGACATCCTTGGCGCGGTCGATGATCCTGAGATGCCCGGTCGCTTCCTCGATGAAGCCCGCGTCACCGGTGGCAACCCAACCCTCGGGGTCCTTGGTATCGGCGGTCGACTCGGGGTTCTTGTAGTATTCCACGAAGGTGCCGGGGCTGCGGTAGTAGATCTCGCCGTTGTCGCCGATGCGGATTTCGACGCCGGGGCTGGGCACGCCCACGGTATCGGCCCGCACCTCGCCATCGGGCTGCTGGGTGATGAACACCGTCGCCTCGGTCTGGCCATAAAGCTGTTTGAGGTTGATGCCGAGCGACCGGTAGAAATCGAAGATCTCCGGTCCGATCGCCTCACCTGCCGTATAGCCGACCCGCACGCGGGTAAAGCCGAGCGTGTTCTTCAGCGGGCCATAAACCAGCTTGTCGCCGATCCAGTATTTCAGCCGATCCAACACGCCCACCGGCTTGCCATCGAGCAGCGCCGGACCCACCCGCTTGGCATGGGCCATGAAGTAGTGGAACATGTTGCGTTTCACCCGGCCCGCGTCCTCCATGCGGATCATCACCGAGGTCAGCATGGTTTCGAACATGCGCGGCGGCGCAAAGAAATAGGTCGGCCCGATTTCGCGCAGGTCGGTCATCATCGTGTCGGGCGATTCGGGGCAGTTGGTGCAGAACCCCGTCCAGTAAGCCTGCCCGATGGAGAAGATGAAATCCCCCACCCAGGCCATCGGCAGGTACGCGACGATTTCCTCCGACGGGCGCAGGTGGTCGAATTCGGACGAGTTCCTTGCCG
>Ga0100400_1002320_pt1 | contig 13219 bp, 11 predicted proteins | sample CryGeymeta201524_FD_80420 | JGI IMG/M metagenome (GOLD analysis project Ga0100400, IMG submission 80420) | Groundwater microbial communities from Crystal Geyser aquifers in Utah, USA - Crystal Geyser metaG 2015-24 | ecosystem: Environmental > Aquatic > Deep subsurface > Groundwater | place: USA... | reverse complement strand
TTTTTGCCGGAATTGGTTATGGTTTTGGTGGCGATGATTACGACACGCTCAATTATGGATTTATTGTTGCCCCCGATGAAGTGCCGGTGGCATTTACCGGAGGTATCAGAATTGGCTGGGCATTCTGATTTTATAAATTCCTGTAAGCAACACTTCTATTTTTTAATTTCAACATTTTACCCCATAAACTGTTTCTATGATGAAATCAACAGTGATATTAAACATGGACTTTACAATTTCAAAATATTTTCCCGGTATTCGTCCTCAGGTGACGCTGCCATCTCATCAAATGTTTTTTTTGCTGAAAGAAGAAGGAATCCGAAAAATGGTAAGCGACCATTACGACTTGTTAAAAGAAAGTGCGATTCAGGATTTATTTCCGAAAAATCCCATTGCGTTTGAAAAAGCCAAGGAACATTCAGCCGATTTTTTTATTCAGATTTGCGGCGGCCCAAATTATTTTAATCAAAACCGCGGTCAGCCCCGATTGAACCAGCGCCACCTTCCATTTAAAATAACTGCCGAAGCCCGCGAAGTTTGGCTCAACTGCTACAAAACGATTTTACAAAAGCTCAATTTACCCGGCGAGGTTCTCCTTTCGTTCTGGAATTATCTCGACGTCTTTTCAAAATGGATGGTAAATTCATAAATACCAGTCATTTATTTTACTGCATTTCGAAACCGAAAACTAAACATTAAGCGCGTTTTTGTGTTAAAATGTTTCATTAGTAATTACAAATCAAAAAAAACAAATTCAATGAAATTTTACACTTTTATTTTACTTGCATTGATTGGAGTTGGGCTTTTTTCGTGTAGCCCAAAACCTGCCCGGGAGAGTCAGGATAATGTTAAATATTACCGCAACATGCTTTTCAGTGAAACACCGTGGGACTGGGAAAGAGGTTCTTACCCGTTAACCGCAGAAGAAGCCAAAACTATTAACAACTACAAGTTTACCTTAAACGATAACGGGCAAATTGTTTCAATAGAATATAACCGAAACGATACTTTGCTGGGTTATTCAGGAATGAATGCTGCTAAAATTACCTATACTTTTGAGGGTGATAAGCAGGTAAAAAGATTTTTTAACGAAAAAAATGAACCTGCTAAAAACGGTGGAGCCAGTATTTTCGAATACACTGTTAACAATGAGGGTATGCGCGTTGCACTGCGTTACCTCGATGAGAACGGTCAGCCGGTGGAAAACAGAAACAATATTCATAATTATGTTTGGAGCAAACTACCCGATGGTATGATTAAGGAGATTCGGTATAATCTGGCTGAAGAAGAAACAATTATGAACCCCTTTTGTCCGTTCTACGAACTCAGGTTTAATTACGATGCAAACGGCTTTGTTACCCGAATGGCCAATTTCAATAATGACACGTTGTACAACTGCACCGCCGAAAATTGCGGGGATATCGGTGTTTCTTACTTCCTCTTTAAAAACAACGAAAAAGGTGATCTGCTCGAATTTTCGGTACACAACGTCACCGGACAAATGTCGAATTTATACTGGGGATGGTCCAAACGGGTGAATGTGTTTGACACAAATGGTTATGTAATTGAAACCAACATGTACGACCAGGATGATGAATACCTTGTCGGCAAAGGTGTTCCGGTTACACAGTCGGTTTATGACGAGCACGGCGCAGTGACTAAACGCATTTCAATGGACAGCAATAAAAACATCTTTAACGATCCAAGCAGCGGAGTAGCAATTACAGAATTTAAATATGACGAAACTGGCCGCAGAACTGAGACTTTGAGATTTGATAAGGATGGAAACCCTGTTCAAAGCCAAAGTTGAATTGATTTACAAATTGATAAAAAATGAGACTATTTAAAATATCAAACTGGTTTATTATCCTGTTGGCTGTTGCGATTTTTACTTCCTGTGCAGGAGGGCAACAAAAGGCAAATCAGACAGAAACCGTTTCCAAACAACCTGTAGAACAACCGGTTGAAATTAATAACGAAGCAAAACTGTTGCTAAAATATTTCGAATCAAATGGCGACTATGTAAACAGCCGCGAATTTCCATCGCTGATAAAAGCTGCATCGGTTTTTGAAGAGTTAAACGGAAAAATTCACATCATTGATTTGAGAGGTCCAAAATCATTTGCCGAAGGACATATTAAAGGAGCTGTTAAAGTTGATTTTAAGGATTTGCCGGAATATTTTACCAGTAAAATTAAGCCGTTTGAATTCGACAAGATTATTGTAGTTTGTTACTCGGGCCAGATTTCGAGTTATACCGCATCGCTGCTACGATTAATGGGTTACGGAAATGTTTATGCCATGCGCTGGGGAATGAGTGGCTGGAATAAAGATTTAGCCTACCAGTGGCTCGAAGGTATTTCTTCGGAATATGAAGGAAAACTGGAACTTACAGAGAATCAAAAAGCTGCCCCCGGTGACTTCCCGGTTATCGGTTCGGGAAAAGAAACCGGTGAAGAAATTGCTGATGGCCAGTTTAAGAGATTATTTGAAGCCGGTTGGGAAGATGCACTTATTTCGGCGGACAAGGTATTTGAACAACCTGATAAATATTACATCATCAACTTCGAGCGAAAAGATAAATACGATTCGGGTCACATTCCGGGTGCTTTGCGGTACAAAACAAATGGTTTTTTGGGAATTGTTTCCGAAATGAAAACCATTCCGGCGGATAAAGAAATTGTGGTTTACTGCGGAACAGGTCACAATTCAGGTTTTGCCACAGCATATTTAAGGTTGTTTGGTTACAATGCCAAAACTTTAACATACGGCAACAATGCATTTATGCACAATAAAATGGTGGCCGAAAAAGATCAGCTTTCGTGGTTACCTTTTTCAGAAGCTGAAATCGGGGATTATCCGGTTGTAAAATAGAAAGGAAATTTCAAAGGAATAAATCAGACTGTTATAAAATTCATTCTTTTCAATACCAGCCTGTTTAAGAATAGCGTAAAGAGTTCCGGGGGGAATTCTTTTAAGACATCGCGAATGAAAACAATGGAGTTTCAAGCACAAGTCAATTCAAATTGAAACATATTTCCTAAATTGCATTGTCCAAAATTAGCGCTATGAAACAAATCATTCTGTTTTTTCTGTTCCTTCAAATCATTGGTACAAGCGTAGTTTATGCATCACAAAATGATTCAATAAGAAATTCAAATTCAATTCTTTACGAGAAAGTTTATTTACATATCGACCGCGAATTGTATGCACCGGGAGATAATATCTGGTTTAAATCGTACTTAGTTAGCGGAATCAACAACCGGCTTGTTCCGGGATATAAAAACATTTACGTTCAGTTGATTTCCGATTCGGGGGTGGTTGTTACAAACAAACTGCTCCTTTCGAGAGACGGAACTTCACACGGCGATTTTCAGCTTTCGGAAACCATTGCCGATGGAAATTATACCATTCGGGCTTTTACAAAATACCTTGAAAATTTTGGTGTTGAAAGCTATTTTCATAAACGCATTGTGATTTCGGGTTCAAAAAATTCGATAGAGATTGCTGCGGAAGTCAGTGAGCCGGAACCGGTGAATATAGATATTTCATTTCTGCCCGAAGGTGGAAATTTTGTGCTAAATGCGATTAATCACATCGCTTTTAAAGCCATCGACGAAAAAGGGAAAGGAATTTCAGTTAACGGGAAAGTTGTGGATGAAACCGGCGAAGAGGTTGTTTCCTTTCGTTCCATGTACAAGGGAATGGGTAAATTTATCATGATGCCGCAGGAAGGAAAGCAGTATTTTGCCCTGGTTGATGAGTTTCCCGACTTCAGTTATCAATTTGAACCTGCACAATCCGGCGGTGTTTCGCTCAATTACAAACCCGACGGAAATTATTTGTTGTTCACAATCACCCGGAATATCAAAATTAATGTTCCGCAGAATTATGTTTTAAAGGCTTCACACAAGGGAATTGAGCTGTTTTATTCGCAAATTACAATGAACGAATTTCAACACGCCCAGCGATTATTCAAAGGTCTTTTTCCGCTTGGAATATCAAAAATTACAGTCTTCGATGAGCAAAACAACACAGTTGCCGAAAGGTTGATTTTTGTTCAAAATAAGGAAGATAAAGCAATTCGTCTCGATTTGAACAAGACTGAGTTCAAGACCCGCGAAAAGGTAAAAATCAACGTGGCGTCACTTCTTCCACCAACCGACACCATAACTTCGAACCTTTCGGTTGCCGTTGTGCACGAAGACTATTTCAGTTCCACAGGAAACAGTCAAACCATAGAAAGTTACTTGTTGCTCGATTCGGAATTAAAGGGTTCCATCGAGTCGCCGGCATCTTGTTTTATGGATGAAAGTGAAATTTCTGCTGAAGAAAAACTCGATTTCGTAATGATGGTAAATGGCTGGAGAAGTTACTACTGGAACGATTTGGAAAAATACCGGGGAGCTGAATTACCTAACTGGGCCGATTACGGTCTTTCGATTAAAGGAAATGTGGTAAAACAATGGGGCGGAAAACCTGTTGATGACGGAAAGGTTGTAATTGGGCCTTTTTCGGGCAGTTTCCTGTTCGAGGAAACCCGCACCGATGCCAATGGGAATTTTGGTTTCGACAGGCTTTATTTAAAAGATCAGGCGCGAATAATGATTAATGCCGAAACAAATACCGGAAATAAAAGAAACGATATTTTACTTGAACCTCAAATGAAAACCGAGGCTTTTGTATCTGTGGAAGAACTAAAAACTAATTGTTCAGATATAAATATTCCAATGAAATTTTATCGCGAAAATTATTACCGGCAGATTTCTGACAAGGAGTTTTTTGTTAAATCAGGAATTTTGTTGGACGAAATCGATGCGGTTGGCCAGAAAGTTACCGGCGACGGACATTTCAGGCTGTATGGTGAACCCGACATTTCGCTGGTGGTTCTGGAAGATGACATTGAACGGTATTTTAATATTCTCGACTATCTGCAGGGCCGTGTGGCTGGTGTAGATGTTACCGGTGATGAAGTTAGGATCAGGGGAGCCAGCAGGAATCCGTTGCTTGTGGTGGATGGTATTGATACCGATTGGTCGGACACAAGAAATATTCCGATGGGAGATATCGATAAAATTGAAATTCTGAAATCGGGTTTCGGAATGGCAGTTTATGGTTCGCGTGGCGGCGACGGGATAATATCTGTCCTTACAAAAATGGGGAAAGGCGAATGGGAAAATAACTGGGTTCGCACTGTACATGGCCGGATAACACCCACAGTTACAGGTTTTCAACTACCACGTGAGTTTTATTCTCCAAAATACACCGCGGAAAATATCGATGATGCCCGACCCGACAACCGCCCCACTTTATTGTGGAACCCCAAAGTTGCGGTTGAAAATGGCACAGCAAACATTGAATTTTTTACTGCCGACAACCTCGCACGCTACCACATTTTTGTTGAAGGAATCAGCAAAAACGGGAAAATCTGTTTGGGAACCGGGTTATTTACGGTTTCTGTTCCGAGAAAATAATTTGAAATAAGGAATCAATGTTTTATAGTTAAGAATGAAATCTATAATAAAATAGTTTAAATACCCTTCGACTACATGCCTTTGCCGTCAGGCAGGCGCTCAGGGTAACCGTCAGACTGAGCGTAGTCGAAGTCTGTTTTGATTAACTAAATGGCAAAGAATCAGAAGTAATCATCAAATATTCAAAATTTCCTTTCGGGAATTGATTTTCAATTTCGAATACAGATTATTGACATGCGATTTTACAGTACTGATTTCGATGTTTAATTCGTTCGAAATTTCCTTGTTTGACTTTCCGGACTGAATCATCAAAAATATTTTCCGCTCCTGAATTGTAAGTATTTCAGCGGGTTCAGATTTTCGAGGTTTTCTTTTCAGAATATAAAATGTGAGAATTGCACCCAAAAACAAACCACCGAGTCCAAACAAAATTGAATAGTTCTGTTTTTTGTTTTCTGCAGGAATACTTTTCCTGAATTCCTCAAAATATGGAGATTTTTCTTTCTGCCATTTATCCAAAAAGCGATTGTAAAAATTGGGATTTTCAGCAATGTTCGATTCAAAATCAGTTTTGTAAATGGCATACAATGCAACCAACGGAAATGAACAGGTATCAGCAAACTGGCGTAGTTTTTCATCGAGCGCTTTTTCCATTAAATCCCTTTTTAATGAAGTGGAATTAAAGTTCGCAGTATCAACAAAAAGCACCATTTCGTCAATTTCCCTTAACATTTTTGCCGGCAGGTAGCCATTTATATTAACTCTTCCAAAAAGCGGTCCTTCTTTTTGATTTTCAATCAGCAGATTGCTTTTGTTGCTGGCAATTAAAAACAGGTGGTTTTCGTCTTTTCCGCCAATGATAAGCGATGCCGGCGGATCTTCTTTTTTCGAAAGATGAATTCGGTAAATATAATTTTCCGCTGGCAAATAATCTGTTTCAAACGAAAACCGGCCAGCTTCATCCATTTCCGAACTTTCAATAATCATTTGGTTCGACATGGAATACAACTGGTCGAATCTTGGAATGATTGAAAGGTAAACTACCGGAGACCAGGTTGAATCTGCATCAATTCTGCCTTTTATGAAAGAAGCTGCATTAATATTTTGGGTAAGAATTACCACACATCCAAGAATTTGGAGCCATTTAAAGATCATCTTATTTGTTTATTTTCGAATTGGTTTCCAGGTTTTTAGTTCATTTTTTAGTTTTCATTTTTGCTCATTTGTCGATAGTCGAGAGCAAACTCACCCGTTGCATTACTTGGAATAACACGGACAATCCATGTACCAACTGAAGCATTTTCTTTTACCACCACACCATTGACTTTTTTTACTGTTTCGTTCTTCAAATTTGGATCAGATTTAACAACTTTATTCTCAGTAAGTCCTCCAGTTGAAAAACTGCCCTGTTTTTTTCCTTTTTCGTCATAAATTTCAATTTTTAATTCTCCCTGAGTTATCACACAACGAACATTTATATCAAAATGGCATTTTTCAATTGTCACTTCAATCTTCATGTCGCTCGGTTCTGAAGAACCGTTAAGCTCTATTTTGCTTTGTACACTAAACACGTCCTGTGAATAAACCGATGTTCCGATAACTGCGAATAAGAGAATTCCCAAAATTGTTTTGATTGATTTTTTCATGATTAAATTTTTAATTGATTTTACTTGACAAAACTAATTCAGGAATACCGTTTTTTACCGATTTATAAGGTTGAATTAAGAACGACGAAAGTTGGAAAAAATGTTGACAAACCCCAAAAGAGTTTGAATTAAATAGAAAACGTAATTTTTCTATACTAAAAAATGCAAATTGTAACTTACATTTTGTAAATTGCAAATTGTAAATTACAAATTGCAAATAATAAAATGAATGAGCTTTTATCACCATTTCCAACTGTTGGATATTTCGGACCGGAATATTTCTGTGACCGTGAAAAAGAAACTGAAACAATAACCGCTAACATTACGGGTATGCAGCCAACAACGTTGGTAGCTGCCCGGAGAATAGGCAAAACAGGCTTGTTAAAACATGTGCAGCGCCTGCTTTCCGACAAGTATATTTTTATTTACGCCGATATTTTGCCAACCGAAAATCTGCGGGATTTCTTAAATACCCTGGCAACCTGTATTTTGAATTCAGTCCACGAAAATACAGGAATTGGAGCTAAAATATGGAATTTTATCAAATCTCTTCGTCCTGTAATTACATTCGATCCACTTTCAGGCGAGCCACAGGTTTCGTTTAATATTCAGCCAAAAGATAGCGATAATCAGGTTGAACTGTTATTTTCGTTTCTCGAAAAACAGGAAAAAAGAGTGGTTTTTGCTATCGATGAGTTTCAGCAGATTCTCGAATATCCTGAAAAGAGTACAGAAGCCTGGCTACGTAGTTTAATGCAGCAACTGAATAATGTAACTTTCATTTTTTCAGGCAGTCAGCAACACATCATGAACAATATGTTTTCAAATCCCGCGAGGCCTTTTTTCGGAAGTACAGTTTTTTTGCATCTTGATAAAATTGGTTTTGAACCGTATAAAAACTTCATCATAAATAAATTTGCAGAAAGGGGCAAAAACATTCCCGAAACAGTAGTTTCAGAAATTTTAAGATGGACAAACTGCCATACATTTTATGTGCAACTGGCATGTAACCGGGTTTTTTTGAATTCGGGAAATACTATTGATTTGGATTTGTGGTACGGGGAAGCAAAAAAGTTGCTTGATGAACAGGAATATGTATTTTTTGGATATCGCGATGTGCTTACAAAACACCAGTGGAAGCTTTTAAGAGCCATTGCATACGAAGGCGAGGCATCATCGCTAACCTCGAAAGAATTTGTACAGAAACATGCTTTGGGAAGTCCGGCAACCGTTTTGCGTTCCCTCGACTCTTTGCAGAAAAAAAACCTGATTTTCAGCCAATATAATTCTAACGGAGCACTTTATTACAGTGTGTATAATGTACTTTTTGAACGCTGGATTCAAAATCAAAGGATTTAAACCATGCTTTGTATCCATCTTAAAAATACCGACCCGTTTTTTTGCCTTGCCGCTGAAGAATATTTATTAAAGAATTTTTCGGATGATATTTTTATGCTCTGGCAAAGTGAAAAAGCCGTTGTTGTTGGTAAGCACCAGAATTTGTTAGCCGAAATAAACTACCCTTTTGTACTCGAAAATAATATTGCACTTTGTCGTCGCATTTCGGGCGGTGGAACAGTTTTTCATGATGCGGGAAACGTGAATTTCTCGTTTATTAAAAATGTAAAAAGTCCTGCCGAAATTTCGTTTAAACAGTTTACAGCTCCTGTTGTTGATGCACTTGCAAAACTCGGTATTGAAGCCACAACTTCTGGCAGAAACGACCTGCTGATTGAAGGCCTCAAAATTTCCGGCAACGCCGAACACGTTTACAAAAACAGGGTTTTACATCACGGTACTTTGCTGTTCAATTCGGACCTTAAAAACTTGGGACAGGCAATCAAAGTCGTTCCCGGAAAATACGAAAGTAAAGCCGTTCAATCAAACCGCAGTCTGGTGGCCAACATTTTGCAGTTCCTGAAAGCACCAATTACAACCGAAGAATTCATTCAGTTTTTACTTGATGTTCAGCTTGAAAATGCAGAAAACAGCCATTATTTTCTGAACGAAAACAATATTCAATCAATAGAAAAACTATCCACTGAAAAGTTTAGAACCTGGGAATGGAATTTTGGCTATTCACCCAAATATTCGTTTAAAAATGAGGTTGAAATTGAGGGGAAAACACTGAAAATAGAAATGAAGGTTGAAAGGGGAATAATTGTGGACATAAAAATTGGAGGAGATTTTTTTACGATGGAAATTGCCTTACAACTCACACAAAATCTTAAGAACCGGAAACAGTTTTTTGAAGAAGTGAAAAAAGTTTTAACACCATTACAAGAAGAAGAATTGGATGTTTTGTGCAATTCTTTTTTCTAACGATTCGTCAATCAAGTACTTTCTTTTTGATGATTGAGTTGTGAACTTTTCTTTTTAAGTTTTTCGCTTTAATTTCTTGCATCAACTTTCTAAAATCTTTCAGTTCTTCTTCTGTCCAGGGTTCAGATTGAACAGTGAAATCAACATTTTTCGGTTCCTTAATAAGTCCCATATTTTTACGATTTAAAATCTAAAATTACGAATAAATATCGTCTGAATTGTTTAAAAGGCAGGGATTTATGAGTTATTTTGTTAATGTTTAGCTCGAAAAACCGGAAAACAGTTTTTATGTTCTGAATGAAAACGATATTCAATCAATAGAAAAACTATCCACTGAAAAGTTTAGAACCTGGGAATGGAATTTTGGCTATTCACCCAAATATTCATTTAAAAATGAGGTTGAAATTGAGGGAAAAGCCCTTTCAATCAGGCTTGTAGTTGAAAAAGGGATAATTGTGGAAGCAGAGATTTTGGGGGATTATTTACTAAAAGATGAGTGTCAACAGATTCAAAACAACCTGCCTGGTATAAGGCATTTTTACATTGAACTTTCTGGTTTAAGTGAACTTTCAGGAATTGTTTCAGCCTTTTTCTGAAAATAAAAAACGTGCCACAAAACCCAATTTGCAGCACGTTTTCTTTCTAATATTCAAGATTCTAATCTTCCAATCTTATTTCGGCATCGGGTACCCCTCCAGTTTCTTCAAATTCTTTGCAATTTCTTCTTCCGGATATTCGTAGTCATTCAATTCTCCGTTCAGGTATTTGTTGTATCCAACCAAATCCATTAAACCATGTCCGCTGAAGTTGAAAAGAATCACTTTTTCTTTTCCTTCTTCCTTGGCTTTTAATGCTTCACGAATAGTAACCGCAATGGCGTGATTTGTTTCGGGCGCTGGAATAATTCCCTCGGTTTTTGAGAATAAAAGACCGGCTTCGAAACATTCGCTTTGGTGAATTGCCTGCGCTTCCATTAATCCGTCGCGCAGTGCAGCGCTTACTAATGGCGCCATTCCGTGGTAACGTAACCCACCGGCATGAATCGGAGCAGGTACAAAATTATGGCCAAGGCTGTTCATCGCGAGCAGCGGAGTCATTTGTGCCACATCGCCGTGGTCGTAAATAAACGGCGCTTTGGTTAAAGTTGGGCAACTAAACGGTTCGGCGCCAATAATCTGGATGTTTGCCCCGTGAATTTTTTCGTACATAAACGGGAACGAAATACCGGCAAAGTTACTTCCGCCACCGCAGCAGCCAATTACAATATCGGGGTTTTTAATCCCTACTTTTGCCAACTGTTTTTTAGCTTCCAACCCGATAATGGTTTGGTGCAGCATCACGTGGTTCAGCACCGAACCCAGCGAATAACGGGTTCCTCCGGTTGGGTCGGTAACAGCAGCTTCAACAGCTTCCGAAATGGCAATTCCCAAACTTCCGGGCGTATCGGGAAATTGGGCAAGAATATCGCGTCCGGCCTGTGTTTCCCTGCTGGGGCTGGCAACACATTTTCCGCCCCAGGTTTCCATCATCATTTTGCGGAAGGGTTTCTGGTCGAAACTTACGCGTACCATAAAAACTTTACATTCGATGCCACCCAACTGCGCGCAGGCATACGAAAGTGCCGAGCCCCACTGTCCGGCGCCGGTTTCGGTGGTTAGTCTTTTAATTCCGAACTGTTTATTGTACCAGGCTTGCGGAACCGCTGTATTTGGTTTGTGGCTTCCGGCAGGTGAAACACTTTCGTTTTTGTAATAGATTTTTGCGGGTGTTCCGAGCGCTGCCTCCAGTTCGTAGGCACGTATCAGCGGACTTGGCCGCCACTGTTTCAGAATATCGCGGATGGGTTCGGGAATATCGAACCAACGTTTCATACTTACTTCCTGTTCAAGCATGTTCATCGGGAAAACGGGCGCCAGCATTTCGAGTGTTACAGGTATTCCGCCCGGTCCCAGCGGCGGGTTTAACGGTGTGGGCAGATCGGGTGAAAGGTTGTACCACTGTTTTGGCATCTCCGACTCGTCGAGAAAAATCTTCTTTATTCTTGTCATGATTTTAATTTTTGGTTAATGATTAAATTTATATCGTTTTAATTCTCACTACTCATATCCCATATCTCATTGTCTTTATACAGAAAAAGGGACTTCCTGTGCGAATACAGCAAATCCCTTTTCCCGGCCTCACGACCGCAAATTCATATTTAATTCCCGCGCTTCCATTTTCACATTGCGCCAGTGCCATTCTTTACCGTATAAAGGTTCTTTGTACATATCTCTCTTAAATTCAGCACGTAAAACTAACACTATTTTTATTAAAGGCAAATACCATTCTGATATTTGCAGGTTTTGCAGAACTAAATTTTCATTGCTGGTTTGTTTCCGGTTTTTTCTAATTTTAATATTTTTGCTTTTCCACTTGAATCCCTATTTTTGCAGCGATTTTTAATTCAGAAAAAAGAAAATGAATAAACTAACCGTTTTAAGCGGAATACGACCGACAGGTTATTTACATCTGGGAAATTATTTTGGGGCAGTGCGAAGTTTTGTAAAAATGCAAAACGATTACAATTGTTTCTTTTTTATTGCCGATATACATTCGTTAACCACACACCCAACACCCGAAAATCTTCAGTCGGGCGTAAAACAGGTGCTTGCCGAATACCTGGCTTGTGGCATTGATCCCGAAAAAGCAACTATTTTTATACAGAGCGATATTCCGGAAGTTTCGGAACTGTATGCTTTTTTAAATATGAATGCTTATTTGGGCGAATTGGAACGGACCACTTCGTTTAAGGAAAAAGCCCGGCAACAGCCTGATAATGTGAATGCAGGTTTGCTGACTTACCCGGTTTTAATGGCTGCCGATATTTTGATACACAAAGCCAATTTTGTTCCGGTTGGAAAAGACCAGGAGCAAAACCTCGAAATGGCACGAAAGTTTGCCACCCGTTTCAATTACATGTACAATACCGAAGTTTTTCCACTTCCTCAACCCTACACTTTTGATGGAAAAGACATGATAAAAGTGCCAGGACTGGATGGGAGCGGTAAAATGGGAAAATCGGAAGGAAATGCAATTAATTTGTATGAAGATTCAAAGGAAATCCGCAAAAAGGTAATGCGTGCGGTAACCGATTCGGGCCCAACCGAAATGAACCAGCAAAAATCGGAACCGGTTGAAAACCTTTTTACCTTGCTGAAAATTGTTTCAAAGGCCGACACGGTTGCTCATTTTGATGAACTTTACAACAAATGCGAAATCAGGTACGGCGACCTGAAAAAGCAATTGGCCGAAGATATTATTTCATATACAGCGCCAATTCGCGAGCGGATTATTGATATTTTGCAAGATGATTTGTATCTTGCAAAAGTGGCTAAAACAGGCGCCGAAAAAGCACGCGAGTCGGCCTCGAAAACCTTGCAGGAAGTGAAAAATGTAATTGGATTCAAGCGGCTTTTTTAAAGCAAACAATCATACCCCATGAAATCTGCCGGGCTGTTGCCCGGCTTTTTTTATGAAATTTAAAGCCACCGGTTCACAGAATACCTTAATTTGCATAAAATTCAAATCAATTATGAATACAAATTTTTCGTTTAAAGCCGTAATTTTCGACATGGACGGCGTGATTACCAAAACTGCGTTAACACATGCCGCCGCCTGGAAAAAAATGTTCGACAATTACCTGCGGAAACGCGAAGCCGAACATGGCGAACCGTTTGCCGGGTTCACACACGCTGCCGATTATCTTCCGTATGTTGATGGAAAACCCCGTTACAAAGG
>Ga0100400_1002316_pt1 | contig 13235 bp, 10 predicted proteins | sample CryGeymeta201524_FD_80420 | JGI IMG/M metagenome (GOLD analysis project Ga0100400, IMG submission 80420) | Groundwater microbial communities from Crystal Geyser aquifers in Utah, USA - Crystal Geyser metaG 2015-24 | ecosystem: Environmental > Aquatic > Deep subsurface > Groundwater | place: USA... | reverse complement strand
TTGCCGATGGCACCGCCAAGCAGCAGCATCAGCGCGACCGGCAGCGCGCGCGCGGCCAGCGGCAGCCGCCACATCCAGATCACCAGGAACAGACTGATCGCCGAGGCTGCACAGATGAAAAGCGAGCGCTGCCAGCCGTCACCACTGGCCAGAAAGCTGAACGCGGCGCCGGTGTTGTGGGCCAGCGTCAGGTTGAACCATGCGTTGACCGCAATCGGACGGTACAACTCGAGGTTGACGGTCGCGAGGTGCTTGGTCCACTGGTCCAGCAACACGATGACCGCGGCCAGCAGCAGCCACAGGCCGAAGCGTGGCAGGGTCATTCTCGGGTGCGAGGTGTCAAACATGATCGAATTTCAACCCCAGCGCCGATGCTCTCCGCCGCCCGCGACATTGATGACGCAGCGGCCACACAGTTCGGGGTGGTCGGCATTGGAGCCCACGTCGGCGCGATGCTGCCAGCAGCGGATACACTTCGAGTGCTTTGTCGGTGTCACCGCAACACGCAGGCTGCAGCCCTCGATTTCCTGCGCGGCCTCGCTCTGTGCGACCGTGCCGAGGTGCACGTCCGAGGTCAGCAGGATGAAGCGCAGTTCATCGCCGATGGCGGCCAGGTCATCGGCCAGGATGCCATTGGCCTGCAGAGTGACTTCGGCGGCCAGAGAGGAGCCGATGACCTTGTCCCTTCGGAGAGATTCCAGTCGCGGTCCGACCACGTCGCGGACCGCGCGAATGCGGCCGAACCGGGCCCGTTCGCCATCGAGCTCATCGTGTCGCAGGCCTTCGTACCAGGTCGCCAGCATGATGCTGTCGGGGCGTTCGCCGGGCATCGAGGACCAGATTTCCTCGGCCGTGAAGCTGCAAACCGGGGCCAGCCAGCGCGCCAGTGCCTCGAGGATATGCCACGCCGCGGTCTGGGCCGAGCGCCGTGCCGGATGGTCGGACGGCAGCGTGTAGAGCCGGTCCTTGATCACGTCGAGGTAGAACGCGCCCATGTCGATCGAGCAGAAATGGTGCACACGCTGGTAGATCTGCCAGTAGCGCTGGTTGGCGTAAGCGTCGAGCACCTCATCCTGAACCGCGGCGGCGAGATCGACGGCATATCGATCCAGCGGCAGCATCTGCTCGAATCCGATGCAGTCATGCGATGGATCGAAACCGGCCAGATTGCCGAGCAGGAAGCGCGCGGTATTGCGGATCCTGCGGTAGGCATCGGCAACGCGCTTCAGGATTTCATCGGAAACGGTCATTTCCTGGCGGTAGTCGGCGGCCGCGACCCACAGCCGCAGCACATCTGCGCCGAGTGTGTTCATGATCTGCTGCGGCGCGATCACGTTGCCTACCGACTTCGACATTTTCTTGCCGTTGGCATCGACCGTGAAACCGTGGGTCAGTACCGCTTCGTAAGGCGCCTCGCCATGCATCGCCACCGAGGTCAGCAGCGAGGACTGGAACCAGCCGCGGTGCTGGTCGGAGCCTTCGAGGTACATCGCGGCCGGGCGGCCCAGTTCCCTGCGCTGGTCGAGCACGCAGTAGTGGGTTACGCCGGAATCGAACCAGACATCGAGAATGTCCGGGACCGGCTCGTAGCGTGCACCGTCTACGCCCAGGCGCTCGGCAATACCCTCTTCAAACCAGGCATCGACGCCTTCGGCTTCGACGATGCTTGCAAGCCGCTGGAGGATTGCCGAACTGTCGGGGTGGGGTTGCTGATCTTCACGATCGATGAACAGACCCAGCGGCACGCCCCAGGTGCGCTGGCGCGAGATGCACCAGTCCGGGCGATTTTCGATCATGCCGCGAATCCGTGCCTGGCCCCAGTCGGGAATCCAGCGCACCTTGTCGATCGCGGCCAGCGCATCGCGGCGCAGCCCGGCCTGGTCCATGGAAATGAACCACTGTGGCGTGGTACGAAACGCGGTTGCCGTCTTGTGACGCCAGCAGTGCGGGTAGCTGTGTTCGAACGGTTCGGCCGCCAGCAGTGTGCCGTTGGCGCGCATGATCTCGACGATGCGGTCGTTGGCCTTCCAGACGAACTCGCCGGCCACTTCGGCGGTGTCAGGCAGGAAAATCCCGCGACCGTCGATCGGGTTGACCACCGGCAGATCATAGCGCAGGCCGACCTCGAAGTCTTCCTGGCCGTGGCCCGGGGCGGTGTGCACGGCCCCGGTGCCGGCCTCGGTGGTCACGTGTTCACCCAGGATCACCGGTACGTCGTAATCGTTGAACGGATGTTTCAGGCGCAAACCCTCCAGTAGCTGGCCCTTGAACGGGTTCCCCTTGATGATTGCGTCTTCGTCAGAATCGTTTCTGTATCTGTCGAGGCATGGGCCAATCAGGTCGCGGGCGAGAATCAACCAGCGCCTGTCGCCATTGTCTTCCAGCTCGACCAGCTGGTAATCCAGCTCGGCATTCAGCGCCACGGCCTGGTTGGCCGGAATGGTCCACGGCGTGGTGGTCCAGATGGCGATACCAACGTGTTCGCCACCGAATCCGGATTCAAGCCCCAGCCGCGCCTTTAGATCAGTAGTGTCGACGACCTCGAAAAACACATCGACTGCAGTCGAGGTCTTGTCCTGGTATTCAATCTCGGCCTCGGCCAGGGCCGAGCCGCAGTCGAAGCACCAGTGCACCGGCTTGACCCCGCGCTTCAAGTGCCCGCGTTCGATGATCCTGCCGAGCGCGCGCAGCATGTCGGCCTCGTAGCTGAAGTCGCGCGTAGCGTAGCGGTGCTCCCAGTCGCCGAGGCCGCCGAGGCGCTTGAAGTCCTCTCGCTGGCGCTCGATCTGCTGGTCGGCATACTCGCGGCACTTCTGACGGAAAGTTCGCGCATCGACCTTGTGTCCGACCTTGCCGACCTTCTTTTCGACCTGCAACTCGATCGGCAGTCCGTGGCAATCCCAGCCCGGCACGTAGGGTGCTCGAAACCCGGACAGCAATGCCGAACGGACCACGAAGTCCTTCAGAATCTTGTTGACCGCGTGGCCGATGTGGATGTCGCCGTTGGCGTAAGGCGGGCCGTCATGCAGCACGAAGCGGTTCGGCCGGTTGGCGGTGGCGCGCTGGATCGCACCGTACAGGTCGCGGGCGTACCAGTCAGCCAGCATGCCGGGTTCGCGGGTCGAAAGCGATGCCTTCATCGGAAAATCCGTATCGGGCAGGTTGATCGTGTCTTTGTAGTCCATGGGCCGGTGGCGATGTCGCGTGAAGCGTGCATGGTATATGGAATTGATGTGATGGTCAGGAATCTGGAACTGGCATCATTCCGCGATTCATTCGGTAATCCTCAGAATCTCCCGGGCTTGGCCGGCATCCTTGTGCATCTGGGTGGTCATGGCTGCAAGCGTGTCGAAATGCCGTTCATGACGGATGAAGCCGGCAAATTCGACGGTCAGATGGTGACCGTAAAGTGATCGGTCGAAGTCGAACAGGTGTACCTCCAGCAGCCAGTTGCGGCCGGCCACGGTCGGTTGGCGGCCAAGGCTGACCACGGCAGGATGACGCTCCAGTCCGGGTCCGTCGACCCGGGCGGCCAGGATGCCGGAAAGTGCCGGTGGCTCGGCCACGCGCAGGTTGGCGGTCGGGAACCCGAGTGAGCGCCCGAGTTGCTGGCCGCGAATGACGCGTCCCGAAATCGTGTAGCGGCGACCCAGCAGTGCCTCGGCCAGCGCCAGGTCACCGTCGGCCAGCGCCTGTCGCAGCCGGGTCGAGGAAATGCGACCGATCGGGTCGATGATTTCGGCGACCGTCTCGACCTCGAAGCCGAACCGTTCGCCCAGCTGTCGCAGTTCGGCCACGTCACCGGCGGCGCGATGGCCGAAGCGGAAGTCCTCTCCGACCACGACTCGCCCGGCTCGCAGTCCCTCGGCCAGCACCCGCTTGACGAAGGCCTCCGGCGATTGACTGGCGAATGCCCGGTCGAAGCGCAACTGGGCCACGGCCTCGATCCCGAGTGACTCGGCCACGCGCAAACGGTCGCGCAACTTCATCACCCGCGGCACCGGCTGATCCGGGCGAAACAGGCTCAGCGGCAGCGGCTCGAAGCACAGCAGGGTTGGGCGAAGCTCGGGTGCACAGGCGACTGCGCGAGCGACCAGCGCCTGGTGACCGCGATGCAGGCCGTCGAAGTTGCCGATCGCAACGGCAGCCGGCCGGTCATCCGCGTGGGCCGCGGGAAAGTGGCGAATCAGGATCATGCGACCGGAGTTTACGGTGCCCGGGTCGATGGCGGGCGATGCAGTAGTGCGCGTGGCCTGAGACCCGCAGCCAGCGCGGCGAGGGTGAAGATCGACGCGCCTGCCGTTACCGTCAGCGTCAAGCAGCCGCTGCGCCAGCCAAGATCATGTTCCAGCCAGGTCTCGGGAGCCGGAACCAGCCAGTGCAGCGCCAGCGCCATCACCAGGCACGCCAGCAGTATGCGCCAGATCTGTGCCCAGGGCAGACCGGGAGCGAGGCCGGCACGCTTCAGTGCCCGCCACAGCAGCGCGGCATTGAGCCATGCCGAGCCGCTCGAGGCCAGCGCCAGGCCGGCATGCGCGCCGGGATACCTCGCCAGGGTCTCGAGCAGCCCGGCACTGAAGTCGCCGTCGGCCAGCCATCCGACGATGGCGGTCACGAACAGCAGGTTCAGCGCCATGTTGGCGACCAGCGCAACGATACCGATCCGCACCGGCGTTGAAGTGTCCTGCCGGGCGTAGAAGGCGGGTGCGAGAATCTTGACACCGATGAAGGCGGGCAGCCCCAGGCAGTAGGCCGACAGCGCCAGGGCTGCCATGGTCACATCCTGTTCGCCGAAGCGGCCGTAGTGAAACAGCGTGGTCACGATCGGCTCGGCCAGCACTGCCAGACCGACCGCGGCTGGCAGGGCGATCACGATGCCCAGCAGGACTGCCCAGGCCACGGTGCGACGGAATGCTTCGCCGTCGGCACGCGCATGCAGCGACGACAGCGTCGGCAGCACCACCACCGCCAGAGCAACGCCGAACATGCCGAGCGGAAATTCCATCAACCGGTCACCGTAGTACAGCCACGAGATGCTTGCCTCGATCAGCAATGAGGCCAACAGCACATCCAGAAGCAGGTTGATCTGGGCCACCGAAGAGCCGAACAGCGTCGGCACCATCAATCTCATGATGCGCCGCACCCCGGGGTGGCGGAAGTTCGGCCGCGGCCGCGGCAGCACTCCGTGCCTCGCCAGCACCGGCAGTTGCACTCCCAGCTGTAGCAGTCCCGCGACCAGCACGCCCCAGGCCAGGGCCTCGACCGGTTGATCAAAGCGGCTGCTGAAGGCCACTGCCGCCACGATCAGCGCCACATTCAGCAACGCCGGCGTCAATGCGGGAATCGCGAACCGGCCCAAGGTGTTCAGAATTCCGCCGGACAATGCGGTCAACGCAATCAGCAGCAGGTAGGGAAAGGTAATCCGCAGCAGATTGCCAGCCAGCCGCTGCTGCTCCGGCTGATCGGCGAACCCGGGTGCAAACACGCCGACGAGGGCCGGCGCGAACAGCACCCCGATCCCGGTCAGTAGCAGCAGTATGGCCAGCAGACAACCGGCCGTGGCGTCGATCAGGGACTTCAGCGCTGCGGCATCGCCGCGCTCCCGGTATTCCGCCAGCACCGGGACGAAGGCCAACGAAAACGAACCCTCGGCAAACAGCCGACGCAGGAAGTTCGGGATCTTGAAGGCAACGAAAAAGGCGTCTGTGGCAGCCGATGCGCCAAACCAGCGCGACAGCACCACGTCCCGGACCAGCCCGAGCACTCGCGACACCAGCGTCATCGAGCTGAACGAGAACATCGAGCGCAACATGCTCATCGCAATCGGACTCCGGCAACGAACATCAGTTTTGCCTTGACGCGAATCCTGAAAAATACGATACTAGTGGGCTTGTTTTTCAATATCTGGTTTCCCAGGAGTCAGTCGTGGCCAACAGTTCCTCAGCACGCAAGCGCGCCAAGCAGGCCGAAAACAACCGGCAGCATAATGCGGCCCAGCGTTCCTATGTGCGCACAATGATCAAGAAGGTCGTCAATGCCGTCAAGACCGGCGACAGGGCCGCCGCCGAGGCCGCCTACAACAGCGCCGTTCCGGCGATCGACAAGTCGGTCAGCAAGGGCATCATGCATGCCAACAAGGCGGCGCGGCATAAGTCGAGGTTGAACACCCACATCCGGTCCCTCTAAAAAAACCGCTGCAGGACGCCTTCAGAACTCCCCTGGCGGCGTCGGGCGGTGCTCGAAATCCTCATGTACCGCATGTACACTGCGGTTCCTGCGCGCCGGCGGCCGCCGCCAGGGAAGCCCTGAAGGCGCCCTGCAGCGGTTTTTTGCTGCGGTAGATTTCTCCAGAACCTGACGGCGTCCGGCGGTGCTCGAAATCCTCATGTACCCGCTTCGGGCACAGCTGTTCTTCGGTAGAGCTGGCCCCGAACTGCGATCTTCGCAGGGTGGACTCCAACGTTGCATGAATTTTCGGAGATGAGAGTCCGGAGAGTGGTATTTCCGGGGGCTGCACGGAGTGTTGCCAACCGCAGCGTAGCTTCACCCTACGTGAGGATTGGCAACGCGAGTACAGACCCCGGAAATGCTGCAATACCGGGCAGCGCAGCGATTCCAGCCCGAAAATTCATGCAACGTTGGGGTGGATAAGCGTCAGCGCATCCACCTTCCGGCTGCACCACACGAGTGCAGGATTCAGTATCGCCCCAACTCCCGCGCGATCGCCGAGACCAGTTCCTTCAGGCCCTCGCCGCTGACCGAGGAAATCGAGAAGTTACGGTCCGGCCAGTCGAGTAGTTCGACGATATTTCGGGCCTTGGCCTGGGCTTCGGTCGGATCAAGCTGATCGAGCTTGGTCAGCACCAGCCAGCGCGGCTTCTCGCGCAGTTCGACGTCGTACCGCTCCAGCTCCCGTTCCAGGATCCGGACCTGCTCGACCGGGTCGCTGCCGTCGATCGGCTGTATCTCGACCAGGTGCAGCAGCAGGCCGGTGCGCTGCAAGTGCTTGAGGAACTGGTGACCGAGGCCGGCGCCTTCGGCGGCACCCTCGATCAGACCGGGAATGTCGGCGATGACGAAGCTCTGGCCGGGGGCCAGGCTGACCACGCCGAGATTCGGATGCAGCGTGGTGAAGGGGTAGTCGGCAATCTTCGGCCGGGCCTTGGAGACGGCGGAAATCAGGGTCGACTTGCCCGCGTTCGGGAAGCCGAGCAGACCGACGTCGGCCAGCACCTTGAGCTCCAGCTGCAGTCGCCGCTCCTCGCCCGGAGTGCCCTCGGTGAACTGGCGCGGGGTGCGATTGACCGAGGATTTGAAGTGGATGTTGCCCTTGCCGCCGATGCCGCCCCGGGCTACCAGCAGGCGCTGTCCCGGTTTGGTCACGTCGCCGATGATTTCGTCGGTTTCGACATTGATGACGATGGTGCCCAGCGGGACGCGGATCACGACATCTTCGGCTGACTTGCCGGTGCGCTGGCGACCGGCGCCGGGCTGACCATTGCGCGCCTTGAACAGGCGTGCATGGCGAAAGTCGACCAGCGTGTTCAGACCGGAGTCGGCCTCCAGCCAGACGCTGCCGCCGGCCCCGCCGTCGCCGCCGTCCGGGCCGCCCTTGGGAATGTACTTCTCGCGCCGGAAGCCGACGCAACCATGCCCGCCGCGTCCTGCGCGGACTTCGATGGTGGCTTCGTCGACGAATTTCATGGTTGCATTCCAGGTTCGGTGATGCGGTCATTGACGCAGCGGCTGGCGCAGCATCGTTCGGCCCTGGCTGAATCGAAAAAGCCGGCGCGAGGCCGGCTTTTTCGGGATCCGCTTGTCGCCTCGACTTACTCGGCCGGTTCGATCGAAACGAACTTGCGCAGCGGCTTGCCCCGTTCGCGGAATACGACCTTGCCATCGGCCAGCGCAAATAGCGTATGGTCGCGGCCGACGCCGACGTTGTCCCCGGCATGGAAACGAGTGCCGCGCTGGCGCACCAGGATGTTGCCGGCTTCTACGGCTTCGCCGCCGTAGCGCTTGACACCCAGATACTTCGGATTCGAGTCGCGGCCATTGCGCGTGGAGCCGCCTGCTTTTTTATGTGCCATGGATCAGCCCTCGATGCCCGTGATCTTCAATTCGGTGTAGTACTGACGGTGCCCCATCTGCTTCATGTGGTGCTTGCGGCGCCGGAACTTGATGATCCGGATCTTCTCGCCGCGGCCGTGACCGACCACCTCGGCAATCACCTTGCCGCCTTCCAGCATCGGTGCGCCAACGCGCACGTCGTCGCCGTCGGCGACCATCAGCACTTCGTTCAATTCAATCGAACTGCCGTTTTCGGCGTCGAGCTTCTCGACCCGGACGATGTCGCCGGCCGAGGCCTTGTACTGCTTGCCGCCGGTCTTGAATACCGCGTACATGATGGGACTCCAGAAATTTCGTCGAAACTCAAGAGCGGGAATGTTACCGGATTTTGCTTTCCGGGTCAATCCCGATCGGGTTTGATTTTTGCGGTCTCCGGGCCCTGCAGAGTTGCTGCGTCAAGTTGCAGTTCCCGGTTCGCGTGGTCGAACATCCGGAATGGAATCGACTTGAGCTGCATCCCGGCGTTGACCTGGACCGCGAAATGCAGGTGTGGTCCGGTCGAATAGCCGGTATTGCCGGAGCGCCCGATTCGCTGCCCGGTTTCGACCTGCTGGCCGTCGCGCACCTCGATGCCGCCATAGTCCAGGTGGGCGTAGGTCGCCATCGTGCCATCCGCGTGCAGGATGCGAACGTAGTTGGCCCGGGGGCCATCGCGCTTCAGGTCGGTGCCGGCGCGGTGGAACCAGCGCTCGCTGTCCATGACGATGCCGCCGCGCGCGGCATGAATCGGTGTCCCGGGTGACAGAGGGATGTCGATGGCGTAGCGGCTCTGGGTATCGTTGTGACTGAATGCACCGCCGAAGCCCTGGCCGATGCGAACGGCGCCGCCGTTGGCCAGAGGCACGCGGTAGGGCCAGTCCAGGTCGGGCTGCGAATCAAGCGACCCGGGCACGCTGCGCAGCTCGATCCGGTAGGACCAGCCCCGGTCCGGCTCCATCGGCCCGAGCAGGATCGAGCGCTCGCCCGTGGCCGGGATCTCCAGCCGCGCCGGCAGCGCCGGGTCGCTGATCACGTTGCGCGATTCGGACAGCATGACCTCGACCGTCACCGGACCTGCCAGGCGGTTGCCGACACGCCAGTCCGGTTCGGTCTTGCTGCCGACATTGACCAGGCGCACCGCATCGCGAGGCTCGGCCAGCGCACGCACCACCTCGACCGGGAAATCGTCCTCGGGCTGGCGATCGCTGAAATGGCGAATGCCGGCTGCATCTGTCCAGATGTAGACCGGCTGGGCTGATGCCGCAGAGGCCAGCAGCACCAGCAGGGCAGAAAGCCCCGAACTGTATCCCCGCCGCGTCCGTGGCGATTCAATCAGAGCTTCCCCTGTCACCATGCCTACCAGGTATCGCCAGATCATTGCAATCATTCGCGCGCATCGATGCAGTCACCGGCAATGGACCACGCTCGACACCTTATGGTTCGATCGGCACATGCAATGGTGGGCGCAGATTTGGCACAATGCGGCAATCGTTGATTGCGATTGTTGGAGAAAATCATGTTGATGCGCGTCGTTTCGGTGATTGTTGGTCTGTTTTTCCTTGTTGCAGAATTGCATGCGGAACCGCTCGCGCCGGAAGTCCTGTTCGGCAAGTCACTGGTCCGGGCGATGAAGATCGCGCCCGACGGTGCCCATGTCGCGCTGACTTACGAGGAAGGTTCTCAGGTCAAGCTCGCAATCATGCGATTGAAGGACGAACGGATTGTCTCGGGCTTCGAGTTCGGAGACAACATGCATGTTTTCGATTTCTGGTGGGGCAGTGATCAACGGGTAGTGATGTCGGTCGGCAAGGTTACTGGCAACCTCGACAACATGGGCCGACCGGCATCGCTGTATGCGGCCAATGTCGATGGCTCGAAGCGCAAGGAAATCTTCAGTACGGTGTCCTCCGGGTATCGGGTGCTGCACCCGCTGCCCGACAACGACCGGTATATCCTGATCGCGCGCTACCACTTCGCCGATGGCGGACAGCCGAGCGGCAATCTGCTCGACATGTTCAACGGCGAGCTGCGCTATCTCAGCGACCAGCCCAACGATCCGGATATCAGCGGTCTGGTCGCCGATAACGACGGCAATTTGCGAGGTGCGGCCGCGATCAAGGTCGGTGACACGCTCGACGACATCGAGGTCCGACTCTATCTCAAGATCGGAGAGCGCTGGGAGCAGCTCGAGCTCGATAGCGTGCGTGAGCGACCCGCGCTCAATTTTCTGGGGTTTTCGTCCGACAACCAGGAGGTTTATTTTTCCTCCAACCACGACATGATCGAAAACGATCGGCTCGGTGTGTTCCGCTACGATTTCCGCAGTCGCGACGTCAAGCTTCTATACCGGCATGATCTCGTCGATGCTGGCGGTCTGCTGATCACTCCCAGCGGCAAGGTGATGGGTGCCTGGGCCAGTTTTGGCCCGGCCGACTACAATCTGTTCGACGATCAGGTCGAGGCGATGCCGGACCAGGCCCGACTTCTGGCGGGCCTGCTGAACAGCTATCCTGATGACGATGTCCGCGTGACTTCCTCGACCCGCGATGGTTCGATTTCGATCGTTCGCGTCGGTGGTGATCGCAATCCCGGGGATTTCTACCTGTTCGACACCGGGAAGATGCAGTTGCGCTTCCTGTCCGCGGCATTTCCGAACCTTGACAAGAGCCGTCTGGTTCCGATGGAGCCGATCCGGATCAAGGCGCGCGACGGCCTGATGCTCAACGCCTTTCTGACCCGTCCGGCAAATGCCGGGAGCCAGCTGCCGCTGATTCTCAACGTCCATGGAGGGCCGTTTGGGCCGTACGACAGTTGGGGCTTCAACCCGGAAGCCCAGTTTTTTGCCCAGCACGGTTATGCGACGCTGCAGGTCAATTTTCGCGGCTCGGGCAATCGCGGCAGCGGGTTCGAGCAGGCCGGCTGGCGCGAGTGGGGTGGAAAGATGCAGGACGATCTGACCGATGCCACACGCTGGGCGATCGAGCAGGGCATCGCCGATCCGGATCGAATCTGCATTTACGGCGGCAGCTATGGCGGTTACGCGACGCTGATGGGTGTGATCAAGGAGCCGGATCTGTACCGCTGCGGCGTTGGCTACGTTGGTGTCTACGACCTGGTCTGGTTTCGCAAGGGTGACGGCAGCGACTTTTCACAGAATGCTGCGCCGGGTGCTCGTGCGCGCCAGGAGCGGTTCATGAGTGCCGCGGTCGGTCAGGATGCGGATTCGCTCAAGCCGGTCTCGCCGGTGCACAATGTCGACCGGATCAAGGCTGATCTGTTCATCGTCCACGGCGGATCGGACGTGCGCGTGCCGATCGGCCACGCCGAACGCCTGCGCCGGGCGCTCGACCAGACCGGCAAGCGCTACGAGTGGCTGGTCAAGGACAAGGAAGGTCACGGTTTCTACGATGTCGACAACCGGGTTGAGCTCTATACCCGGATGCTGAGCTTCTTCAACCGGCATATCGGTCGCTCGATCGAGACGAGTGCAAATGTGGAGACCGCACCCTGAGGCTGGCGTGATGTGATCGGTGCACCGCACGGGGGAGTGCTTCAGCACTCGATCACGTTTACTGCGAGCCCACCCCTTGAGGTCTCCTTGTACTTGGTCTTCATGTCCCGGCCGGTGTCGCGCATGGTCTTGATGACCTTGTCGAGGCTGACCCGGTGCTTGCCGTCGCCGGCCATCGCCATGCGCGTGGCGTTGACCGCCTTGACCGCGCCCATCGCATTGCGCTCGATGCACGGAATCTGAACCAGGCCACCGACCGGATCACAGGTCAGCCCCAGGTTGTGCTCCATGCCGATCTCGGCGGCGTTCTCGACCTGACTCATGCTGCCGCCGAGTGCTGCGGTCAGGCCACCGGCGGCCATCGAGCAGGCCACTCCGACTTCACCCTGGCAGCCGACTTCGGCGCCTGAAATCGAGGCGTTTTCCTTGTACAGAAGCCCGATCGCGCCGGCGGTCAACAGGAACTCGATCACGCCGTCCTCGTCGGCGCCGGCGATGAAGCGCCGGTAGTAATGCAGCACCGACGGGATGATGCCGGCCGCGCCATTGGTCGGCGCGGTGACAACCCGCCCGCCGGCGGCGTTTTCCTCGTTGACCGCCAGCGCGTAGAGGTTGATCCAGTCCAGTTGGTCGAGGTTGTCCGCGGCGGCGCGGTGGCGGAGTTTTCGGAACAGCGTCGGCGCCCGCCGTGCGACCTTCAGCCCGCCCGGCAGATGGCCGGACTGCTCCAGGCCGCGTTGGACGCAGTCCTGCATCGCCTGCCAGATCTTCAGCAACCCGGCGCGCACCTCGGCAGTCGTGCGCCAGGCCAACTCGTTGGCCCGCATCACGTCCGAGATCCGCAGGCCTTCGCGGTCGCAGATTGCCAGCAGTTCATCACCGCTGGAGTAGGGGTATTTCAGCGGGGTCGAGTCCGGCATGATGCGGTCGGCGGCCGCATCGTCGGTGTTGACCACGAAACCGCCGCCGACCGAGTAGTAGTCGCGTTCCAGCAGAACTGCGCCGGTGTCATCCAGCGCGCTGAAGCGCATGCCGTTCGGATGATGCGGCAAGGTCTGGCGCTTGTGGAACACCAGGTCATCGCGCAGATCGATCGGGATCTCGCGCTCGCCGCCCAGCCGAAGCCGGCCCGTCTTGGCGATCTCGACCATGCGCGGCCCGATGTGGTCGGGGTCGACCCGGTCCGGTGCCTCGCCCTCCAGCCCCAGCAGCACGGCGCGATCGGTGCCGTGGCCGCGGCCGGTGTGGCCGAGTGAGCCGAACAGTTCGATCCGGATCCGGGCGCTGCGGTCCAGAACTTCGGCCTCACGCAGCCGGCGCAAAAAGATTCCGGCCGCACGCATCGGTCCGACCGTGTGCGAACTGGACGGCCCGATGCCGATCTTGAACAGGTCGAAAATGCTGACGGCCATGGGAGTCCTCGAAACGAGAAGCTTGGCCGGTCATTATGAACGCGCCTCGCCGAATGGGTCATGCGGATCGTTCGGTAGCGCTCAAGGCCGCTGTGCAGGTGCGAATCAAGGCGCGGTTCGCAGGGCATGGACGCTGCCTTGCCAAGAAACGCAACGCGGAGTCGCGCCGACACGACAGCTCCCCTTGTTTTTCGAACGGCGGG
>Ga0100400_1002305_pt1 | contig 13266 bp, 13 predicted proteins | sample CryGeymeta201524_FD_80420 | JGI IMG/M metagenome (GOLD analysis project Ga0100400, IMG submission 80420) | Groundwater microbial communities from Crystal Geyser aquifers in Utah, USA - Crystal Geyser metaG 2015-24 | ecosystem: Environmental > Aquatic > Deep subsurface > Groundwater | place: USA... | reverse complement strand
TTTCATTCCAATATCTATTTCCCACATCTTCCGTCTGTGTTTTTTCATAATTAGCGCTCCATAGTGTCAAGTATGACATGGACGAGTGCATACGTTTGACAATTTACGTTCATCTGCTATATTTAAATACTAGGGAAATTAGACCTTTTGAAAAAAGGGGAGGGTCCAATAACGGGGAAGTCGGTTAATCTACACCCTCCTGCCGACAATTGCTTTGTTTTGGTCTGTTGACCTGACGGGGTTTACGCCCTGCGACGGACCGTCGGATAAGCATCCCTCCCCCCATTATCGCAAAAGCACTTCTCTTGGAGTGCTCCTTTTTTATCGAATTTATTTACTTAAAATTACTATCTCCCGCCAGACTTTTTGGTTTTCGCGGCCGTAGACTATGGTTTGGCGGGCGGTTAGATTGATAAAAGGATTGCTTTGTAAATCTGATGGGATTAGATTGACTATTTGAAAATTGTTTAGTTGGGGATTGACATACGCGAGATTGCTTCGTCGCCTGTCGGCTCCTCGCAATGACAAGTTAAAGACTGGCCAGACCATGACGATGCGGCCGTTGGGTTTTAAGATTTTTTTAAATTCAATTAAACTGCGCGAGTAAAGACTCTCAAGCTCTTTAATTATTTTTTCGGTTTCCAGCTTGCCCCTCTGCGGGCCCAAATACGGTTCGGTGATGATGGCATCAACGGAGTTTGGCGGCAGCTGTTTTGAGATTTGAGCGGCATTTATATTTATTAATTGAAAATTGGCAATTGGTAATTGAAAATTATTTTTTATCCAGTCAATATTTTTCCTAGTATTTTCAATCGCTTTACTTGAAATATCTGACCCTACTAGATTCCGGTATCCCATCAGCATGGCTTCGGTTAAAATCGTGCCGGAGCCGCAGAAAGGGTCTAAAATGGTAGGCTGTAAAATCCCCCCAGCCCCCTTTGTTAAAGGGGGAGTAACTGCCAGATTTATCATAATTTGCGCCAGCTTGGGCGGCAGCATGCCGGAATAATCATCGCGCGCCGGCCGGCCGTAATCGCGGAAGGAAAGTTCTTTAAACGGCTGGACTGCCGTGGTTTTCCCTAAAAATAATTTTTTATCAAATTGAATAATGACAATTTCCACGCCCTTGTCGGTCGCTAAATTATTTTGTTCCACCACTACGCTGGACAAAGTCGGTTCCCGGCTGGTTACCCAGCGGCTATGAATGCCTGATTGTTTCAGCAGTTTTTTAAATTCCATGCCCAAAACTTTTAAATTTATTTTGGCCTTGCCGTAAAAAGAAATGCCGAATTTAAATTTTGTTTCAATCTTTTCCGGTTTAGCGAAACTAGCAGCCGTTTTTAGGATGTCTTTTGTATCAAGCGACGCCAGCTCACTATGAATTTTGCCGAATTTAATGGTGCCGCCGATTTTTTTAATAACGTTAGCCTCAATTTTTTGGTCAGTTTCCAAAATGGTGATATTTTTTTGGACCAAAGAAAATTTACCGTTGTTAAAAACCGCGGCCAGTTCGGCCAAAGATAAGGTTGGATTGGCGCCCAAGACAAAAAAATATTTCATAAATAATTTGATTTAACTTTAGCATAAGATTATTGCTCTTGCAATTTTTTTAAGCCCGTGATAAGGTAAAAACACAATTTAATTTAACCCGCCCCAGGCGGGCAAGCCTTTCCCACGTCCGCCCCAGGCGGACAGTCCCGGCAAGAACGGGATTAAAGGTATTCTTAAAGCAGTCCCTTGATAAACTGAGAATATTTTGGGATTTTTTGTTAAAATTATGTCAAAAGTAAAATCAGGCGAGCGGCCGCATTACGAACTGCTTTATCTTATTTCCAATAAATTCAGCGAGGATGAAGTTAAGCCGATTATGGAAAAAGTCAACGCTTTAATCGTTGCCAACGGCGGTGAAATTTCCTTAAGCGAAGAGCTTGGCAAAAAACGGTTGGCTTATCCGATTAAAGGTTTTCGTTTTGGCTATTACAATTTAGTGGAGTTTGACATGGCGGGAGAAAATTTAGCCAAACTTGACCGCGCTCTTCGCCTAATGAACGAAATTTTGCGGCAGCAAATCGTGGTTAAAGTTTTAAGAACCGCGGAGCAAGTCGCCCGGGATAAAAAAATCGCGGAAAAAATCGCGGCGAAAAACGTGGCGGCGGAAAAAACGGCCAAAGAAAAAGTGAAAGAACGGGATAAAGAAAAAGTTGACTTAAAGGATTTGGACGAAAAATTGGACAAGATTTTGGAAACCGACGACTTATTATAAATTTAATTTATAAATAAAGCGAAAAATTTATGAATTTGAACAAAGCCATGATTATCGGCAACCTGACGCGCGACCCGGAATTAAGAACCACGCCGACCGGGCAATCGGTCACTTCTTTTTCCGTGGCCACCAACCAAATTTGGACCGACCAGCAGGGCCAAAAGCACGACAAGGCCGAATTTCACAACGTTGTCGCCTGGAGGCGCCTGGCGGAAATTGTTGGGCAGTATCTGAAAAAAGGCTCTAAGGTCTACATCGAAGGTAGGTTGCAAACCCGCGATTGGGTGGGCCAAGACGGAGTTAAACGCTACCGCACCGAGATTGTCGCCGACAACATGATTATGCTTGATCGCGCCGGCGCGGCGGGAGCCGGTTCGTTCGCTCGCTCGGAGCAGCCGCCCGTGCCGACCGAACCGGTGATTGACGTTGAAGAAGCGGTTGGTGAAGCGGATGATGGCCAGACCAGCGAAGAAGAAATCAGGGTGGAAAATATCCCATTCTAATTAAAAAATTATGGAAGAAGCCATTAAAAAAGCCAAGCAGTGTTTTTTTTGCGTTAATAACGTCAGGGGGATTGACTACCAAGACGTTAATTTATTGCGCCGTTTTATCAATTCCTACGGCAAAATTTTACCAAAAAAAAGAACCGGCACCTGCTCAACGCATCAGCGTAAATTGGCCACGGCGATTAAGCGTGCCAGAGTAATGGCGATTTTGCCGTTCATTAACCAGTAAATAAGAGCAATACCATGTTAAGCTTGAGCGAAATCAAAAGTGGTGCTTTATTACAAATTAATAATGAGCCTTATGTCGTGATTAAAGCCGACCACCATAAGATGGGCCGCGGCGGCGCGGTTTTAAAAACCAAATTGAGGAATCTAATTAACGGCAATATTTTGGAGCGCACTTTCCAGGGCAACGAGAAGGTTGAAGCAGCGGCCACCGACACCGGCCAGGCCAATTATTTGTATAAGACTGATGCCGAAGCTGTTTTTATGAATAATGAAACTTACGAGCAGTTTGGCCTGCCCCTGGAACAGGTCGGTGATAAACTAAAGTATTTAGTTGAAGGTACTGATGTGGATATTTTATATTTTCAAGGCCGGCCGGCGGCGCTGAAACTGCCCATCAAAATTGCCTTAAAGGTTACCAGCGCCCCACCCGGGGTTAAAGGCAATTCGGCCGGCAACGTCACTAAAACTGTTGAGCTGGAAACCGGCGTGCCGCTAAATGTCCCTATGTTTATTAACGAAGGCGAAGCCGTAGTAGTGAATACGGATACGGGTGAATACGTGGGTCGGGCGTAGTGATTTAAGATTTTAGATTTTCGATTTTTGAATAAAAATGTCTGACTTTCTAAGGTTAGGCCTTTTTATTTTTTCAAAAACAAAAACAGAGGTATAGGCCCCTGTTCTATATTAACATTCGTGAGATTGCTTCGTCGCTGACGCTCCTCGCAATGACAACTAAGCTTTAACTTCGCGCGCTTTAACTTCGCTTAAGACCCGTTTTCTGATTTCTTTCATTAATTTTTTGTCGGCGCGCAGAAATCGTTTGGCGTTTTCCCTGCCCACGCCTAATTTGATGTCGCCGTAGCTATAGGAATTGCCGGATTTACTAACCACGTTATAGAATACGCCCGTGTCTAAAAGGTCGCCGGACAAGGAAATGCCCTCGTTATACATAATGTCAAATTCGCAGGCGCGGAAAGGCGCCGCCACTTTGTTTTTCACCACTTTGCATTTGACGCGGTTGCCGATAATTTTATCGCCTTGCTTGATTTGGGCCGCTCGCCTGACTTCAATTCTGACCGAAGAATAAAATTTTAAAGCCGTGCCGCCGGTGGTGGTTTCCGGATTGCCGAAAAAGACGCCGATTTTCATGCGGATTTGGTTAATGAAAATCACCACGGTTTTGGTTTTAGAAATGATGCCGGTCAGTTTGCGCAGAGCCTGGCTCATCAGTCTGGCCTGCAGGCCCATATGCGAATCGCCCATGTCGCCTTCGATTTCTTTTTGCGGCACCAGCGCCGCCACCGAGTCAACCACCACTACGTCAACCGCGTTGGAGCGCACCAAAGTTTCCAGGATTTCCAAAGCCTGTTCGCCCGTGTCCGGCTGGCTGATTAATAATTCCTTGATGTTGATGCCGATGCGGGAGGCGTATTCTGGGTCCAGGGCGTGTTCGGCGTCGATAAAAGCCGCGATGCCGCCCAATTTTTGCACTTCGGCAATAACATGTTGGGCTAAGGTGGTTTTACCCGAGGCTTCGGGGCCGAAGATTTCAATAACGCGGCCGCGCGGCACGCCGTTGATGCCCAGGGCGATGTCCAAAGACAGGCAGCCGGTGGGAACGGCGTCAACGTCGGACTTAACGGCATCGCCGAATCTCATAATGGCGCCGTCGCCGAACTTAGTTTTAATTTGCTCCACCGCCGACTGAGCTGCCAGCATTTTTTCGCTGGATTCGCTCTTATCTTTGTCGGCCTTGATTTTATTGTCCATATTAGTAATTAATTTAATAAATTAAAAGAGGTTTACAATAATTTGTAATCCCCCTTATATCTATACAATAGACTATTTTGAAAAGTATGGCAATCACGGGTTGTTTTTTGCAATTTGTCATTGCGAGCTTCTGCAAGAAGCGAAGCAATCTCTGGCTATAAGAGTACAATTGTCAATTATGTTATTGTCTCGCGCATCTAACCTGAGATTGCTTCGTCGCGAATACTCCTCGCAATGACAACAGAGCGTTATTCTTTAACTAATATCTGTCTAACGATTGTATTACTGCGGCCGTATTTTTTGCCGGCGGTGATGGCAATAATATTAATTCCGTTTTTTAAGCTGATAATTTTTGAAAAATTTCCGGACTGGTCGCTTAAAACCATTTCATGGTTGATCGTCAGGTTAGCTTCGGCTTCGGTCCGCCCCGCCACCAGGACGGCCGCCTGGTCGGTAATCAAATCAGCCGCCGGGCTAGCGACAATTAACAGCGGTGGCGTAATAATTTTATTGACGCGATAGCCGAGATAAACGAAACAAACGGCGACAACCAAAAAAATTAAAACGTTTTTGACGATTTTCGGCATAGCCCAGAGATGGCTTTTTTTAACCACCTGTTTGGAAAAAATTTCTTTTTGCCTTTTCGGTTCGGCCAGATTGATTTCCGCTTCGAAGTCTTCGACTAATTTTTTATAGTCCAGCCCCAAAAAAAGCGCGTATTCGCGCAAGAAATTTTTTCCGTAGACCCCGCGGGGCAGCTGGCTAAGTTCGCCTTTTTCCAAAAGTTCCAGATATTTAAGGTTGATATTTATTTTTTTAGCCACCGCCGCTAGTTTGAGATTTTTGGCCTGCCGGGCGTTTCTTAATTGTTCGGCCACGGTTTCGTAGTCCAGGTAGATTTTATTTGATTTAAAAAATTTCATGGTTTATTTGAACCAGTCGTTCTTTCCGGTGAAAGTTGACCAGGCTCCGTCCTTTGTAGCAGCGTCAATGCCTAGAGCGGTGTAAACTAGTTGGATTATCATGTAGCTGGTAAAAACAATAACTAGGCCGACAACCGCGCCGATAATTGTTTGCTTGCCGCGCGTCACCCATTCTTGGTTGCCGGCCGATAACATCATCATCACTCCGCCGGCCACGAAAGCGAGTAATGCTAAAGAACCGACAATGCCTAGAATAAAATTGGCAATTTTTATGGCAACACTTACCATTTCATTCAAAGTATACTTACCGCAATTTGTTGAGCCAGCAGGGCAAGTTGGGCCACTGCCAGTTTCTGTGTCCGGCAAAAGCCCAGCTGCGCTAACCGTTAAAACACCAACCGAAAAAATATTAATCAGGAGTATTAGTGTAATAGAAATTTTTATTAATTTTAACATTTATTTTTTTGTCATTGCGAGGAGCGTTCGCGACGAAGCAATCTCACAAATGACTAGTTTAAATTAGGGTGGCTATATTTAATAAAGTTTTTTGTCCGTGAGATTGCTTCGCTTCCTTCGGTCGCTCGCAATGACGATGCTATTGGCTGCTTGGTGTGTCCACTGTTTGCCCAACTTGATTGGCCGCCAAGTTAATTATTTTATCAATTTGATCAGGAGTTAAAACGGCGCTATCAATCATCTCGGCGAAGATTTTTTCCATGGCGGCTGAATCCGCGCCGCGGTACCAGCTTTTGGCCGTCAATACCTGATTGGCGAAAACCCCGACGTCTAAATCGTCAATTTGCTCGTTAACTAGCGAGCGCAAAGCCGTTGGTTTTTTAACTTTATCAAGATAGGTTTTGGCCTGTTCGGCCTTGGCGGCGAATTGGATAAAGTCCCAGGCCTCGGCCGGGAATTTGCTTTTATTAGAAACGGTTTCCACCCAGTAATTGGCGAAATTTATCGGCGGATTGCCCTCAATCTGCGGCAATTCGGCTATGGCAAAATTCAATTTTGGCGCTTGGGCTCTGACCATCGGTAAGTGGTAGGAATAGCCGAACATCATCGCCAGCTTGCCTTGCGCGAACATATTTAACGAGCCATCAAGCGTTTTGTTCCAGCAGTAAACTTCTTTGGCCGGATTGGCAAAATCAGCGTAGAAACGCAGCGCCTCCAACCCGGGATTATAGCTTCTGTCTTTAATAGTTGATGGGATCATGCTAAATTTTACCTCGCCGGCGTCATCCATCATCACCGCGCCGTTTTGCATCATTAAAGCCGACAGGATGTCGCTGTAGCGCTCAATATTGGTTGAACCGCCCAGGGCGGCGCCAGCCTGGGTAATTTCCCCCCGGGTGTCTTGGGCGGTAAGTTTTTTGACGTTTTGTTGGAATTCAGTGTTCCAGTAGGCGGACGGCTGGGCGACGCCGGCGCTGTTAAACAGGTCTTTATTGTAATACATGGCTAAAGTGTCAACGGATAAAGGCAAGCCGTAGACTTTATTTTCCACTTCTTTGGTTTCGGAGTTAGCCGTTTCCCGGACCACGTCATAATAAACCGTATCAACAAAATTATTTTTGATGTCATTCAGGCCCAGACTTTTGGCGGTTCTTAATTCCGGCACCACTTCTTTTTTAATCGTGCCTTTAGTCACCGGATAGGCCATGGTGATGGAGGCGGGCATGGGCGCGATTTTATTTTGGTATTTTTTAATCCAGGTGTTATGAAGGGAAAAAATATCCGGGCCGCGGTCTTCGGCCAGAGCGTTTAAAAGCTCGCTTTCATATTCGCTGTAGCGGAGTTTGCGGTAATTAATGGTGATGAAAGGATGAAGTTTCTGGTAATTGGCGATAATTTCATCAAAAGCGTCTTGGCTGTCATAAACTCGCCAATAATTCAGCGTGACCGGCTTCATGGCGTTTTGGGTTTTTTGGTCAACCAGTTTGCAGCCGAAGCCGGAGGTCAGGAGGAAGATGAAAAGCAGGGATAATATAAATAGTTTTTTGTTCATAGAAAATTTTGAGTGTTTATTATTTATATTATAACACAATCTCTTCTTCTACTCCACTCTCGGTCGGTATTGCAGGGCCTCGGCGATATGGGCGGTGATAATTTTGTCAACGCCGGCTAAGTCCGCGATGGTGCGGGCCAGTTTTAAAACCCGGAAATAAGCGCGGGCGGATAGATGCATTTGGTCGACGGCTTGGTGGAGTAAATTGGCCGAAGCGCTGTCAACTTGGCAAAAACGTTTAACCGCTTCGGACGACATTTCCGAGTTAGTGATGAAATTAGTTTGGGCGAAGCGTTCAGCCTGTTTCAGCCTGGCCAGTTGCACCCGTTCTTTAATCGCGGCCGAACTTTCGGAGTCCGCGGTCGTGGCCAGCTTGGCAAATTTTATCCGAGGCACCTCAATATGCAGGTCAATTCGGTCTAGAATCGGACCGGAAATTTTCTTTTTGTAATTCATGATTTGGCCGGCCGAGCAGACGCAGTTTTTTTCTCCGTCGCCCAGGTAGCCGCAAGGGCAGGGGTTGGTAGCCGCGATTAAGACGAATTTGGCCGGAAAACTTAAATTGCTGGCCGCTCGGCTGACGTGAATCACGCCGTCCTCCAAGGGCTGGCGTAAATTTTCCAGCACGGTTCGGGGAAATTCCGCGAACTCATCCAGAAATAAAATGCCGCGGTGCGCCAAAGAAATTTCGCCCGGCCTGGGCCAGGAGCCGCCGCCCACCAGCGCCACGCCTGAAGCCGTGTGGTGCGGCGTGCGGAAAGGCCGAGTGGTCATGAGCGCGGTCGCCGGCGGCAATTCGCCGGCCACGCTGTAGATTTTGGTAATTTCCAAGGCTTCTTTTAAAGTCAGGTCAGGCAGAATTGACGGCATGGTGCGGGCGATTAGGGTTTTACCTGCGCCAGGCGGTCCGCTCATCAGCATGTTGTGCGCGCCGGCGGCCGCGATTTCCACGGCGCGCTTAACATGTTCTTGGCCCCTGATGTGCGCCATATCAAACTCAATCGGAGCGTTAGAAAAATTAAATTCCGTATCAGGCGCGGCCAGAATGGGCTTAAATCCTTCCAGGTGGGCTACTAATTCAACTAAATTATTAGCTGGAATGACTTCCAGGTCTTTAACCAATTTAGCTTCGGCCGCGTTGGCCGCGGGCACGAATAAAGAAGTCATGCCGCTGGCCTTGGCTTTAAGGGCGATTGGTAAGAGTCCGTTAATCGGCCTAAGCTCGCCGTTTAACGCTAACTCGCCCACGAACATGAGGTTGGCGAAATTTTCCCGTTTGATTTTTTTGGTGGCGGCTAAAATACTGATGGCAATGGGCAGGTCGTAGCTGGGACCTTGTTTTTTTAAATCGGCCGGCGCTAAATTAACCGTGATTTTTCTTTTGGGAAAATACAGCCCGGAATTTTTTATGGCGCTCCTGACCCGTTCGCGGGATTCGGATACGGCCGCGTCCGGCAGGCCGACGACGGAAAAAGCGCCCAAAGGATTATTTAAAATATCCGCTTCAACTTCCACCAGTTCGGCATCCAGGCCGACCACGGCGGCGGAGAGAATTTTTGAGGACATAAAAATTTATTGGTTTACCACCGCCTTGGCTTCGTCCAATTTGATGCTTAATAATTTTGAGATGCCGCTTTCTGCCATGGTGACGCCGTAAAGAATGTTGGCGCGGCGCATGGAAGCGCGGTTATGAGTGATGACGATGAATTGAGTTTTATGGGACAGGTCGTCTAAAATTTTGGCTAACCGTTCCGAGTTGGCCTCATCTAAGGACGCGTCCACTTCATCTAAAACTACAAAGGGCGCCGGATTACAGCTGATAATAGCGCAAATTAAGGCGATAGCGGTAAGGGCGCGTTCGCCGCCGGACAACATGGTGATAGCCCTAATTTTTTTACCCGGAGGCGTCGCCATGATTTCTATTCCGGCCAAGCCGGTGGCGTTATATTTTTGCAGATATTTTATGCGTTTTAAATTAGCCGCGTATTTGTCTTCCGCGGGCGCGGCTGCCACCGCGGCTTCGGCGATTTTACCTTCCTCTTTTTCCGCTTGGTTTTCCGTTAAGTCTTCGGTTAAGACTTTAATAATTTTGGCCTGCCCGCCATTAAATAAAATTTTAAAATATTCTTCGAATTTAGCCGAGATGGTTTTAAATCGCTCGTCAAATTTTTCCTTAATAATCGCGTCCAGCTCTTTAATGATTTTTTCCAAAGAAGTAATGGCGCCGCTTAAATCATCGGTCTGGCTGGCCAGGTAATCAAAGCGCTCTTTGGTTTCAAGATATTCTTTTTCGATTTCCGGGTCCAATTGTCCGATTTGGTCAATCTGCCGTTTTAAAGAATTAATTTTTTCCAGAGCCGCTTCAACGTCCACCGGTCCGTCTCCGCCAGCCGGCGGATATTTATCCATCACTTCTTTTAAATTGCCATAGCTATTTCTGATTTCCGCTTCCAAATCTTCCAATCTGGTTTCGTAGCGCGTGGCGTTGACTTTCAGTTCGCTAAGCTGGTTAGTCAAGCTGTTAGTTTCATTTTGCAAGACCTGAAGATTTTTTTGCAAAGCAAACAGCTTGGCGCGCTGTTCGGCCTCTTTGGCGCTAAAAGCGTTTAACTCTTTTTTTAAGGAGTTGATTTCTTCGTCCAATTCGGCGACTTGTTGTTTTAGCTGGCCGGCCTCTTTTTCTTTGTCGCCGGCTTTAACCGCGCCCTGGTTGTCTTTTAGTTTATTTTCGATATCGTTAAGCTCCCTTTCTAATTGAGCGGTTTTTTCTTTCAATAGTTTAACCCGCTCGCTTCTGGCGGAAATGCGAAAAGTGCTTTCATTGATTTTTACCATAATTTCTTCCTTTTCCGTCGTTAAAGCCATTAATTTTTTTTGCGTTTCGGCCAGGTTTTCTTTTTCCAGCTCAGCGCCGGCTAACCCTAAAATTAACTTAACTTTCTGCCGGATTTGCTTAATGATGTTTTTAATATTGGCTAAATCGTCGCTTAACTCGGATTGTTTCAGCAGTTCGTTTAAGCCTTTAAGTTCTTGATTGATTTTTCCCAGGCCCTGGCCGGCGGCACCGGAGCTGGATTTAAGCAGTTCCTGGTTGAATTGGTTTATTTTAGAATTAATCGCCTCTTTTTCTTTTTCCAAATCAACTAAAACCTTTTTTTCCCGTTCAATATTTTTTTCCAACCCGGTTGTTTCTTCGTCCGTGTTGAGCCGGTCTTTTTTAATTTCTCCGGATTTATTAATCAGCCAGGACAGGTCGAACTGACCGCTTGATTCCAGCTTGACTTCCAGCTCGGCCTCTAATTTGGCCAGCCGTTTATTAATTATTTCTTTTTGGTTTTGCCGCTCGTTTAATTCTTGCTGCTGGGAGCTGAATCCAAGGTTGGTTTGGCCAAGTCTCTCCAGTTGGCTTAACTCGCGGTTAAGACTGGCGTTCTTCTTTTCTTTTTCCTGTTTTATTTTTTCTATTTCCAAAAACTTTTTGTTATAGTCATTGAATTTTTCTTTGATTTCATGCCAAATTTTAGAGTAATAGTTGACTTGCAACTCTTTCAGTTCGGCGCCAATCTCGTGGCGGCGTTTTAATTTATTGACCTGGCGAGTCAGGCTTCTTAAATGCGGTTCAATTTCCGAGAGCAGCATGGTGGCCTGGTTTAGGTTTTCGTAGCTATTAATCAATTTATTAAGCGAGTCGTCCCGTTTAAGCTGAAACTGCTTGACGCCGGTGGCTTCGTCAAAAAATTTTTTGCGTTCGGCTAGAGTGGTATTTAAAAAGCTCTCGACCATGCCCTGGCCGATGATGCTATAGGTTTTTTGCCCGAAGTTGGCTTTGGCCAGAAGAATCTGCACGTCAGCCAGGCGCACTCGGCTGTTGTTAAGCAGGTATTCGCTCAAGCCGTCGCGGTAAAGCCGCCGGGTTAAAATCACTTGCGAGTAATCAAGCGGCGCCCGGCGGTCTTCGTTATTTAAATAAAGCGACACCTCGGCCATGCCTAAGCGGCCCTTTTTATCCGTGCCGGAAAAAATGATGTCTTCGCTTTTTTTGCCGCGCAAAGTCTTCATGCTCTGCTCACCTAAAGCCCAGCGCACGGCGTCGGCGATGTTGGATTTGCCCGAACCGTTGGGGCCGACAATCGAAGTGATGCCGCGCTGGTCACGACCCAGCAGGCCGGGGAAAACCAAAGTATTTTTGTTGGCGAAAGATTTAAAGCCCTGGATTTCCAGTTTTTCTAAATGCATAATAAAAAAAGTCAAAACTCAAAATCCGCCAGTTGGCGGAAAAACTCAAAAGTAATATATTTTATTATACAATAATTTAAGATAAAACAAAAACACCGCGTGTTAGAGTCCGGCGGTGTCTTTGCTTTCCCCATGCTTGCCTTACCATAAATGATGATAAAGCAGGAGAGGGAGCTGTGTTAATTAGGCATTTTTTTATTTTTGGTTTCAGCTGGATAATTAACACAGCTTTCATATGTTTTTATGACATATGTTTTTTATTTTTTTAGTCCTCCTGACTTTTTGTTGTTAAGGTGCCAGGTTCGCGGCATTTATTTGTTTGAGCCGCGGTTTATATTAATTAATATATTATGGAAACATAAGTTAAATGTAAAATTGTGGCGCCGACAAAAACAATAAAAAAAGCAATGGACAGGCTGATAGTGAGTCCAGACCAGCTGAACTCCTGCTCCACTGCTTTTTTTCTTATGGTATTGTAATATTTCCAGCCAACTCGCTCCAGATTGAAGCAATTGGCCTGATTTTTCGCTAATGGCATTTTGTTTCGATTTTTGTTTTTATTATAGAGTTTATTTTTAACCCCATGACTATATTTTAGCAAAAATTTTTGATTTTGTCAATGCGCCGCGGTTTCCGATATAGTTTTAAATACTGTTTGGCGGATTTGTCCCAGGAGAAATTTTGTTTCAGGCCGCTTAATTTTAGTTGTTGCCAAGCTTTTGGTTTTTCATAGTAAATTTTTAAAGCCTGTGACAGAATCTTATAAAATTCGCTGGCTGTAAATTTTTTAAAGGTAAAACCATTTTTTTTATTTACCGTATCGGCCAGGCCGCCGGTTAAGCGGACGACCGGCACGCTGCCGTAGCGCATGGCGATCATTTGCGTCAGGCCGCAAGGCTCAAAGCGCGAGGGCACCAAAAAAATATCCGAAGCCGCGTAAATTTCATGCGCCAGCCGTTCGTCAAATTTAATTTTGACGCTGAACTGGCGCGGATATTTTTTGGCCAAATTCAACAAAGCGTCCTCGTATTTTTTTTCTCCGGCACCCAGGAAAATAAACTGGCAATTTAGCCGGGAGAATTTTTCCGTGATTAAATCAACGCCTTTTTGCCGGACAAAGCGGGTGACTAAGCCGACCAGGGCAGTGTTTTTATTCCGCGGCCAGCCCAATTGGCTCTGCAGGGCGGTTTTGTTGGTTGATTTCGCGGCCAAAGACCGGACCGAATAATGGCGTTTTATGAATTTATCGGTTGCCGGATTAAAAAAATCCGTGTCAATGCCGTTTAGGATGCCGGAAAGCTGTTTTTTCCGTTTTATCAGGATTTTTTCCAG
>Ga0100400_1002298_pt1 | contig 13280 bp, 9 predicted proteins | sample CryGeymeta201524_FD_80420 | JGI IMG/M metagenome (GOLD analysis project Ga0100400, IMG submission 80420) | Groundwater microbial communities from Crystal Geyser aquifers in Utah, USA - Crystal Geyser metaG 2015-24 | ecosystem: Environmental > Aquatic > Deep subsurface > Groundwater | place: USA... | reverse complement strand
GATGATGAAGACAATACCCGCCATGACCATAGTGAGCACAACAACAGCCGCGACGGCTTTCTTGTCAACCCCTTCGCCTAGCGAGGCCCCAATCAGATTGTAGGTGAAGCTGGCGGGGATGGTGCCGATCAGGCTGGCCAACAGATAATCCCGGAACCGGATACTGCACATGCCGGAGAGGTAATTGACCATATCCCACGGAAAGATCGGCGCCAGCCGCATCACCAGCACGGCGACAAAACCATTCTGCCCTGCAAAGCGGTCGCAGCGGCTGGCTCCACTGTGGTTCTCGATCACACTGCGCACCGTCCGGCGCACCATGAGCCGGGCAATCAGGAAAGGAATACAGGCCGCCAGCGTGGCACTGACCACTGTCATGACCGTCCCGAGATACGCCCCCCACAACGCCCCGGCCGCCGATGACAACACGGCCGTGGGGAACGGGAGCAGCGCAGCTATACCGTAGATGGCGGCAAAGAGCACATACTGCCAGCCGCCGGTCCGGGCGAGAAAGTCGCGCAAGGATTCAATCGAAACCTTTTCCTCCAGGTGGAAAGCATGCCCCACGATGATCAGCCCCACAATCAGTAGCCCGAAAACCCCGAACTTGACCAGTTCCTTGCGTTTTGGTTTCGCCATAACCGTTTCCTTGCTTTCCTTACACTTCACTACAGCAGGTTGGTTGCAGATAAGGACGGATGCTTACAAACTTTACGCTATGCAGAAGGCAACTGCTTGATCATGCCTGTTTCTCATCACTCATCCTCCCGCCGCCGAGTCGTTTCTGTTCAGCGAGGCGTTCGCGTACTTCGATTAGCGTGTTGTGCAGTTTCTTCTCAAGAAGCTTCTTTGGCGGCAGATCCGTCCAGTATTCGGCAACCATGATGTTGTCTTTCTGCATATTAAGCAGTTCGACCTGTTCGGTGCCGGCTTCCGCACACAGGATGAGTCCGATGGGGGCTTCTTCGCCTTCCTGTCGCTCGTATTTGTTGAGCCAGTTGAGATAGAGTTCCATCTGTCCTTTGAAGGCAGCTTTGAAACGATCGATTTTCAGGTCAACAGCCACCAGCTGTTTGAGTTTGCGGTGAAAGAAGAGCAGGTCGAGATAAAAATCCTCGCCGTCAATAATCATGCGCTTCTGGCGTTCCACGAAGGCGAAGCCCTTACCCAGTTCGAGTATGAAAAGCTCCAGTTCCTTGAGCAGGGCACTTTCAAGTTCATTTTCCAGATAGCCGTCTTTCAGCCCCAGAAAATAGAGGAAATAGGGATCTTTGAAGTTGCCACTGAGATGATTCACCGCAGTCACCGCCAGTTTAGTGTCGGCGATTTCGGAGCGTTCAAACGCTTTGCGCTCGATCTGCCGCCTCAACTCTCGCTTGTTCCAGTGGGATTCGCTGGCCGTGCGGGCATAAAAGAGCCGGGCTTCGGAAGATTTCAGGGGGATCAAGGCCAGAAAGTGCGACCAGCTCAATTGTCGTGCCAGCGGAACGACAATCTCAATATCAGGAAAACACTCCGCAAACTGCATCATGCGCCGCAGGTTTTTCGCCTCGAAGCTTTTGCCATAGAGCACGACCAGTTCATCGGCGAGCGACACCACAATCTGTTTCCCGTATTCCGCCCGTTCTCCGTGCAGCACCTCTGCGTTGATGCGGAGCTTTTCAAGCAGTTCCTTAATCTCCTTGTCCGAGGCGTTCGCATGGGGGATGTTCTCGATCTCCTCGATGTAGCCGGGCATTCTGTCTTTCTTCACCCGCCAGAATCTGGTTTCCCGCGAGTTATGGGTGACGAAGAATGGCGCATCGGCAATGCGGGCATAATTCTCGCCCTGTGTGTAATCCGCCGGTTTGATGGAAACGTTGTCTGATTTGCATTCGACCACGATGAAGGGGGCCTTGCTGTCGGTTTTGTCCTGCGCTGTCCGCCAAATCAGAAAATCGGCGCGGGCCTGTGCCGCACCCCGTCCGGTCACGTTCACTTCTTCATCAATCTGGTCGAGGGAATAGCCGTATTCATCAATCAGAACCGTCAAGTACTGCTGGCGCACCTGTTCTTCGGGCGTCAGCGGGAGCCATTTCTTCCGCACGGGACTGAATATCCTGTTTCCGTCAATCTGGACTTCATCCGCTTTTGGGTATTTCCTGCCTGCCATCGTTCTGGTTCCTTATGTCAGTATGTTGCTGTTTTCCATAAAACTGTAGTAGCACTCGCGCCCGATGATGATGTGATCCTGGAAGACAATTTCGTGTTTTGACTGCTAATCAAACTTTTCTTCACGGCGGAAAGGCGCTTTCAATAAGCTCCGAATGGTCTGGGAGCGGGGGTCGTCACTCCATTTGTCGAGGCCGATTGCAATGGTTGCCTGATCTGGGCGCAAGCGGAAACTGCCGAAGAGTCGATCCCAGACAGACAGCAGCGAGGAATAATTCGAATCGGTTTCAAGCTGGATGCGCGAATGGTGTACCTTGTGCATGGCAGGGGTCGGGATCAAGATACGCAGGATTCGGTCGATCCGTTCCGGCAAAGCAATATTGGCATGATGGAAGTCGACGACAAGTCCCATTACAACGCCATACAGCAGCAATTCGCGCAGGTGGATCCCGAGAACAAACATCAGCGGCAGGCGCAGCAGCGAGGAGAAAATGATTTCGCCCGGATGCAACCGGCGGGCGGTGGTGACATCCATATACGGATCGGAATGGTGCATCCGGTGAAACCGCCAGAGGAACTTGATCTCATGGTTGGCCCGATGCCACCAATACGTCCAGCAATCCAGCAGCAGGATGGCAAACAGCGTGTATAGCCAGACCGGCAAGGACCAGACGTTCAGCAGCCCGATGTGCGTGAACGCCACCCGGCTCCACAACGGCAGGAAACACAGCCCGATCATGACATCGTTTAACAGCGCAATGGCGACATTTCGCGCAAGATGCTGTCCCCGTAGCCGGGCAGACCCCCTGAAAAAAGGAAAAAAGGGACGAACGCTTTCCCACCCCAGAAACAGGAGAACACCGGCAACCGGCATCAGCGTTGCCCAATCCAATGCGTGTATCCATCTCAAGATCATATTAGGGTTTCCTTTCCCGGGGTGGATGATAGGTCTTTTCGAGCAGCCGCCCCCATCTACGGTCATAGGGATGCACCAGGCTTGCAGCCTGATTACCGCTGAAAAGCGGACGACCTTCATTTGCCCACTGAAAGATGGAACCGTCCAGATTGAATACGTGGGAAAAGTCCAGCCCCTGAAGCGTACTGGCAAAATCGGATGAGCGTTCCCCGACAGAGCAGTAAACCACAATCGGACGATCGCGAGCCAGCATTTGTAACCATTGCGCCGGGAGCTCACCGGGCTCGACACGCCGGGCACCCTGTAGATGGCTGACGGCATATTCCGCTTCTTCACGCACATCCAGCAGCAACGGCGGAACGCGGTTCGTATCAGCAAGCCAATCGGCCAGCGCAGCAGTCCTGATGTGCCGAACCCCAGGATACCGCATCCGGATATCCTGACGCACCTTCTCCATCCGCTTCCCGACAGAGTCCGACGCAAAGCCTGGCAACGCAAGATGCAGCACCGTCGCCGCACAAAGCACACACAGGATGCCAAAGCCAAGCAGCCTTGCACGGGGTTGGTATTTTCTAACCATGCTGACTCCTCAAGAAAGGTTCCTTCCTGTCATAGTAATAGGCATAGAGCCTGGCGGCAAGCCCGTCGATATTGGCACCAAGTCGCCGGCAGAGCAAATATAAGAATACGATGCCGATAATACGCAAGGCACGGATGCCTTTGGCACCGCGCTCCCAATGCCGGGCTGAAACCGTCAATCCGCCTCCGAGAGATATCCGGGGGTCGCCTGCCAGCCGCAGTGATAGCTCCACATCCTCCATCAACGGAATGTCGGGCATACCGCCAGATTGCGCAAGCACCGTCCGCCTGAAAAAGATCCCCTGATCCCCGAACGCGATACCAAATACGGCGAAACGAATACGGTTCAGCCAGGCAATCACGTTCAGCGCCCGGGTCGAGGCATCATAACCATGTCCTAAAACACCCCACCCGACGCCGGGATGTTGTTCGAGAACGTGTATTAGATGCACAAGGGCATCGGGCTGAAGAAGGCTGTCCGCATGAAGCATAAGGACTAGATCCGCATTGGATTGCGCCCATCCGGTTGCCAGTTGCGTGCCCCGACCCAGGCGGGAATGGCATTTTTCGACAGCTTTGCTGGTAATCAGCGCAAGCGTATCGTCGGTACTGCCGCCATCCACCACGTAGATGCGACAACGGAGGCACGATGAGTCAAGCCGGTCGATTGCCTGTTGCAGGGATTGCATGTGCGATATGATGTGCAACGCCTCGTTGTGTACAGGAACCAGGATATCGATGCTCTCCGGTTTTGGATAACGGCACTGCCACGGCAATCGGAACGACCCCCAGTCACGCACGAGCAGCAGGGCGAACGGGATATAGGTCGAGCACCAGATCCACCAGGATTCCTGCCAAACCCCCGAATACCATTGCCGATGCAGGACGTGGAAACCCAACCCCGCCGTGGTCATCAATAGCAGGACCGCCCGGTTCGGGGCTTGCACCAGCAGCAATGCCAGCGGCATCAGATACCAGACATGGACACTCGGCAAACAGAGAATACACCACACGTACGCATACAGCATACCGGCGTACCGATGTTCCTGGAAAAAAAGCCAGATCAGGCAATACCCGAGAGCGAAAACAACAATCATCGAGACGGTGTAGCTAACGCCACTAAAGAAATGACGCAGAAGCCGCGGGATGACATCGTTATAGGCCATCTGACTCGAAAAGATCGAAAGGCCTTCGGTCATGCCCGGCGCAAGGAAGGGGATGATGGCCAGGAGGGAAACAAAAAAGAACACCAGATGTTTCCGGTTGTCCCGCGTAACCAGGAAGGGCAGGAAAATAATGCAAAGGTATTTCGTCATGACGGCCATTCCCAGCAACAGGAAGCCAGCCCAGGCCATTCGCCGATGCGAGAATGCCAGCAATGCGGCAACAAGAAAAATGACATACAGCACATCGAGATGCCCCTCACCGACGCCATAAAGCAGAACGAGCGGATTCCACGCATAGAGAGCCAGCCAGTGGACGGGACGCCGCCAATGACGGATCAACGGCACAAGCAAGATCAGCACCAGGACATCGCAGACAAAGAAAAACCATTTATAGGTCCACAAGGAGTAGCGCAGGGACGACACGGCCCGGAATACAAGCATGGCAACCGGAGGATAGATGGCCGAAACCGCTTTGTGATTGATACCACCAAAGATAGGATCGTTCGCAAAGGTGTCTGCCATCTGTATGGGCGCGGTCACATACGGGTTGGTCCCCTGCTGCTGGATAACCCCCTCCCATGCGTAGCGATTCACATCGTCCGAAAGCGGATAGCCCATGAACAAAAGGCGTAGAACGATGCCTGCGATGATAATCGGTCCCGGACCGCAGATGCTTTTGCCACTATTGGCTTGCGTGCCGAGGCTAAAACCGTAAAGCGCAGCAAACGCGACCGTGTAAAGGATGAAAGACTGCCAGGGTTGGATAGCGGTGGCCCCTCGAAGCGCAAGCACGGCGTTGGCAAGCAGCACAACACCTGCCATGCACACAGCCACGCTGTAACGGGGCGTTTTCATGCCGGTTTCATGCGTTGCCGGATCGAAACAAAGCCAAACGTCATCAGTCCCGCCGCATAAGAACCAATGAAGAACCCGAAAATGTATTTGCCGCTCTGCAGGTAGTAGAGGAAGGTAGCCAGGCAGTAGAGCCCCAGAATCATCTCCACCCAGGCCGAGAGGCACTTGTCCGGCAGGCGATAGCGCCCCGCGCGGCTCTGGCGGGTATCACTCCCGCTTTTCGGGGTGCGCACAAACGCCGAACGTTTTCCCCGGATAGCCTCCCAAACCGCCAGGCTGTTATTCAGACAGAGGCCGGTACCCATCACCAGCATGGCAGGGAAATGACCAAGGGAGAAAAGCCCCTGCCGCAATACCAATCCACTGCCCGTGTACATCACGCAGGGGGCAAGCGCACTCACAATGATCAGCGACCAGATAACGCTCACCAATCCCGTGACGGGCAACGCCGGTGCCAGGATCAGCACCGGCAGGGTACAAACGCTCAGGATCAACATCAACGGCGCGACCAGATAATGCGTCAAATGCACCATGGCCTCCGTTTTCTGGAACCACGACAACCGGTCTGAGCGCAGGATTCGCGGGGCCAGTTTGATTGCCGTCTCAATCGACCCCTTTGCCCAGCGTCGCTGCTGGCTCTTGAGTGCAATGACGTTGTTGGGTATCTCAGCGGGGCATTCCAGGTCGAAGTTATAGATAATACGGTATCCATGGAGTTGCACGCGATACGAGAGGTCAAGGTCTTCGGTCAGCGTATCGCCTTCCCAGCCGCCCGCCTCGTGAATGGCGGCCACGCGCCAGATGCCGGCGGTTCCATTGAAATTCATGCAAAGCTTGTTATAACTGCGTGCCCCTTGCTCCGCCGCGAAGTGCCCGTTGATCCCGACGCTCTGCGCCCGCGTCAGCCAGTTCTCCCTGACATTCAAGTGCCCCCAGCGCCCCTGGACGCACGCCACCTCCGGCTGCCCATCAATCAACGCAACCGTGTGCTTCAGGAAATGGGCGGGCACCAGAAAGTCCGAATCGAAAATGGCAACAAATTCGCCCGTTGCCGCCGTCAGAGCCTTCGCCAGCGCCCCGGCCTTGAAGTCGTGGCGGTCCGCGCGGCGATGCACCGAGATCGCAACACCTGCCGACCGCAACCGCTCAACCTCCCGGTCGACCAAGGCGCAGGTTTCATCATTGCTATCATCCACAACCTGGATCTCGAACCGCTCCACGGGATAATCAACCGCCGCCGCACTCTCGATCAGCCGCACGACCACCTCTGCCTCGTTATAGAGGGGCAACTGAATCGTGACACGTGGATAGTCCGCCTCCGCACGCCCCTCCGTATAGGCCGCAATCTGCTCACGGATTTTAGCCCGCGCCTTTTTCTGACGCCGCAGGAATAGGAAAAGCATGAGATAGCAGTGCAGTCCGTAAACCATCAACCAGAGACTACAGACGACATACACGGCCAGAAACGGCCACCCAATCATAGATATTTGCATACGACGATCTTACCTTTCATCACTTATCACACCGGTTAGGCACTCCTTACCATTGTTGTTGCCCTCGCAGCCTCTCAGCCCCGCCAGCCGGCCAAACCTTACTCTGCTGTTCGCAGCTCTATCCAATCGACATAGGCAACGGCCTTGCCTCCGGTGTTATCGGCATCACTCATGATTGCAAGCTGAGCCTCCTGAGGCGGTGAATCCTCGCCGAATGCTTCGCGGTAATCTTCCAGGATATTCACTTCTTCCTTGATCCACGCCCCCAACCTGTCCTTTCCCGCTTGCAGAATGATCATACGAGAGCGGTCGGTGTAGGGGCTCTCCAGGATCCGCTTCTCATGCCGCCGATTGGCCCAGATGTAGTTCAGGCCGCTATGCGGGGGATACTCACCGAATATTCGTTTGGCCAGACCGTACTTTGCCCGCATCCGCCAATCGGCCTGATCGGGATCATACGGGAAAAACACATAGATGCGGATCGGGTAATCGTCACCATCCTTGCGCATGGCATTCCCTTTCTCTAGCACATTTTCTGCACGCCACCGAAACCGTAATATGGGCGTATCATATGGGTTGAACGATTCCTTGCGCACCAACCCCGAAGCAGAGGCATCGGCGTTTGCCTTGAGCACGCTGTCTCCATCCATCGCAACAACCTGATACTGCGACTTTTTTTTGATCTTCGGAAACGTCAACGGTTCTCATGCGGCAAGCGAATCAAATGATTCGCGCATCCCCTGACCCTGTGCGAAACTTGCGCCCAACGCCAATATACCTGCAACCATCCACACGTGACTATATGGCATAATGTCCTCCTCCCCCGCTAGTTGGTTGCAGCAGGTACGCTACCCTTGCAGAAAACCTTTTTGCGCTTTTCGTGAATTTTTGATCGTCTACCCCGGGGCGGCAATATCGGTTCAGGAATTTACTTTTGAGCTTGCAAAAAATCTCCATGCTTCACAGCACGGCAGAGACGCTGTGTCTGCCCGACGAGATACAAGGGCAACGACAAAAGACCGAAAGCAATGCGCGGTCCAACGGCCAGGCTCGTGTGAACCCTGCCAAAAGAAGGCTGGTCGCTGTTGAAGCGCAACGCAAACGCAGGGTGCTTTTCGGTGACAAATACATGCAGGGATTTCAAGGTGCCCGTGGTGCCCGCCTTCACTTCAACGGGAACCACATCCGGCCCCACCGTGATTACAAAATCCACCTCAGCACTGGAGCTGGGTTTACGTCGCATCCAGTAATGCAATTCCGGGCGCTTGTAGCATGCGTCGGGAAAAGCCAAGTGCTGCGCAACAAACTGCTCGCAGAGTCCACCTTGATTGACCAGGAACAAATCAACCGGTTCATCAAGATCGGCAATCCCCAGCCCCAGGCTTCTACTCAGCAAGCCAACATCCAGAAAAAACACCTTGAAGTGCCGATCATCCTCTTCGGCGGAGAGCGGGAGGCCGTTGGCCGACGTATGGCGTACCTGCAGCGCAACGCGTGCCAAGCAAAGCAAATGCAGTGCTTCAGAAAGATCGCGAGCCCGCTCATCCCTGTCAATTTGGCTGTACATGAATTTACGACCGGTCAGGCGTGGAATCCCTGCAAAAACCTTTTCCACCCGCCGGTGCTTCGCTTTCGATGCGTATTTACTGAAATCGTCCCGATAGGTGGCCACAACCGCCTCTTGCACGAATTCACACTCGCGGTACGATGCACTGGTGGCAAAGGCAGACACGGCTGCAGGCATGCCCCCCACAAGCATATATTGCCGCAACAAGCGCATAAGCTCACAATCAATTGTATCGAGAACCGGACGGCCAAGTGTATAATCGCACAGCCATTGGCGCAGCCGATCCCGTTGTAGTGCCAGCAGGAACTCTTCGAACTGCATGGGGCCCAGATGCAGATACTCAATACGTCCAACCGGCATGGAAAACTGGTGCTCTTCCAAAACAAACTCCAGGAGCGAACCAGCGCAAATCACATGTAAATCCGGCATTTCCTCATTAAAATAACGAAGCACGGACAATACCGAAGGTGCCGCCTGAATCTCGTCTAAAAAAAGTAATGTTGCACCCGGGGTCACCGGTATATCAAACCGGGCCTCAAGATTGGCGATAATGGCTTTCGGTGACTTCGCTTCAAAGACCGACCGAACGTCAGGATTACGTTCAAGGTTCACCTCAACCAAATTCGAAAACGCCTGCTCTGCAAACATCCGAACCAGGTAGGATTTGCCCACTTGCCGCGCACCGCGTATGACAAGGGGCTTACGAGTTGAACGGCTTTTCCACTCACAAAGATAATCATGAGCAAATCGACGCATCAATAACTCCTTTTCTTGGATAAATATAAGGGTATATATAGCCGTTAACGGCAAATTGCAAGCTCGTTTTAACATCCCGGGAAAAGAAAGCCCCATGTATCCCCTGTAAACATGACCGCAACCTACAAACAAAACGGTCCCCTTTTTCCCTCCTGTTGCTGGTCCTGTTAGTCTTGGCGTCCTTGGCGTCTTGGCGGTTCCCTTCCCCCCCCCTCACCGCCCTCTCACCGGCGTTGCCAAGCCAGCCAGCCCTTGAAGAGCTTGGCGACGGTTGGCGTGAGCTTGGTGCGGTTATAGGCATCGCCCACGCGCCGCACGGCTTCCGCCTGGGTCGGATAGGGATGGATGCTCGACGCCACCGCCCCCAACCCGATGCCATTCTTCATGGCCAGCGTGATCTCGCCGATCAGATCCCCGGCGTGCGCCGCCACCACTGTGGCCCCCACGATCTTGTCGGTACCCTTTTTGACGTGTACCCGCACAAAGCCCTCGGTCTCGCCATCGAGAATGGCCCGGTCCACGGTATCCATAGCCACGGTATATGAATCAACCGGATCGCCCGCCTTTTCGGCTGCTTCCGGCGTTACCCCCACATGCGCCAGCTCCGGCTCGGTGTAGGTTGCCCAAGGGATCACCAGATCATCGACTTTCTTGCGTCCATGGAAGAGGGCATTCTGGATCACGATGCGGGCCATGAAATCGGCCGCATGTGTGAACTGATACGGCGAGCAGACATCACCGCAGGCAAAGATCCGCTTATTGGCGGTTTGCAACTGCGCATTGACCTTCACGCCCTTGCGGTCGTATTCCACCCCCACCGCCTCCAGATTCAGTCCCTCGACATTCGGGGCGCGTCCCACCGCCACCAGCAACTGATCAACCGTCTTGTCGTAGGCTCCGGCATGTGCCCCCGTAACCCGCATCCGTACGCCAGACCCTGTTTCGGGTTTGGACAACTGCAAATCCTTCCCGCAGCACAACAACTCAACGCCATCGCGCAGCAGTCCCTTCAGGACAATCTCCGCGGCATCGCGCTCTTCCTTGGGCAGAATCCCGTGCGCCGCCTCCACTAGGAATACCTCCGATCCCAACCGTGCAAAGGTCTGGGCCATCTCGCAACCGATCGGCCCTGCCCCGATGATACCCAGGCGCTTGGGAAGCTCGGTCAGCGAAAAAAGGGTTTCGTTCGTCAGGTAGTCAACCTGATCTAACCCGGGAATCGGCTGTGCGGCTGCCCGTGCTCCGGTCGCGATAACGGCTCGCTTATAGCGCAGCGTGCGATCCCCTACCTGCACCGTACCGTTGCCGGTGAATTTAGCATCACCCAAATACACATCCACCCCCAGCTCGCTAAAGCGGGCGGCGGAATCGTGGTGGGCAATTCCAGCCCGCAGCGATCGCATCCGCTCCATTACCGCACCGAAATCGGCCTGCACTTCGCCTGTCTTTACCCCGAATGACGCCGCGTCGCGGGCGGCTGCCGCCATATGCCCCGAGCGAATGATCGCCTTTGAGGGCACGCAGCCGACATTCAGGCAGTCCCCCCCCATCAGATGCCGTTCCACCAGTGCCACTTTGGCCCCAATTCCGGCAGCACCGGCCGCCGTCACCAATCCGGCCGTTCCCGCCCCGATCACCACCAGGTTATAGACCTCATCGGTCTGCGGATTCTCCCAATCAGCCGGATGCACGTGTCCGACTAACTGCTTGTTAAATGAATCTTGCGGCTCTATTTTTACCTTTTCTTGCATTTTTAATCTCCTGTTTGTTTAACCGCCAAGAACACCAAGGGCGCCAAGGGGTACGGAATCATTATCTCTCTATTCTTGGCACTCTTGGCGTCCTTGGAGGTTCCTTTTCACTTCACGTCATCTCGGAACACGAGGTTCCTGCCGCAAAGCAGGTGTAGCAGCGGTGATGCTTGAGCATGACGCGAATACGCATCGCGTCGCTGAGCGTGCCGCCCAGATCATAATCTTCGTCGTCATCCACGAGCGTACAGGCATACACCCGCATCCGGCCATCCTTTTTGACCACCATCTTGCTGTAGGCGCACATGAAGTGCTCGCGATCCGCAGCCGTCTTGTAGGTGGTCATGCAATGCTCGGTGATGTGGGGCACATCCGGATTCGATCCCGGTTCATGCAACTCGGGAAAAACCACGATATGCGTATCCTCGGGCACCCCCGCATCCCGGAAAAAGGGCTGATAAGCCGCATTGACGGCTGCCGTATCCTCGCTGGGTTCCTGTTGTCGGGCAATCGATACCCCGAAGCCCAGTTGATGAAGTTGTCCCATCACCTTGAGTGACAAGGCAAAATTACCGTGGCCACGGAACAAATCATGGCGCACGGGATCCGGATGATCCAGGCTCATCCGAAACCGCAGGGCATGCGGCTTCTGCCCTAGCGGGATAACCTGCGATAATCGGTTCATCAAAGGCTCTGTCGCATTGGTCAACACCAGACAGGGCTTGTGGTCCAGCGCATAGCCCAGGATGCTTACAATTTCGCTGATCACGAATGGCTCTCCGCCCGTAAAGGCGAATTGCGCTACCCCGAGGCGCACGGCTTCATCCACAAAGGGGCGCACATCGGCAAGCGTCATCGGCTGTAAACGGTTGTTCCCGGGATTCGATCCCTCCAGGCAGAACGGGCAACGCAAATTGCAGATGGTACCCGTATGGAACCAAAGCTCCTGTAAATGGTGGGGATCGATATAGCCACGCGGATCCCCCTCCGGCGTCTGCAACCACGCTTTCTTATCCAGATGCTGCTCCATCCTACACTCCCTCCGATTTATGAAAAAACACTTCCTTCTTCCATCACAAATCCTCATTCGGTCATTGCAGTTCCGGGCGTCTCAGGCATTCCGCAGGCGTTCCGCTTTTGACGCTACACTCTTGATCAGATCATCAAACGCCTTGGCGAATGCCGCCACCCCCTCATCCAGAAGCCTGGCCGTTATCGCCTCCATATCAACACCGACAGTAGCCAGAACCGTCATACGGGCATGGGCGCTTTTCAGATCACAACAGACACTCGCAGCAGACTTGCCGTGATCCAGCACCGCATCCAGCGTTGCTGGCGGAACCGTATTGACGGTATCCGGTCCGATCAGGCTATCAACATATACCGTGTCTGCATAGGCTGGATTCTTTGTGCCGGTACTCGCCCATAACGGCCGTTGCACACGGGCTCCAGCTCGATGCAGCGGAGACCAACGATCTCCGGCAAAAAATTCCAGGAACCGCGCATAGGCCAGGCGTGCATTATCAACGGCAGCACACCCTTGGTACGCCTTGTGGTTGAGTGATTCCAATGCATCATCGACCGCAGTATCCACACGGCTGACAAAAAAAGATGCAACTGAAGCAATCCGGGAAACATCCCCACCAGAGGCAACCCGCGCTTCCAGCCCTTTCAGGTATGCTTCAGCAGTCTGTTCATATTGTTGCAACGAGAATATCAGCGTCACATTGACATTGATGCCAGCCGCCAGCGTCTGCGTGATCGCCGGAATACCCGCCTCGGTGGCCGGAATCTTGATCATCAGGTTCGGGCGATCCACAGCGGCATGCAGCCGTTTGGCGTCTGCAACCGTTCCCTCTGTATCGTGTGCCAGCGTCGGGCTCACCTCCAGACTCACATAGCCATCCAGGCCATTGGTGTCATCATACAGCGGACGTAACGTGTCCGCCGCACGCTGGATATCGGCAATCGCCAACGCTTCATAGATGGCTACTGGATCACGATACGCCGCTGCCAGTTGCCGGATCTGGTCATCGTATTCATCAT